>Ga0307513_10001500_pt1 | contig 33577 bp, 35 predicted proteins | sample 15_EM_MG_FD_202174 | JGI IMG/M metagenome (GOLD analysis project Ga0307513, IMG submission 202174) | Populus trichocarpa ectomycorrhiza microbial communities from riparian zone in the Pacific Northwest, United States - 15_EM | ecosystem: Host-associated > Plants > Roots > Unclassified | place... | reverse complement strand
ATACACCTGTTTGGGTGTAAGAGGTACAAGAGTGATGGTTTTACCATCTTTTACAATGGTATATCTATTTTTAACCCCATCATGAATTGCCTTCCTATCATATTGCCATAGTCTCCCCAACAAGATGTGACTTGCTTGCATTGGTACCACGTCGCACAGAACTTCATCAACATATTTCCCAATCGAAAATGGAACCACAACCTTTTTAGTCACTTTCACTTCACCACTATCATTCAGCCATTGCAATCTATATGGTTTAGCATGCTTAACAGTACACAAATTCAGTTTACTAACAAGGGTGGTACTACAAACATTAACACAGCCTTCCACTATCTATAATTAAACCACACACCTTGCTTTGTACATGACAACGTGTATGGAAGATGTTCTCCCTTTGTTGATTAATTTCATCTTCCTTTACCTGAACCTGAAGTGTTCGTCTTATAACCAAGGACTCCCCAACCGGTAATGCTAACTCATCCCCATCACTATCCTCCAATGGTGGCATGCCTTCACAATCAGATCTGTCACTTTCAGATTCCATATCACCATTATCTCTAATCATCATGATTCTCTTGTTTGGACACTCTGAAGCATAATGTCCATGTCCTTGACACTTGAAACATTTAACATCACGGGTATGTTTAGGTTGAGTTTCATATTTACCTTTGGCATCAGTAGGAACATCAACTTTAGCCTTTGGTGGTTCAGTTCTAGAAGGAACAAAAGATCTTGGCCGGACAGTACCCTCTCTCTTTAGATTTGGCTTCCAAGATGATGAAGAGCCCGAATTAAACGCTGGCCGAGCATGTCCCTTCCGAAGTTGTCTCCCCACCTTCGTAGCCATGTGAACCATGTCCTCTAGCTCCACATAGTGCTGTAGCTCAACCACATTGGCAATGTACCGATTCAACCCATTAAGAAATCTAGCCATGGTGGCTTCTCTATCCTCAACAACATTGGGCCGAATCATTGCTATCTCCATCTCTTTGTGATATTCATCTACTGTCTTATAACCTTGATTCAAACCTTGGAGCTTCAGATATAAGTCTCTGTAATAGTAGTTTGGCACAATTCCTCTCCTCATTAAGACTTTCATCTCCCCCCAAGTCTGAAAGGGTCGCTCCCCATTCCTCCTCCTATTGGCCAACATTTGAAACTTAATTCAGAGAATTAAGAGTTGTTCTTCCAAATCGATTTTGTGAAGAGCCCTACCTGACTTATCACTCTTCAATTACAAAGAGTGTGGCGTCGAAATCCTAGATTGATCTTCGTGGCGTCCAGATCGAATTATCAAAGTATCATTCTAGTCTATCCTCCATCTTATTTACCTTGAAATCACTATAATCCAGCCTAAAAATCAAAAGAAAGACAACACAACTAGATCCATCCTTCATCCATTTTTGTCAGATTCATTGTTGCCGATTTTCAAATCATTCACGGCACATCAATCAGATTTTGACGTAAAATGTGCAACTATCTGTTTTACGGCAACAGTCATAATTCTCAATCTGATCATTGGATCGAGCTGAACATTTACGTGGAGTCTCTGACATGTTGTCCTACCTTGTTTAAAACTTTCAGGTCAATCGAAGTTCAGGAAGGCATCGAAACACAGGTCAACAGAGGTTGTACGAATTTTGTTATTTACTTCCTTTTGACATGTGGACTTCCTATTTGGCGAGGGTTCTTTTCCAAAAAGGATGTGGCAGCTTATTTTGGAAATCTCCTAACTCTACAAAGATCTTTAATGGGCTCGAACATAGTTTCCAAGTGTGGCAAGGATTCATGAATGTTTCAGAATCCTTTTCTTACAAGGATTTCTTATTCATCCTAGCTACAAAAAAAGGAAAGAAGATTTCAGAATTAATTCTACCCTCATAAATGATTCTCCTAGCTTATATGGGACTTCTAAAGGGCAACAAATCTGATCCTATTATATTTAGGTTATTAAATTCAGATTTATTGTTGTTATTATTATTTTCTTCTTAGTTTAGGGTTTATTTATATTATTTGGGTTTAATTGTAAGTGGGCATCATATTAGTCCACATAAAGGGTCCATTAGGGTTTATTTTAGTTTGGAGTCACTATAAACAAGGGCATAACCAGACATCTAAGGTTACGCAATTCAGATTAATAAAACTTCTTGTTTGCCCCACTTTGTGTGTATGTTGGTGAGATAATCTCCCTTACAAGGTTCTCTAAAGAACTGAAAATGACTTATCGAAGAACAACTGGCTTTGTGGCGTCATCCCTATACTTTTCATTCCCGAATCAATATTCGTTGGGTGGGGGTTTCCGTTTCTAATAGTTCTGGTGCCTAGGTACAAGTTATCTTTGTGTCACACTCCTATCAAACCTAATTTACTTGGCTTTTCGGGAATTGGTGTCTTCGCGTGTGGGTTGCATGACCACGTGATCACGAGGTCCGCATCAGTCATAATTCTTAATCCAGGAAAGGTCAAATTCAGATTTTGACGTAAAATGTGCAACTATCCAATTTTACGGCAATAGTTATAATTCTCAATCCGACAGGTGGATCAAGCTGAAAATTTACGTGGAGTCTTCTGACATGTTTTCCTACCTTTTTTTACAATTTCAGGTCAATCAGAGTTCGGGAAGGCATCGATACACGAGTCAACAGAGGCTGTACGAATTTTGTTATTTACTTCCTTTTGACTTGTGGATTTCCTATTTGGCGAGGGTTCTTTTCCTAAAAGGATGTGGCAGCTTATTTTGGAAATCTCCTAACTCTACAAAGATCTTTAATGGGCTCGAACATAGTTTCCAAGTGTGGCAAGGATTCATGAATGTTTCAGAATCCTTTTCTTACAAGGATTCCTTATTCATCCAAGCTACAAAAAAAGGAAAGAAGATTTCAGAATTAATTCTACCCTCATAAATGATTCTTCTAGCTTATATGGGACTTCTAAAGGGCAACAAATCTGATCCTATTATATTTAGGTTATTAAATTCAGATTTATTGTTGTTATTATTATTTTCTTCTTAGTTTAGGGTTTATTTATATTATTTGGGTTTAATTGTAAGTGGGCATCATATTAGTCCACATAAAGGGTCCATTAGGGTTTATTTTAGTTTGGAGTCACTATAAACAAGGGCATCACCAGACATCTAAGGTTACGCAATTCAGATTAATAAAACTTCTTGTTTGCCCCTCTTTGTGTGTGTGTTGGTGAGATAATCTCCCTTCCAAGGTTCTCTAAAGAACTGAAAATGACTTATCGAAGAACAACTGGCTTTGTGGCATCATCCCTATACTTCTCGTTCCCGAATCAATATTCGTTGGGTGGGGGTTTTCGTTTCCAATAGTGCTGGTGCCTAGGTACAAGTTATCTTTGTGTCACACTCCTATCAAACCTAATTTACTTGGCTTTTCAGGAATTGGTGTCTTCGCGTGTGGGTTGCGTGACCACGAGGTCCGCATCAGTCATAATTCTTAATCCAGGAAAGGTCAAATTCAGATTTTGACGTAAAATGTGCAACTATCCAGTTTTACAGCAACAGTCATAATTCTCAATGCGACAGGTGGATCGAGCTGGAAATTTACGTGGAGTCTTCTGACATGTTTTGCTACCTTGTTTTACAATTTCAGGTCAATCGGAGTTCGGGAAGGCATCGATACACGGGTCAACAGAGGCTGTACGAATTTTGTTATTTACTTCCTTTTGACTTGTGGACTTCCTATTTGGCGAGGATTCTTTTCCTAAAAGGATGTGGCAGCTTATTTTGGGAATCTCCTAATTCTACAAAGATCTTTAATGGGCTGCAACATAGCTTTCAAGTGTGGCAAAGACTCATAAATGTTTCAGAATCTTTTTCTTACAAGGATTTCTTATTCATCCTAGCTACAAAAAAAAGAAGAAGAAGATTTCAGAATTAATTCTACCTTCAGATTTAATTCTCCTAGCTTATATGAGACTTCTAAAGGGCAACAAATCTGATCCTATTATATTTAGGATATTAGATTCGGATTTATTATTGTTATTATTATTTTCTTCTTAGTTTAGGGTTTATTTATATTATTTGGGTTTAATTGTAAGTGGGCATCATATAAGTCCACATAAGGGGTCCATTAGGGTTTATTTTAGTTTGGAGTCACTATAAATAAAGGCATAACCAGACATGTAAGGTTACGTAATTTTCAGATCAATGAACTTCTTTGCCGCATTTGTTGTGTATTGGTGCGATAATCTCCCTTCCTTGGTTCTCTAAAGGACTGAAAATGACTTATCGAAGAACAACTATCTTCGTGGCGTCATCCTTATACTTCTCGTCCGCGAATCAATATTCGTTGGGTGGGGGTCTCTGTTTCCAATAGTGCTGGTGCCTAGGTACAAGTTATCTTTGTGTCACACTCCTATCAAACCTGATTTACTTGACTTTCTGGGAATTGGTGTCTTTGCGTGAGGGTTGCGTGACCATGTGATCACGAGGTTCGCATCAGTACCTTTCGGTTGTGCACTAACTACAGTTAACAGAACAGGGTAACAAGAAGAGGTACCCGTTTTTGCAAATAGACGATCTATTTGATCAATTGAAGGGTGTCATAGTCTTTTCCAAGATAGATTTGACACTAACTACAATTAACTAAAGAGGGTAACTGTGAAGAATAGGTACCCGCTTTCACAAATAGACGATATGTTTGATCAATTGAAAGGTGTCATAGTCTTTTCCAAGATAGATTTGAGGTCTAGGTACCACTATTTGAGGATTAAGGATTAGGATATATAGAAAACTACTTTAAGGACTTGTTATGGACATTACAAATTTTTAGTGATGCCTTTTTGGTTGACAAATGCCTCAGCAGTGTTTATGGATTTGTTGAATAAGGTATTTCAAACATATTTGGATAAGTATGTGGTAGTGTTTATCGATGATATACTAGTGTATTCTAACTCTTATATAGAACACAAGCAACATTTGAGGTGTGTTACATGTTTTGAGGGAGAATATGTCGTATGCAAAACTAGATAAGTGTGAATTTTGGCTTACGGAGGTGGTATTTTTAGGACATGTCATTTCTGTAGAAGGGATACTTGTGGATCCAAGAAAGGTAGAAGTAGTTTTGAATTGGGAAAGACCCACCAACGTGATTAAAATCCGTAGTTTCTCAGGATTGGCAAGGTATTATCGTTGATGTATTGAAGGATTTTCCACAATAACATCCCATCTGACCCTATTAACTTGTAAGGAAGTTAGGTTTGTTTGGTTAAAGGAATGCAATGAGTGTTTTAAGAAGCTGAAAAGAAGTAATGTGAACCTCGTGATCACGTGGTCACACAATCCACAATCAAGATTGAGATATGATCCCGAAAAGCCAAAATATGTCTGATAGGAGTGTGACATAATGAAAAACCTGCCCCAAGGCACCAACATTATTGGAATGAGTAGAATGACGCCATGAAGCCAGTTAATCTTCAATAAGTCAGATTCAGTTCGTTCAAGAAATAAAGAATTCAACAATCTGTCACACATAAAAACTGAAAAATTTCAGAAGTAATAATCATCAAAGGTTGCTGGAATTTAGGTTACATGTGTTTAAATAGTTCTTAAAAGTAACTCTAATGGATCTACCCTTGTGGGCTGAACTGACCCCATACAAAACTAACCCAAAAACCCTAAACTGAAAAGGCCATAACCTGATCCAAACAAGCCTTGGATCCTAGCTCAAAACAAAGTTTTAATTAAGCCCAAACATGAAAGAAAATAATAAAAATAACTATTTTGTCATTAAATAACACTAGCCTTCTTTCCTTGTGTAACTAGGATGAATAAGAAATCCTTATAAGAAAAGGATTCTGAAACATTAATAAATCATTGCCACACTTGGAGATTATATTAGAACTCCTTAAAGATCTTTGTGGAACTAGAAAATTCCCAAAACCAGCTGCCACATCCTTGTAGGAAAAGAATCCTAACCAAATAGAAAGTTGACAAGTCAAAAGGAAGTAAATAACAAAATTCATACAGCCTCTGTTGACCAGTATTTCCATACCTTCCCGAACTCTGATTGACCTGAAATTTAATGTAGGACAACATGTCTGGAGAGTCCACGTAACATTGTAGCTCGATCCAATGGTCGGATTGAGAATTATGACTGTTGTCGTAAACTTGGACTGTTTCGCATTTTACGCAAAAATCCGAATCTGACCTTGTTTGGGTCGTATCACAAGGCTGAACCATATCAAGAAGGCTCATATCAGCCCTATTATTGGCTCTTCCTTTAGGGTTAAAAGCATTTATAGTATACAGTGATGCTTCCCAAAAGGGTTTGGGGTGTGTATTGATGCAACACGGATAGGTAATTGCTTATGTCTCAAGACAACTGAAGCCACATGAGGTGAATTACCTCGTATATAACCTGGAACTTGCGGCGGTAGTGTTTGCTCTTCGGTTTTAGAGGCATTTTATGTATGGGTCGCAAATTCAAATCTTTACAGATCATAAGAGCTTAAGGTATTTGATGTCACAAAAGGAGTTAACCATACGACAAAAGAGATGGGTGGAGTTGATAAAGGATTATGATTGTGTTATTGATTATCACCCTGGAAACGCTAACATAGTTAATGATGCTTTAAGCTGGAAAAGGGAAAGCGATAGTAAGTAATATGGAGGAACAAGGGCGGGATGGCCTTAGAGAGTTGAAAAGGATGAATTTACAGCTAATCGTGGGGTCGGAAGGGTCATTATTGACTCAGATAAAAATATGATCTATACTACGAGATAAGGTCTTGGAGGCTCAACAGATGGATAAAGAAGTGAGGAAAGTAAAGGAAAAGATGGACCAAGGTATTCAAACACCATTTCAAATGTTACCAGAAGGGTTGGTGGCGATGGGCATATGGATTTACCTACCAAGGGATGAAGCACTTAAGGAAGAAGTGTAAAGAGAAGTACATGAATCTCATTTTGCATCTCACCCTAGGAGTACCAAGAAAGGCAGCGGTATGCGGTGTGAAGGTCCAAGAGCGAAAGTTGATGCGAACCTTTTGATCACGCGGTCAAGCAACTCACATGTAAAGACACCAATTTCTGGAAAGCCAAGTAAATCAAGTTTGATAGGAGTGTCACACAAAGATAACTTGTACCTAGGCACCACCACTATTGAAAACAGAAAACCCCCACCTAACGAATGTTGATTCGCGAATAAGAAGTATAAGGATGACGCCACGAAGCAAGTTGTTCTTCGATAAGTCGTTTTCAGTTCTTTAGAGAACCAAGGAAGGGAGATTATCCCACCAACACACAACAAGTGCGGCAAATAAAAAGTTTTATTAATCTGAATTGTCTAACTTACATGTTTGGTTATGCCTTTATTTATACTAATTATAGACTTAGATAAACCCTAATGGACCCCCCCTGATGTGAACCTTGTGATCACGTGGTCACGCAACCCACAATCAAGATTGAGATCTGATCCTGGAAAGCTGAAATAGGTCTGATAGGAGTGTGACACAATGGAAACCTACCCCAAGGCACCAACACTATTGGATTGAGTAGAATGACGCCACGAAGCCAGTTAATCTTCGATAAGTCAGATTCAGTTCATTCAAGAATTGAAGAATGCAAGAATCACTCTCACACGTTAAAACTAAAAAAATCAGAAGTAATTATCATCAAAGCTGCCGAAATTTTGGCTTACATGAGTTTAAATAGTTCTTGAAAAGTTAACCCTAATGGACCCCTTATGTGGACTTAAATGAGGTCCACTCAAAACTGACCCAAAACCTTAAACTGAAAAGCCCATAACTTAATCCAAACAAGTTTTGGATCCTAACTGAAAACAAAGTATTAATTAAGCCCAAACAAGCCTTGGGCTGTAGCTAACAAAATAAAGTAATAAAAATAACTAATTTGTCATTAAATACCACCAGCCCTTGTTTCCTTGTATAGCTAGGATGAATAAGGAATCCTTATAAGAAAAGGATTCTGAAACATTAATGAATCCTTACCACACTTGGAGTTTATATTGCAGCTCATTACAGATCCTTGTGGAACTAGAAAATTCCCATAACCAACTGCCACATCCCTGTAGGAAAAGAATCCTAACCAAATAGGAAGTCCACAAGTCAAATGGAAGTAAATAACAAAATTCATACAACCTCTTTTGACCAGTATTGTGGTTCCTTCCCAAACTCTGATTGACCTGAAATCTTAAACCATAGTAGGAAAATATGTCTGGAGAGTCCACATAAAATTTTAGCTCAATCCAACGGTCGGGTTGAGAATTATAACTGTTGCCATAAACCTGGATTGTTGCACTTTTTACGCCAAAATCCGAATCTGACCTTACTTGGGTCGTATCACAAGGTTGAACCGTATCACCCCCTTAGGTGGACTTATATGAGGCCCACTTACAATTGACCCAAATAATTAATAATAACCCAAAGACTAAGAAGAAAATAATAAAAATCCAAAAATTACTATCCTAAATATGCTAGAATCAGATTTGTCACCCTTAAAAAGTTCCAAATAGACTAGGAAATCTGATCTGAAGGTAGAATTAATTCTGAATTCTTCTTTTCTTATTGTAGCTAGGATGAATAAGGAATTCTTGTAAAAAAAGAATTTTGAAATATTTTATGAATCTTTGCCACACTTGGAAACTATATTGCATCCCATTAAAGATCATTGTAGAACTACGAGATTTCCAAAAGAAGCTGCCACATCCTTGTAAGAAAAGAATCCTAGCAAAATAGAAAGTGCACAAGTCAAAAGAAAATAAATAACAAAATTCATACAGCCTCTATTGACCAGTATTTTCATGTCTTCCCGACCTTCGATTGACTTGAAAGTTTAACCTAAGGTAGGACAATATGCCAGGAGACTGCACATATAATTTCATCCTGATCAATCAGTCGGATTGAGAATTATGATTGTTGCCGTGAACCTGGACAGTTGTGCATTTTACGTTAGAATCTGAATCTGATTGTTTTTTTATTGCTCGGATCGTATCATTCCCTCTCTCTTCAAGATGATTCATCCTGGAATCATTAATAGGGATAAGGGACAAAGTTTTAGCCTTTTTTAGCCTTTGGAGTTCTTTTCTTACGAACAATCGTCGCCAACAACTTTGGATGAAGGTAGAAACCCTTCTCTTTCGTCTATCATCATTAAAGCAATTTTTGCTCCTCTCTTTTTGAAGCTTGCTAGGCATCGACTGATGTCGTTAATACATTAAGTTCCTGGTGCATCTCGCCTAGAATATGGGATAGACTCTTGGTTTCTTTTTAAGAACACTAATCTCTTTATTTCTCTCCTTTTGATACTACCTATCCTTACGAATCCTCCTCTTCTTTTGCCATAATACCTCATCAGAATACATGGACTTTCAATTGACGAACGTTACAAACCCCTTTAGACCCAAAAAAGACCCTTAACCAAACGACTTTCAAATGGTCTGAAATTTTATATTTAGAGTGAATTAACACCAAAAAACCAGAATATCAATTTTGATTTAATTCTGAATTGATTTGATACATATACACGAAATTGGCGCGAATCAACCTCTTTAAAACCAGAATTTGTAACCTAAACCAAACGATGTCCAAATGAGTTGAAAATTGATATATTGTGTGATTTCACCCTAAATAACAAGAATGTAAATTTTAACACAATTACAATATGGTGTGATAAGTGGACGCAAAACAGAAGCGAAACAAATACCTTTGTCCTAAATAACGGTTTCTACATTTTTTTTTTACTCTAAAAGAAATTCTGGACAGAAAGAATAATTGACACCCTTTTTTTAATCCCAAAAGACTCGATTCAACACAATTAATCAATAATAACGTAGGAAGAAGACAATCTGATCAAAATTGATTTGAAACAAGATTAGACCCGAAACAAAAACAACACGGAAAAATTGACGCGGAAGGTAAAAACAAAAATACAAGATATAACCTGATTAATGAAGCCAAGCTCTGATACTAAATGATACGAACCTCCTAATCACGTGGTCAAGCTACCCACAATCAAAATTGTGATTAGATCCTGGAAAGCCAAAAAATATCTGATAGGAGTGTGACACAGTGAAAACCTGCCCCATGACACCAACACTATTGGAATGAAGTAGAATGACGCCACGAAGCCAAATTCAGTTCGTTCAAGAACTAAAGAATGCAAGAATGACTCTCATATGTTAAAACTGAAAAATTCAGAAGTAATATTCATCAATGGCTGCAAAAATTTAGGTTACATGTGTTTAAATAGTTCTTAAAAATTATCCCTAATAGATCTACCCTTGTGGGACGAACTGACCACATAAAAAAATGACCCAAAAACCCTAAACTAAAAAGCCCATAACCTGATCCAAACAAGCCTTGGATCCTAGCTCAAAACAAAGTTTTAAATCAGCCCAAACATGAAAGAAAATAATAAAATAACTAATTTGTCATTAAATACCACTAGCCCTTCTTTCCTTGTGTAGCTAGGATGAATAAAGAATCCTTATAAGAATAGGATTCTGGAACATTAATGAATCATTGCCACTCTTGGAAATTATGTTTCAGCTCATTAAAGATTCTTGTGGAACTAGGAAATTCTTAAAAAAAAAACGGCCATATTCTTTTAGAAAAAGGATCCTTGCCAAATAGGAAGTCCACATGTCAAAAAGAAGTGAATAACAAAATTCATATAGCTTGTTCTGAACCATATCGCAAGTCCTTTCCTAACTCCGATTCATTTAACAATTTACCCCAACAAAAACAAATACCTTTGGAATCATCTGGAAAAGTTTCAGCTCAATACCACGGTTGGATTTGGAGTTATGCTCAATAGCGTAAAATTAGACGGTAGAAAAGTTTACGCTAAAATCCGAATTTGACGTTGCTTGGGTTATATCACAAGGTTGAACCGTATCATTCCCTCCCTCTTCAAAAAGATTCGCCCTCAAATCTTGAAGAGGATTAGTAGCGACTTCATTAGCCTCTTGTTTAAAGCCTTCGAAATTCTCTTATTGCTAACACCTTTCTCTAACAACACTGTATGGAAGTAGTGACAGACAAGAATTTCAAATAAGCATGTCGTACTAACCATTTGCGTATATACTTTTGAATGATAACAATAACGACTCTCCTTCGTCTTTCATTTTTTGGTGTTGTACCTCCTTTTCTCTTGAAGCTTGAAGTTCATCAAATAATCTTCTACACTTATCAACTTCTTGTTCTAAAACCCCCAAACCATGGCTTAGTTTTTTGCATCCTTGAGCTAGAATCCTCCTTCGTTCCCTCTCTCAAGGAAAAATAGAAGAAGATGGAGACATAACAAGATAGAGTTTAGGACAGGAAGAACACTGATTTAGACTCAAAATTACAAATCTAACTTTTGTTTGGACAAGAATTGATCGAAAACAAGCAAGTACGAAAGTGATGAAAATGACTCAAACAACAGCTAATTATCCCAAATATGATGATAATATACTGGAAGGAACAAAATCAACAGAAACAAAACAAGTTTTGAAAGATAACGCAAAACATACCCATTACGGCAAGACAAAACCTGATTCTAGAACCTAAAGAAAATGCTATCCAAATGACCTCAAATTTAATATATAGTATTTGGATACTAAGAAAACAATAAATATCAGTTTATAGGTCATTATATTAGGTCTAGGTACCCAAACCCTATGATCAGTTTGCAGCAAAATTAAACATCCAATTAAAATCTTAAGAAAACAATATCGAAAGAAGTCCAAAATTAATATATGGTGCGATCGCACCCCCAATACACCAAATATGAAGTTTCAATTGATTCTAAGGTGGTTTTCTTATGGTTCACTAAGAGTAGTGTTTTCGCGGCAGAGTTGAACCTCAAATTAAAACCTCAAGAAAACGATATCAAAATAAGCCCAAATTTTATATATGTTGCGATCTCACCTCCAATAGACTGAATATGAAGTTGCAATGTTTTCTGAGGTGATACACTTATAGTTCACTAAGAGTTGTGTTTATGCAGCAAAATTGAACCTCTAATTAAAAGCAAAGCAAACAATATCAGAATAAGCCTTAATTTATTATATGATGTGATCTCACCCCCAATTGACAAAATATAAAGTTCCAATTGATTCTGGGGTGGTTTGCTTGTGGTTCACTAAGAGTTGTGTTTCTGTGGTAAAATTGAATCATTCTTCAAATTTCATCTAATCTCTCTCTTTTCGTTTTTTTTTTAATATATGCTACTAGTATGATTAGAGACAGTAACAAGATGAAATATAAGCCTTTTTTCTTTTTTCTTTTTTGCTTAGATGAAGCAGACACAAAGAACAAGAAGATGAACGACATAAACACCGAAAAACTTAAAGGAAACATTTATGAATCATTGCCACTCTTGGAAAACTATGTTGCAGCCCATCAAAGATTCTTGTAGAACTAGGAGATTCCCAAAACAAGCTGCCACATCCTTGTATTATTTGGAAAAACAAGCCTAATAAGGCTGGTATGGGGTCGGAAACATCAACCCCTTGTACTACATGAATTGGGCTCTTGTTGGACCTTAATTAGATTAATTAGAGGCTGTCCTTCATGCTTCTTATTAACTACTTCGGTTTGTCTATCTATTTGGGGGTGACAAGATGTTGAAAACAACAATTTCGTACCCAATTTACCCCATAACACCTTTCAAAAATAGTTAAGGAACTTAATATCTCTATAAGAAACAATGCTCTTAGGGACCCCGTCAAGTCATACTATCTCCTTAAAGAACAAATCACTAATGTTAGTTGCATCATCGGTTTTATGACATGGAATAAAGTGTGTCATCTTTGAAAACCTATCAACAACTACAAAGATTGAATCCCTATCCCGTTTTGACCTAGGTAAACCTAAGATGAAGTCCATCGAAATGTTTACCCATGGTTCCTTAGGTACGTAAAGGGGTATACAAGCCATATGGTTGAGTCCTAAACTTTGCTTTTCCTACAAGTTTTGTATTTATTACATATGCGTTGCACATCTTTTTTCATTTTAGGCCAATAAAAAATGCTCATGCAACACATCCAAAGTCTTAACCACACCAAAATGCCCCATCAACCCGCCCCCATATGCTTCACGTACAAGCAATTCACGCATAGAATTTAATGGAACACACAAACAACTCTCTTTAAACAAATATCCATCAAGTTTATAGAACTTTCCAAAAGCCGAAGTTTTGCAAGCATTGTAAACATTAGCAAAATCACTATCATCCTTGTACAATTCTTTTATGTGTTCAAATCCTAGAAATCTAGCATCCAAAGTAGATAAAAGGACATATCTGCGCGAAAGTGCCACAATGTTTTCTTTTCCTTACCTATACTTGATCATATACGGAAATGTTTCATTAAATTCAACCTATTTGGCATGTCTCCTACTTAACTTACCTTGCCCTTTCAAGAGCTTCAATGATTCATGATCTGAATGTATCACAAACTCTTTGAGCCACAGGTAATGCTGTCATGTCTCTAAAGTTCTTACTAAGGCATAGAGCTCCTTGTCATATGTAGGGTAATTCAAGGCTGCCCCATTAAGTTTTCCCCTGAAATACACAATGAGCCTCCTATCCTGCATTAACATAGCTCTTATACCTATCCCTGAAGCATCATATTCAACTTCAAAAGCTCTCGTAAAGTCTAGCAAAGCTAAAATAGGCGCCGAACAAAGTTTATCTTTCAACAAATTAAAAGCCTTATCCTGTTCATCATTCCATTTAAATACAACATATTTTTTCATAATTTCAGTTAAAGGTGCAATAATAGTACAAAAATCCTTCACAAATCTTCTATAAAAACTAGCAAGTCCATGAAAACTCCTTACCTCACTTACCGATTTTGGTGTAGGCCAATCCCGGATGGCATTAACTTTCTCCTCATCCATCTCGATATCCTGCACATTTACGACATAGCCAAGAAACACAATTTTCTTCATGCAAAAGGTACACTTCTTAAGATTAGCATACTTGCTCACTTCGCAATACACTAAGTACATTACGCAAATGATCAAGATGCTCATTTAAGTTCTTGTTATAGATTAAAATGTTATCAAAATACACAACAACAAACTTACCTATAAACGCATGCAATATATGATTCATTAAACGCATAAACGTACTAGGAGTATTTGTAAGTCTAAACGACATGACGAATCATGCTTAGTTTTAAATGCAGTTTTCCACTCATCACCTTCTTTCATCCTAATATGATGGTACCCACTCTTTAAGTCAATTTTAGAGAAAATACATGATCCATGTAACTCATCTAACATGTCATCAAGCCTTGGAATAGGATGTCGATACTTTACCGTTATGTTGTTGACGGCACGACAGTCAACACACATCCTCCATGTTGCATTCTTTTTAGACACAAGTAACACTGGCATGGCACAAGGGCTCATACTCTACGAATGTACCCCTTCATCATCAACTCATCTACTTGCCTTTGAAGCTCATTCAGGGTTGCTTTTATAGGCTTGACGGTTAGGAATCAAAGCTCTAGGTACAAGGTCAATCTGATGTTCGATTTCCCTTAATGGTGGTAATCTACTAGGGATTTCTTCAGGGAATACATCATCAAACTCCTACAACAAAAAAACAGCCACACCAGGAATAGCATAATCTAGATCATTAGTGTTAAAATAAGCCTCATACACAAGTAAGATCATCGGCTTGTTTGTGAAAAACACAGATCTGATTTGAGCTCTTTTTGTATAAAAATTAGGTTGTTTCTGTAATCTTTCCACACTATTATCATCACACAAGCTTACTTTCTTCACTCGGGTTTTACCTCCACTCTCAACCGGTTTAATTAATGATTTGGGTTTAGCTGAATCTGATGGTCTTCTCTCACCATTGTCCTCATGTGAATTTTCACTCTTAATATCCTCACACGCTCACACCTCTCGTCTCACCCTCTTGCGGAACTCACCAACACCAAATAGAACCAATTTAGAAGCGCAATCCAAATATATAAATATGACTCAAGAAGCAATAAAAACCAGAAAATAAGCAAAATGAAACTGCGATGATAGTCTCATGAGTATCAATCGAATCTATTCGAAATATGAATGAAACTGAAGACTCGAATAAAAACAGAAATTGAATATGAAAAATGATGAAACAACACCCAAATATGTTAGATATGTTGAAAATATAATGCAAGAAACAAAAACAACAGAAAAAAAATGAATTTCAAAAGTTGACGCAAAACAGACCCGTTTACAAAGAGTTAAGTCTAAATCTGGAACCTATAGTAAATGATGTCCAATGGAGCTAAAATTTCACATATAGTGTGATTTCAACCCAAATAGACAGAATATAAAATTTGAGCAATTTATGATAAGGTTTGATATACTGACGCAAAAACATTATGAATCAAACTCGACTAGATCTGAAATTGAAACCAAAGCAAACGATATCCAATTGACACCAAAATGAATATGTGGTGCGATAAGAACCCCAATAATCAGACTATCAAAATTGATCTAATTGTCCCTTGTTTAGTTTTCTACGGTAGAAACCAATAAACATCTTGTTGAACGTTTTTTTATGCTACCGATATATTTTGGACAGTAACAGAATGAAATAAAAAAACTTTTTATATGCCACAAATTTAAGGAAAAGAAGAAATTGGACACTAAGGAATTTTTTGCGGAAACAACAAGAAACGAAAAATTCAGAAGGACATAACCTGATTAATGGAGCCAAACTCTGATACCAAATGATGTGAATCTCGTGATCACGCAACCCACATGTAAAGACACCAATTTCAAAAAATCCAAGTAAATCAGGTTCTATAGAAGTGTGACACAAAGATAATTTGTACCTAGGCACCAACACTATTGGAAACGAAAACCCCCACCCAATGAATATTGATTCGCGAACGAGAAGTGTAAGGATGACACCATGAAGTCAGTTGTTCTTCGATAAGTTATTTTTCAGTTCTTTAGAGAACCAAGGAAAGGAGATTATCCCACCAACACACAACAAGTGCGGCAAAAGAAGTTTATTGATCTGAAAATTGCGTAACCCTTACATGTGTGGTTATGCCTTTATTTATATTGACTCTAGACTAAAACAAACCCTAATGAACCCCTTATGTGGACTTATATGAGGTCCACTTACAATTAAACCCAAATAATGTAAATAAAACCTTAAACTAATAAGAAAATAATAATCACAATAATAAATCTGAATTTAATATTCTAAATATGATAGGATCAAATTTATCACGCTTAAGAAGTTCTAAATAGACTAGAAAATCTGATCTGAAGGTAGAATTAATTCTAAAGTCTTCTTTTCTTGTTATAGTTAGGATGAATAAGGAATTGTTGCAAGAAAAGGATTCTGAAGCATTTTTGAATTCTTGTCACACTTGGAAAACTATGTTGCAATCCATTAAAGATCCTTGTAGAGCTAGGAGATTCCCAAAACAAGCTGTCACATCCTTGTATCATTAGGGAAAACAAGCCTAACAAGGATGGTATGGGACCGGACACATCAGCCTCTTGTTCCACATGAATTAGGCTCTTCTTGGACCTTAACTAGATTAATTAGAGGTTGTCCTTCATGCGCCTTAGATGTTCCAAGCTCCTTTGGGTCTATCTTGCTCCATTTGTTTTGAACAAGCCCATTCAATAATTCTTTAAGCTTTTTTGCCCTAGCTCTTGTAATTGGACCAATTGGCACCTCAAATGGGTCGTTGGTATGATTACGCTTAGTGTTGGGCTGATCCTCATCACTTGTTCTCTTTAAGATGATTCATCCTCGAATATTTAATATGAAAAACACCATTTCAAGGAAACAAACCACCATCAACCCAAAATAAAAGATTATCATTAAAGCCCTGCATAGTCTTGTTAGGAAAGAAAATATTCTGAATAAACCTCTCCTTCACATATAAGCTCTTACTTTCATCCATATTCTCCCTTTTAAGCTTAAATTGATCCTTATAAACCTGCTTTGGTATTAAAGAAATAAAAGCTACAAACTTTCCATCTTTCACAAAAGAAAATCTATTCTTGAACCCATAATGTATAGCTTTTCGAGCATATTGACAAAGTCTACCCAACAACAAATGACTAGCATGTATACGTACAACTTCACACAACATCTCATCACAATACTTTCCAATAGAGAATGCAACTAAAACCTATTGAAGCACTTTCACCTCTCCAAAATCATTTAACCATTGCAATTTATATGGAATAGGGTGTTTTGAGGTAAGTGAGTTGAATTTATCCATCAAATCAGTACTAGTCATATTAGTGCAATCCTCACTATTAATGATTATACTAATTTTCTTATTATGAATATGGCACTTCATATGAAAGATGTATCATTGCTCTTCTAAATCTCTTATATTAACCTGTAAACTTAGTGCTCTTTTGACCACAAGCTTCTTCCCCTTAACCAAATACTTAACACAATCATCACTTGCATCCTCAAGTAAGGGCATCTCCTCCTCATCACTAACGTCCCTATCAGTCACGACCTCACCATGAGCCTTCATAACAATATCTTGTTTGTTTGGACACTATGAAATAACATGACCCACTCCTAAATAACAAAAACATTTTATGTCACTGATACGATCCAGGCAAGGTCAAATTCAGATTTTGATGTAAAATGTGCAGCTATGCAGTTTTACAGCAACAATCATAATTCTCAATCCAACCGTTGGATCGGGCTGAAATATTACGTAGAGTCTCCTGACATGTTGTCCTACCTTGGATTAAAATTTCAGGTCAATCGGAGTTCGACAAGGCATCGAAACACGGGTCAACAGAGGCTATACAAATTTTGTTATTTACTTCCTTTTGACTTGTGGACTTCCTATTTGGCAATGATTCTTTTCCTAAAAGGATGTGGTAGCTTATTTTGGGAATCTCCTAATTCTACAAAGATCTTTAATGGGCTCTACCATAGTTTCCAAGTGTGGCAAGGATTCATAAATGTTTCAGAATCCTTTTCTTACAAGGATTCCTTAGTCATCCTAGCTACAATAAGAAAAGAAGACTTTAGAATTAATTCTACATTCATATCAAATTTCCTAGTCTATTTGAAACTTCTTAATGGTGACGAACTGATTTTAGCATATTTAGGATAGTAATTTTTAGATTTTTAATATTTTCTTCTTAGTATTTGGGTTATTATTACTTATTTGGATCAATTGTAAGATAGCCTCATATAAATCCACCTAAGGGGGGTCCATTAGGGTTTATTTAAGTCTTGAGTTAGTATAAATAAAGTCATAAACAAACATGTAACTTAGACAATTCAGATTAATAAAACTTTTTGTTTGTCGCACTTGTTGTGTGTTAGTGGGATAATCTCCCTTCCTTGGTTCTCTAAAGAACTGAAAACGACTTATCGAAGAACAACTGGCTTCGTGGTGTCATCCTTATACCTTTCGTTCACGAATCAATATTCGTTGGGTGCTGGTGCCTAGGTACAAGTTATCTTTGTGTCACACTCCCATCAAACTTGATTTATTTGGCTTTCCTGGAATTAGTGTCTTTGCATGTGGGTTGCGTGACCACGTGACCACGAGGTTCGCATCAGTCACAGTTACGTGACCACGTGACCACGAGGTTCGCATCAGTCACAGTTACGTGACCACGTGTCATTGTCGGTGGAGATTTTTTTTTCTCTTTTGGAATCTTAGTTTTTCTCCTCCATATTCATTTGAGAATGGTAACTTATATATTAGCCTTCCAATTAGGTTTCCAAGGTGACGAAGAACCTAACGGTTGGCTTGGCCATGAACTACCCTTATACTTAAGCTATCTGTCCACTTATGTTGCCACATGCACCATATCCTCCAACTCCAATAATGTTATAACTCTATAATATTCACAATCTCGTGATTCCACCCATTCAATAACCTAGCTATAGTGGCCTCCCTATCCTCCACTATATTAGCCCGAATCATCATGATTTGCATCTTCTTGTGGTACTCACAACCCTTTTTGTACCTTGGTTCAAACACTGCAACTTTTGGTACAATTCCTTATAATAATGACTAAGAATAAATTGTCTCTTCATAATAGCCATCATCCCCTCCCAAGTCTCATCAAGCCTCTCATGATTTCGTCTGCGACTCAACACAAGTTGATCCAACCATACAATAACATAATATGTGAACTCAATTATGACAAGCTTCACCTTTTTACCCTCCAAATAGCTATGACAATCAAATATGATCTCCAGCTTCTTCTCCCACTCCAAATACTCATCCAGGTCATTTTCCCCTTGAAATGAAGAAATTTTTATCTTAATGCTACCTAAACTCGTATCTACCACATATTGATACCCATAATTACCCAAATCATCTCCTTGGCCGAACTGCCAATCTCTCATAAGTCTCCTATACCTATGGTTTCTAGGTTGCCCAAACTGATCTCCATTGCCTAAAGGCGCACTATCATAATTCTCATCACCCATCTCATCAAGATTGTTGTCAGTAATAGGACTAACATGCCTTTCATGCCTTTTAACATTGTTTCTACTCTGATCAACCTTATTTCACAAACCATCAATTTAAGAATCATGTTTCCCCCTTCTCTCCATCATATCCTCTGAATTCCTTATTACGTTATTTATCCTTTCCATATGCAATACTCTAAGGCTTGAAGTTAAGACCTGATTTTTAATTGATGGTGTCATCTTGGTGTTGACTGACATCTTTAAATCTGTAAAAAAACATTAGTGACAAAGAAAAAATTATTTTCTTACTCACTCCCTCACATGTATACACTCCTTGCATGTTTCACTCAATTAGGCTTTTCATTTTGAGATTCAACATAACCAAATAAAATAGTTTAGTAGCGCAATTCAAATATGTGTAATCACTTAAGAAGCAAGAAATTTAAGCATTACACCACTGTATTTCTATGATTCACCTTTTTTTTATTGCTTTGGCAAGGAAACCATAATTTATTTTGACTGACTTGGTCATTTTTTTTATTGCTTTCGCGGGGCAACCTCAATTTGTTTTAACTTTGACTTGGTCAGTTTTGCCTTTCACTTAGGTATGCCCCCCCAACATTTGTAATTATTATGTGATTTGTATATTGACACACGAGTGTCCTCTACTGGTCCAAATAGAGTTGGGTTACTTGAGTTTCGGTTAACATTACAAATGGAGGATGTTTTTTATGTTGTTTAATGTTAGCTCGTGGTCAACTTTGAGACCAAAGTTTTGTCTCTTTATTGCATGGGAAAATGAGCCTATCCTACATGGTTTTCAAGTTTAGAATATCATCTCTCCAAATTGGCTAGTCATGTATGCATTGGAGTTTTCTATAAAGAGTTATGTTAGTTTTAATTTTATTGCTTCCTAGGTGTTTGTTTGCACTTCCTAAAGTAAAAAATGAATTATTGTCTAGAATTATGCTAAACTCAATTATTAGGTCTTAATTATGTTATTTTGGTGTTTCTTAGACTTGGAGAGATGTTCCAAGTATATAATTATAATTCAGACCATGTATTGGGAGCTTTTGGAAATTTTTTAATTAAAGTCTTTTGACTTGGTTGATTGGCATCTATCAATTTTTGTATATCATTTGTGAGTGGTGGACTTATTGTCTTGACTCTGTATCTCTAAAATGATGATTTGATATGTATCATTATAGTGGATATCTCTTCGGCCAAACTACATTGTTAGCAGGCTAACACGAATATCGAGCACTAGTAAGGCTAACACATCCTCACCAACAAGGGATACTCTAACCTCATATGATGACTCAATTTTAGTAGCCCCCATCTAGGCTATGTCTCCATGTACTAAGTTCTCCCTTTCAAGTATTAGAGCAAAGAGTAAAAAAAAAGAGAGGAAAGGGCCCTTAGAGGCTAGTGAGTTATTTATTTATCTGTCTTCTTAATTTTTTTTTTATATTTATGTTAGGAAGCTAGAAAAAAACAAAGGGCTATAAGGCTTGGATAAATAAATTTAATCTTTGTTTAACTAGATTGCTGGAAACAAAAGTTGCTTTTGATAAGATAGGGATAGTTGAGACTGCAATTAATCCTACATCATCGTGTTATTTATCTAATGTCACTCTAGATGTTAAGTGTCGTATTCTTGTTGGTTGGGATCCTTTGGTTTATAATATTACATGTTTAGACTCATCCTACCAGTGGGTTACTTACGAGGTTCAATATCTGCAGGATGGATGTGTTTTTGTTGTGACTTATATTTATGGTTTGAATACACTTGCTGACCGAAAGGATTTGTGAGAGTATTTAAGATTGCATGCAGTAGGTTATCAGAATAGGCCTTGGTTGATATTGGGTGACTTTAATGTTTTTTTAATCACTTTAGGTAAGTGTGGGGGTGATCTTGTTTAGCGTGAATATATGGATAATTTTGGTGCTTGTGTACAGGATGCGAAACTGGTTAAAGTTCCTTATATAGGCTTGAAATTCTCATGGCATAATAGTTAGCAAGATGCAAGGACTATTTTAGAGAAGGTAGACTGGGTTTTTGACAACTCTACCTGGTTTTCATTACCTGGCCGACAACTTGTTTAGAATTCTTACTTAGAGAGCATTTAGATCACAGTGATGTGGTGGTGTAGTTTGGTACATCAATTCCCAAGGTAAGAAATTCTAAGTTCTTAAATTTTTAGACTGATAGGGATGATTTCTTGGGAATTGTTGAGGATGTCTGGCATAATCCTATAGAGGTACCCCTATGTATAGGTTCACTAAAAGATTGAGTTTGTCGAAGCCTAAGTTGAAGTCTCAACATCATCATCACACGAGCCACATATCTAGCCATGTGATAGAGATGAAGGCTTAATGAGATGCAACACAGGTTCTACTTGATGGGTCTCCTCAATCTGCAGAGTATATGGATGCTGATAGGGTCCTTGCTAGACAATATGCTTAGTTGTGTAAAGATGAAGAGGCTTTTTATAAGTAGAGATCTCGGTTTCAGTGGCTAAACCTGGGTGATAGAAACACCAAATTCTTCCACAGATCACTGCTTCATAGATAGTCAAGAACAAGATTCATGTTTTGACCAGTGAGATAGGAGCTCGAGTGACAGATTAGTAGGATTTTGGTCAGTTGGTAGTCAAATAATTTCAGGGCTTGCTATCTTCCCATTCAGCCGCCACTCCCAGTTAATGCCTTTAGGTGCTTTTCTGGTCGTATTTCACATGATATGCTACCTACTCTAGAGACTGTTATTATAGATGATGAGAATAGGGAGGTTTTGTTCTCCATACTTAATGACAAAGCACCAGACCTGGATGGCTATACTTCACTGTTTTTTAAAAAGGAGTTAGGGGATGCTTGGTGGTGATTTTATTGTTGCAATGAGGTATTTCTTTGAATTCTCCACTTTGCCTAAATGTGTTAATGCTACTAGAATAGCTTCTAAAAGTAGAGAATCATGTTACTATGAATATGACTTTAGGCCTATATCATGTTGTAATGTGATGTATAAGTGCATATCTAAAGTCATTGTGAGCATGTTGTAGTTGATACTGCTTGATGTTATAGGACCTTCTCAAATTGCTTTTGTGCCTAGGAGATAGACATCAAATGCCATTTTTATGACACAAGAAGTCATGCATAATTATCATTTACCCGATACTATGTCTAAATGTGCTTTGAAAATTAACATCAGGAAAGCTTTTGATATAGTTAATTGGGAATTCATCCTCCTGGGTTTGAGAACTATTGGAGTCCCTAGCTCCATGATTAGATGGATTGGTTTGAATATCTACTGCACATCTCTTAGTGGCTATGAATGGGGAGTTGCATGTATTGTTTTAGTCGGCCAGGGGTATCCGGCAAGGTGATCCTATGTCTCTTTATTTGTTTGTGCTGGCTATGAAGGGCTTGGGGGTATTTTTAAAAAGGCTGCTCAAGACCATAGATACCATTATCACTGAAGGTGTCAGCAGTAGAGTGTTACTCATTTATGCTTTGCTGATGACCTTATGATATTTTGTCAGGTAGACACAGATTCAGTAGGAGTAGTGAAAAGGGCTCTGGATGACTTTGATATTTTGTTTTTATCAAATGTAAGAAATTTTATAGATCAAAACGAAACTAAGCTGGAAACCAACAAGTCAGAATATACAGACATGTACATATAGAGGCTAGGGGAACAAGCTCCCTTAAAAAAATATCAGTACATTACAAACTTAAACATAGCCTAACAAACAACTATATAAATAGCGCTGCAGAAGGCAACAAAACCCCAAAAAATGACGACAAGAACCCAATGCCTGGACAATAGCACAAAGTGTAACGCTGTAGCACAGGCCCCAACTGGACGCATACCAGCAGACAACAACGGATGACTTTGCTATTTTATTAAGGTTGGTGATCGAACCAGAGAAGAGTCATGTTTTCTTATTAGGTATGGATGATGATTTGAAAGCATCTCTCTTGGATCTCTTGGTTTTAGGTTAGGTTCCCTGCCAGTCAGATAATTGGGGGTTCCTTTGATTACTACCCGGCTGAAACATAGTGACTGCATGGATTTGGTTTAGCGGATTCTCTCTAAGATCAGGTTGTGGACCTCGACATCTCTTAAATATATTGGTCGTTTGCAACTGATCAAATCCATTCTCTTTTCCATCCAGATATATTGGTCTACTTACTATGTTTATCCTTGTTCTATTATCAGGAAGATTGAGGGCTTGTTAACTACCTTCCTCTGGAAGGGTTCATCTATTTCCCTTTCAAGGAAAAATATGGCTTGGGCTTTGGTTTGCTATCCTCTGCAGGAGGGGGGGCTTGGGATTAAAAGGGTCAAGACTTGGAATAGAGCAGTTATTTTCAAGTGATTAGTATTTAAAAGTGCATTTTTATCAAGGTTTTATATTATCATATTGCACTTAAAGTATCATTAAATTCTCTAACTTAAGCATGTTTTATAATAACAAGTCTGATAACATAAGATATCTTTAATTTATGGTAAATGCTAATTTTGAATGCAGGCATATCTCAAAATTTAAAAGATTGATTGATATGTTTAACTATTGAAAGTGAAAAGACAAAGACAAGGCTAAGCTTAAAGAAGAGATGCTGATTCAATTCAAACTGGAACATCATTCGGTTATTGGATCATAACTGGAGTTGTAGAACATGGATTTAGGTCTGGTTTTATATGGATGGAAAGCTAAGACATAGGCCTAAAACTCCAAGATTCAAAACGACCGTTTTCAAGTTCAAATTGTAGCAACAAAAGAGAAGTCAAAATCTGTCCTGCAGCCCAGACACTGTTTAATGTTCAGCCCATATCTCGAGTTCTAGAAGTCCAACTGAGTTCATTTTTGTTTGGTTGGAAAGCTGGGACAAATGCCCAGAACTTTCATGCGGACTATCTGTTCAAATTCTGATGTTAGCAATGATGTTTTGTCTAGACAAAAAGATAATGGTTGTCACCAAGTCAAGAGGTGGCCACCCACTCAATAATTAGTCATCAAATCAATAGTTTTGAATTTTAGCCTATAAAAGAAGGCATTTGCCATACATTTAGACATCTTGGTGTTCAGATCAATATCATATTCTTGCTTTCTTTCTTTGTATTTTTTTAATGTTTAAGTTTTGCTTTCATTAATCTCTTGTTTATGCTTTTCATCATAACTATATTCTTATTTAGTTTATTTATGTTTCTCTTCTTCACAACGTTTAGCTAAGTTTATTATGTCAAGGTGAAAAAGTTTCATTAATGATGTTAGAATAGGTATAATATAAACTAAACGTGGACTTCAATGTTTATATCCAAGAAAGTTTGTTATTAACATGTCTTATCTTTTTATCTTACTAATTCTTAATACCTTGCTTCTTCACAACCCTTGGCACTTTCATAGCCTACTGTATGGTATAACTGACACTTGTGCTATGAAAGGAACTTGATTTGTTGTTAACATAAGTTAACATCATGAATTCCTGACAATATTTAAAAGTATGGTGTTACCAAAATAAGATAATTAATATGATCATGTTAAAAATTTATAATGAACTATTAAGGATAAATCATCCGATTGGAACCTCCTTTATGTGTGGTTTTCAGTTGATTAATAAAAAGAGTTTATACTATACTTATTTCTAATTCTATTAGTGAATCCTCTAACCTTGACAATTGCTTTTATCTTTGATTAATACTCACATCAATATCACATCTCAAAAGTTCTCTTCAACTCATTTTCATTTGTTGTTTATAATTTTATATAGTTCACCTCCATGTGGTTCGACCCCGGTCTTGCCGAGTTATTTATTACTTCAACACTCCTGCACTTGGGATAAGACATCAATCTTTTGATCGTGTCATCAAGCATGTTTGGAGGCTACTTTTAGACAAATCTTTAGTTTGGTCACCTTGTGGGTGCATTCTGTACTGCTCATAAGTAGATCATTTGGGCATGTTAGGTTACCTATAGTATCTTCTTGGTCATGGAGGAAGATTCTTTAGAGTTGAGATTGGTGTAGGGGTATGTTTATCTCTTGCATTGGTGATGACTTTATAACTTCTCTATGGCTAGATTATTGGTTGCCAGATGGATAGTGACATTTTACCTTTCAGGACTCTATCATCTATCGAATTGTCTTAGGATGCAAAGGTTGCATATATTATTGAGGATTGTGGTTGGGACTTTCCTTTAGGTAGTGAGGACCTCCAGCAGATCTGAGACTACATTAAATTCTACCCCTGGTTAGCTCTCTAGATCACTATGTCTAGACAAGTCATTTTAAGGGGAGGTTCACTATTGATTCAGCTTGGGAGGCACTTCGAGATGTTAGGCCCAAGAATTATACGCACCATCTTCTCTGGTTTATAGGAAGTGTCCCTTAACACTCCTTCATCTTATGGTTTGCCTTTTTGGGTTGTCTACACATTATGAATAAACTATAGACTTTTTAAATCATCACCTTTATGGTATGTATCTTATGTGGTTCACATGTGGAGACCCATGATCATTTATTTTTTGAGTGCCCCTTCTCAACTTCAGTATGGAGAGAGATCTCAAACAGGACTGTATTACCTTGGCCTTCTATGTCATGACACCCTTTTCTTTAGTGGGCTTCCCTTTCGATTTTGGAAGAGGAAAGACTTCACACATATTCTAATTCTAGCACGATTATCACTCTCTACCATAATTTACTTCAAATGGTATAAAAGGAATACTCGTGTCTTCAATTAATGCTACCAATCACAGTATAATATGGTGGAAGAGATCTTAAACTTGTTGAGATTACGACTTCTAGACATAAAAGCCCGGTACCGGATATCTACAAAGATCAGATCTCCTTGGTAGCTTTAATTTCTGTATTTATTTAAGTTGTTTCATTTTAGTTTGATGTTGTTTAGCTTTTTAAGATTTCTTGTAGTCTATTTGCCCTAATCTTATAGGCTTCATGACTTTTGCCCCTCGTATCCTTGTTCATATTTTTCATTTTTACATCTTAACTTACTAAAAAAAAGTAATCTAATTAATAATATTCACTCATTAGGTATATAAAGTATTAAGAATTTCATTTTTACATATTAAATATAGAAATGCATAACTTTATTTTATAATGTTTTTAATAATGAATTTGTTTGTATTATTTGTTGTTGTAGATTTTTAAATAAAACATGAAGTGGTTGAATGGTGAGATTAAACTTGAATTTTGATGAGAATGTGTAAAGTTCTGAATCGTTGGAACTTAACGATATGATGCTTAGAATTACATGTTTGCTATGTTGTCAATAACTTGGTACTGAGAGTTTTAGGGGAAACTTTGCTAAAATTTCAGTAGAATAAAAAGAAATTCTTGATTTTTCATTTATCCATAATGATAAATGTGTTAACTTGTGTTTTAAAAATTGAGGATGTTACAGTTGGTATCAGGTCCTTGGCTTGGGTTATGTGGAATTTTGATAGATATTGATGAATGTTGAATTAGTTTTGGATGGTACATACTCAATAAGGAGCCAAGATGGATCCATCTCCAGTACATAGGAGAATTCAGGATACGAATATTAATGTTAGGTAAGGGAGGAGCTCTTAGCAAATACTGCCTCTCGTGTGCTGGTAGCGTTATTCCAGTTTAGATATGGGTATTCATATGGACTCTGAGATGATATAACATCTAGATAGACTAGGTTATCACTACCAGGAGGTTCAAACTATTAATAGGAAGTAGTTATGCCTTGTCAGTAGCATCTACGAGATCCCTTACACCCTATGCTGACTTTACTTTGTTAGAGATTGTTATTAGAGTAGTAGTTGTTGGCATGTTTAAGACAATAGTTCCAGTGGCATCAACAACTTTTGTAGCTCTAGTAGTTTCGACACCATAAACAATGTGGTTGCTTTAGTCCGGGTGGTTAAAAGTTTAAGAGAGATGAGTTATGAGCTTTATTTGAGAGTGTAATATCCCAGGTTTTTATAGTAAAAACAATGGTAATTTTTTGTGTGTAAGTCATTATGTCCCCAATACTTTTCGAGTCAGCAATAGGTCCATCCATTAACATGGCACAATACTCGTACGATCACATAATTTGACATTTCCATATATATATATATATATATATATATATATATAAAAGTACTCAATACACATACCATACAACAACATATTATCATAACATAAATTTACATCCCTAGTCTAGTATTGTTTGTGAAACCCTGAAAATTTATAATTTAAATATGCAGATGTGTAAACTCCCATGTAAATGTAAGACTAAAGGTGGTAAGATCTCAATGAGTGATGAAACCAAGATAAGAAATAATAGATAAATAATGATATATAATGGAGGGGATGACCTCCATAAAATGAATTTTAGTTTAAAATTCATAACAATAGAGAAACTGGTAACGCATTTTGATGGATAAAATAATGAGAAAAATGATAAAATATTTCTAAGGAATAAGTGAAGTAATAAAGAATAAATTATAATAAAGGATAGTGCAATTAAAAGGGCAGAACTGAAGGTGCAAGCATCGATTAAAAATCAATGATGTTACTTTGAAATGGTAATAAGCCTGATAAATAAATAAAGGTGAAAATTTTAAAATGAATATATTCTAAAATAATAAAATGACCTTAAAAGTTTAGGAAGATATTGATATGATTTTATATGAAGATTGAACAAGAAAATTTGGATTGTTGACAAAAAGTCATGAAGTGACCAATTTTACGTTAGAAAGTAGAGCTCTCAATCCAATCGTCGGATCGAGATGCAATTTGCATGAAGTCTATTAATATGTTTTCCTACCTTGGTTAAAGATCTCATCTCAATCGGAGTTCGGTAAGGAATAATGATTTAAGCAGAAACAAACCGGACAGTTTATGTGAAAAATGAAATAAAATACTTAAAGGCATAAATGATAGACAAAATTGTAATTAATGAAAAATATGCCTTTAGTTAAGATTAAAACACTAGATAGTGTTCTGGATTTGTTAAGCTAAATCGATCAAAATTAGATAATTTTTAATCTTTGCCTGGAATTGTTGTTGAGTGATGGTTTTAATAATAAAATTATAAAAATGAATATAAACATGAAAATAGGTAAGAGTATGAGATCCTAAAGAAATTTCTTGTGATTAGTTTGAGAATACTAGTTGAATGAGAATTAAATGAAGTTGTGATGTTGGTTGTATTGTTTATAAAAACAGAATCCTTGGTGGTACAGGGGAAGCTGTGGGGACTAGACAATTGTATGGAGTGACAACACGTGCATATACTCAAGGTAGGTGCATCGCACCTTGTCTTTTCAATTTGTGTAAACTTATTGATAAATTTCAGAATTTATTATTTTATTGCTTCAATAAATATTAAAATGAATATGAGTACCTTGCATACATTAATGTGTATGAACTAGTTATGATATAATTGAAATGGATACGAGTACCTTACGTACATTGATATGTATCAAACTTGTGATGATATTATTGGAATGAATAAGAGTACCTTTCGTTGATAATATTTGAACGAATATGAGTACCTTACATGCATTGTTATGTATCAAATTAATTATGTTATTATTAGGATTGATACAATTACCTTACATTGATAGGTATCGAATTAACCATAACAATTTTGGAATAGACGTGATTATCTTACATACCTCAATATGGATGGTCACATTGGTATTGACAACCATTTCTGGTGTGATTAGCTATTTCGGATAAGGAGGATAATGATATCAAGGGTTCTTGACATTGACAACTTTGATGGTAAATCAGATATGGATAAGAATTGATTAACTATTATAGGGAAGGAATATTTAATGATACCAATCGATTGTATTGATATCGGCACGTGAATGAAATTGATTAGTCTAACCCAATATTAGAAGACTAATGATACTAATGAGATTCATTAGTATCGACAATTACCTTTCACAAAATGGGAGGGAAAATATTGATTAGTTATTTTAAAAGAATGAGATAAGCTAATGATATCAAGAGAAGAATATCTTGGTATCAAGTGAGAATTGATTCATAAGGAGATGGTGTTCAAAACCGTTGAGTTGTGTTGAGATTTTCAAGATGAAATTATTCTCTACAAATAGGATAGGATATTAGATGGATATTGATAATAGATGGAAAATGTGTGTTGTAAAAGAGGTATATGTCTAATTTTATGTATCAAAAGAAAAATTCCATGGAGATTATTACATGTTATTGTTATTGTTTGTTATTACATTTTTATATTTATATGTACACGTTAATTTATATTTTTAGGTTCATCAGGGTTGTGTTAGGAGTGATATTGGTTTAGTTACATTTTGCTTTTGACCATGTAATTATTTGTAAATTAAGAGACTTATCTCCTAAAACTTGAAATGTAATATTAATCCGTAAATTTGGATGTATGACTTTAATCTAATGTTTGTAACTCCGTGTATCTATTTAACCATGCATGTTTTTATTTGAAATTGAATCCTTCACTTGAATTACATTATATGATGTTATTGAATAAGATGTGTTGTGTTGATGATGACGAGTTGAGTTGAGATCCAGGATGATTAGATCGGGTTGTGAAATAAAATTGAAAGTGTAATATGATTTTGTCGATAACTTGAGACCTCCCAGTATAGGGAAGACTCTATCGAAATTTTAGTAGAAATTTTGGTGGAACCTATATAAAAAACAATAACTTTAAAATTTCCAATGTATCGTAAAAAAGATGTAGAAAATCGGGGTTGTTACATTGTTATTGTCACAAGTTTATACAAAAGTGTCGAACAACAATTATACGATTAATACATATGTTCATACAAAATACATCGTAATAACATGCAGTCTGTTCTTTGCAAAAGTATGGTCCCGTGAGATGGGATTCCTATGCACCTCGTTAGTGTGACGTCCCTATTGCAGTATAAATATTTACAAGAATTATAAACAATTAATTATAAGAAAATAAATAGTTAAAAGAAAATATTATCGTTACTTTTCGTTTATAGCGTAACAAGCATAGGTCTTTTATATAGTTGATACATACACAACACGGTACACATGAACGCATCAATTCCCAAAACTAAATTTTAACTTTCAAATTAGGCTCCTCTTTGTTCCATGTTTTTTGTTTTCTCTCCTTCACCTAACTTACTTCTCACTCAACACTCAAAGAAGATGGCATGCAGGCTGGTTAGGTTTAGTTTTTCTCCTAGAGAAGGAGTGTGTGTGCTGCAACAATGGTTGCTGCTAGTTTTGGGAGGAGGTCTAGGCACCTTCTTCCTCCATGTTTTGGTCATTTCTCTTTCTCTCTACTCTCTTCTCATCAACACTCAAGGAAGATGGGCATGCAGCTGGTTGGTTGCAATTTTATCTTGTATTTATACCCCATTTTAAATGAGGTGGGGGTGTTTGGGCGTTAGTTAAGGCTATTCTTATCCCTCTTTTGGATTATTTTGGGGCTGGTTACTACTCCTATTCTCTCTTTGGATAGGTCGGTCCTCCTCCTCCAAACTTTTCTCCAAAGCTGGTTGGTCTATACCCCTTAATTCTTCCTAGCATAGGTCAGCCGAAGACTAATTTTTTTTCTGGTTTTACATTCTCCCCCCCTTAATATGAATTTTGTCCTCGAAATTTAAGAGGTTTCATATTCCATACCTAGTAGTTCAAATAATTCGGGGTACTTTTTCTTCGTTTTGGACTCCCTCTCCCAAGTTTCTTCTTCTATTTGGACGCTTCACCATAAGATTTTGACGATGAGAATCTTCTTATTCCATAGTGTTTTCACTCCCTGATCTAGAATTTTTATGGGCCTCAATTCGAGTGTTAAGTCTTCCTTGACTTCTACTGAAACTTGGGGTAGGATTCAGGTGAGATCCACGTCGGCCTATCTTAGTAAAGAGACATGGAACACGTCATGGACCTTGGCTAACTGCGGGGGCAAGTCTACTTTGTAGGCTACTGGCCTAATTTGCTGCAAGATTTTAAAAGGTCCGATGAAGTGGGGAGCTAGCTTCCCTTTCAATCCGGACCGCAACATGTTCTTCCATGGGGCTACCTTCAGGAATACTTGATCCCCCACACTGAACTTGAGGGGTCTCCTCCTCACATTTGCATACCTTTTCTATCTATCTTGCGTGGTTTTTATTCGATCCTTGATGGTCCTCACTTTCTCCGTGGTGACCTGAACCAACTCTACGCCATACAATTTCATGTCTCCAATTTCTTCCCAACATAAAGGAGTTTTGCACCTCCTACCATACAAGGCTTCATACGAGGGCATCCTTATTATGGCTTGGTGACTATTGTTGTACTGAATTCTACCAATGTTATGTGCTCTTCCCAGTTCCCTCCAAACTCTAACACAGCCCTTAATAGGTCTTCCAAAACTTGGATCACTCTTTCTGATTGGTTATCGGTCTAGGGGTGAAATGCAGTGCTTATATCCAATTTTGTTCCTAAGGCGTGTTGTATGCTCGGCCAAAGTCGGGAGGTAAACCTAGGATCCTGATATGAAACAATGGACACGGTGATCTCATGAAGCTGCACTACCTTATTTATATATAATTTGGCAAGTTTGTCTATTGGATTGGTCATCTTTATTGGCAGGAATAATGCAGACTTCGTCAAGCGGTCTATGATGATCCATATTGCATCATTCCCTTTCCTTCCCTTAGAAAATCCTGACATAAAGTCCATGGTGATCATCTTCCATTTTCATTCTGGAATCTGTAATGGTTGTAACGGTTCTGTTGGCCATTGATGTTCTTAATTTGCTAACATATATTGCACTTCGACACATATTCGGCTACTTCTTTCTTCATGTTCGACCATTAGTAGTGATGTTTCAAGTCCTGATACATCTTGGTACTGCCAGGATATATGGTGAATTTGGATTCATGAGCTTCTTGTAAAATCATCTGTTTAACCACCTTGTCATTAGGCACATACATTCTGTAACACCCTACTTTTTAAGACATATCTAAGTCCATTAATCATAGTAATATGACTCCATTGGAATTTTTTTTTCAATTTATCTTGATACATTATCATATTCAAATTTTCTTGTGGAAGGAGTCTACCGAAATTTTGGCAGAGTTTCCTTTGTATTTAGAACATACCAAGTTATCTACTATTTCACATTTACCTAAAAAAAACCATCACTACCTAGTCCAACCATCCTAGACTTTACTTCCATCATCATTACGCAACACATAATATAATTCATCCATCCATCATATAAATAGTACACATATCCTCAATTGAAGTCCAAAGAAAAGAAAAAGGTACTAACATGTAATATGACAATTTAAAACACCACACATGAAGTGTTAAAAGTTACAAAAGAATTATTTACAAGATAACTAAGGAATTCTAATTAATACACATAGGAACCCTAGGGAAATGATATTGGGTCGAAAAATGTGGATGGAAAGTTTCTGTAATGATTTTAAAAAATGAAAACTTGAAAAATATCGAAAAAATAAAAAAGGCTGAAATGAGAATAAAAATCAGATGAAAGAAGAAAAAAATGAAAAAAATATGGTAACATGTAATTTAATGAAATACAAATTCACCCGGGTTAAGTCTGGAATAAACCGGCATCAGGACCCGGGAACTATTACCCGTAAATTTCCCCAAAGAATACCAAAAATCCAATTCCACTCCCGTTAAGGTAAATATTCAATTTACTCACTTGGAAAAATTATTACTTCCTATTCTGTGTAGATTTATTCGGGATTTCACTCATTCGTTGTCCCATCATCCATCACAAACTTGTCAAAGGAGACCTGCTTCAAGTGTCCTTCATTCTCCTAAAAAGAGTTCGAGTAAACCAGTATGTCATCAATAAATACTACCACAAACTTGTCAAGGCATTGTCGAAAAACCTGATTCATCAAATCCATGAAGAGGGTTGGGGCATTCGTTAACCCGAACGGTAGCACCAAAACTTCGTAGTCCCCATAGTGGGTTCTGGATGCGGTCTTCAATACTTCCAACTCCTTAATCTTCATCCGATAGTACCCTAACCTCAAATCTTTTTTAAAAAATACTCTAGCTCCCTTCAATTGATCAAATAAATCATCTATCTGTGGTAGTGGGTACTTATTCTTCATCTTTATTTTGTTCAACTATTGGTAATCAATACAAAGTCTATGGGTTTCTCTTTCT
>Ga0307513_10001499_pt1 | contig 33602 bp, 41 predicted proteins | sample 15_EM_MG_FD_202174 | JGI IMG/M metagenome (GOLD analysis project Ga0307513, IMG submission 202174) | Populus trichocarpa ectomycorrhiza microbial communities from riparian zone in the Pacific Northwest, United States - 15_EM | ecosystem: Host-associated > Plants > Roots > Unclassified | place... | reverse complement strand
AAATTTGGTAAACACCCTGCCCCCCCCCCCCCCCCCCCCATCTCCATCTTTAGTGAAGAGCAGCAAGAATGTGCCAGATATAATGGATTGAGTGCAGGGGGAGTGTTGTTGCTTAGTCATTGAGATATCCTAGTGGTCATTGGTAGCAGGTCTCTTGAGTTTTCCTAAATCCTCTGCTCCTAGCTCTTCACGTGAATATATCATCTCTCTCGCCTTCCGGATAACCAATTAGCCTGCCTTGTCCTGCTGTGACTCTCATCTCACTCTTCCTTCTCTCTTGTCCCCATCTACGCAAAGCCACCTCTCGTGCTTTCTCGCACCCGACTGACCTCCTCACGAACATTCTATCACCGTGCTACTAATCTCACTACACTCGCCCTGTATCGTTTCTAGCACACGGCATGTCCAGCGCATGCCGCATATGTCAGCGTACCGCGAAATCTGCGGTAAAAGATAGGATAATTAAACTATATACTAGAGACTTCAAGGGAGCGAGAGACTGGAGAACTCCATTCTGCCCGGGGCCCACATTGAGTGAAACGGCAACATACGATGGCATGGGAGAAAGGGTAAGCAGGGCAAGTTGAACTCCGACAGCTTTAACCCGAGACTGAGGAATACAGACAGGCTTTGCCTTACTCAGAGAAAGTACCTACCAGAGAGTGCTATTTCAGAAAAAACCTAACCATCACTTCACGAGTGATAATCGATGCATCTGAGTGCTGAAGGCTCGGTGAAGCTTGGAACCAACTTACCAGCGCCCGTTTACCGGTAAGCCATTTCCCGGTCGGCCATGCCCCACTTTTTATTGGCCACACCATGGCACGTGTAGCAGGCAATGTAGCCTCCGTAAGTAGATCAACCCTATCCTACATGATCAATTAAACTAGCAAACCCGCAAACAAAAGTGATTGAACAACAACCCAAAAACTACACATACATACACTCCACCACAATGCACCCGGGGGCACCTCCGCAAACTCGACCTACCGCGATACCATCCACCTAGCACTTCATAGAAACTCCGACATCCTAACCATGGTTGGTGAAGGGAAACATTGGATATCACTCGATGGAGTGGAACTCCCTGACCATTGCTACCACAAAGTTGGACCTTTTCTCCTTTCTCGAGAGAAAACAATATCTTAGTCGTGATTACTAGTACGAAGAACACAAACCGCATCAGCAAAAAAAAAGAAACCCCGTATCTTCAAGATCTTATTCACTTTTGCTATCTTCTACTTCTCCCCCCTCCATCGGCTTCATCTGCCCAATCACAAACCACCCCCTTCCGTCTTATCCTAGATCGCCAATAGCACAGTCCCTACCAGTAGGTGACATCCATTCAGAGCACGCCTTAGTAAGTTAGCCCTTTGCCTTGCACGCCCGGAACATGTATGATACCTGCGCTGGATGGCTATAAAAAACTCTCACACTTTCCGTCTTGAACTATAGCTATCTCTCAATTGATTTTGTCGGACTCTGGTATGACTCCCCCCAGGGCTTTAGTCTGAAAGGGGGTATCCAAGTTATTACCTCTGGTTCCTAAATGTTTGTTTTCGATCATGGATTTCCTTTTTTTTCTTCTTCTCTCCTCTGAAATTCCTACGGTCCTGCACTCGCTTCTGGGAGTCAGTGCCTGATAACAAGGCCATGGTGACACAATCACCAAGCCAGTGGAAAAAGCCCCGTCTCATTTTCAGATGGTATGCGGATACCGGCCGCTAGCAACCTCTTGCGGAGTCCTCTATCTAAAGTACCGTATTGATGGCTTACGAAAAGCGAGAATATATAATTGAGGTCTGAGGCCTGAGGAAAGACAACTAAAGAACTCCCCGAAACCATTAAAATAAGCTGTACAATGAGCCCGTTGTAGGGGGGAAAAGAAATAAGGGGAAAAACGAGCCGATTCAGGGCCCGTGAACGAAAACAACACCCTCCCGGGATTAAACATATCGCACTAATTTACAAGAGAAAGTATAATAATTCCGAATAAAAAACAAAAAAAACGGAAAGCGCCCCCCAGTATAAACCAACGCCAACCCAAAAATTCAACAAAGTCAAATTGCAAACTGAGAATCAACCAAAGCCAAAGGTGAAATAAGAAAATACGCCAACCCTCCCTGCTACCTTACTACCTATCAACTCTCTTACCACCCCTCGGCGTCCCCAAACTCATCACATCTCCGCTCCCCCACTCCTCCATTTCCTCCAGGACCAATCTTCGCTCATCCACGACGAGCCCAATCTCTCTGATAAACTCCTGAGTGATGGACAAAGGCCTACTCTCCCTCTTCCTCGCGACGCGGGCCATTTCCAGGACTTCCTCTGTGCTGGCAGCCATTGTCATAGCCCCGTCTAGTCGGTTGTGGTGGTGTTGGATGCATAAGCTCGTCTTGCTAGTGCCGAACACACTCCCCTCGCCCCTCCCACCTGCTCCAGTGCTGGTGAGGCCTTGTGCGGAGGTAACTTCGCAATATTCTAGATCGAAAGTGTTGGTTCGGGAGCTGGTGTTTAGCTCCGCAATGTGTTTCAGGTCTTCAGGCGGGAAGGTTGGCGTCGGTACTGGTGATAAGTGGAGGTGGTGGCTGCGGTTGTAGGATTTGGCGCATTTCAGGTTCGGGAAGAGGCGGATTAGGACTGCTTTGTAGGTGGGTAGGCAGACGCAGATCATGCCTATGCTGGATTCTAGGGATGTTAGGTTTCCGGAGGTGCTGTCGTTGTCTGGGTTTTGTTAGGATAGCCTGGGGGAGGGGGAGGGAGGTTGATATACAAGTTATGTCATAGCCGGCTCGTGGACCCTGCGCATTAAACCCCATCCTGACGATACTGACAACGCACGCACTGCTTTTATTGCTCGCTGATAGTCAATATTAGTCCGTCCCCTCTTCGTCTTCTCTTCGGAAGCAAGTAGTAAGGACAACCAACAAACTAGCAACAATAAAAATTCCCACAACCCACACCTTCTGCCTCCTAGCCACCGGAACCCCCCACATCATCCAGACTGGGAAAGACAGCAGAACCAAGTCTATGAAAATGTTCCCTGCACAATTGTACCAAGTGAAAACGAACCCGGACAGCCGGCACTCCCCCACGTCGGCGGGAACGCTTAAGTCGTAGGCTTTGTGTATGGGGTCGCACTGGAAGATCCAAATGAGGATTTGAACGAGGTAGTTTAGGAATACGAAGACTAGGAAGATGTGATTTACACGTCGGAAGGCTTGGTCGACGGATATGCGGAGATATAAGAATAAGAGGGAGGCCTTTATTAAGAAGAATTCGAGGTTTATGGGGATGACGACTAGGTAGATTAGCTGTGGAGTACAGGTTAGCTTTGGCGACTAGGAAGGGGGGGTAGAGTGACCCTCGTGTATGTTGGGAAAGCTTCCTCTGGGACGTATTTCCTGTGTGAGCCACCGCCGTGATGGATTGCTACACGATACCATCTGTCAATTCAAGATCAAGCAGTACGACTAAACGCAGAACAAACCAGAAAGAAATATTCCAGTCCGTATAACCATCAACAACTACGGTAACCCTCCCATATCAATCACCATCAGCAACTCTTCTCTTCATTCATCCATCACTTCCAGCCCGAGTGACAACCATCATACATACCCAAGCAATCAAAATGCAAGCTATCCCACGAGTCAGCGAATCGCCCAGGAATGGAAAAGAGAAAAAACGCACTATCATCGTGGCCAAAATGCTTCGTAATCCTACACCTGGAGTAAATCCTCACCCCGATGGCAAAAGAACTCAGGACAAGCAAGCATGCCTGTAACCCCACCATCGACGGCGCCTTGCTATCAGGTCCGTACCCAACAACCATCGTGAAGGTGCCAATGTGGTACGAGCGCAGGGTATTCCCAGCTCCCAGGATTGGGATCCGGTAGGAGCAAAAGGGAGGGAGGGGGGTACAAGTGGAAGATGGGCTGGGGACATGGTTGTTATAGTACTTTTATCAACATTATTGGCATCAGGGGATGGTGTGGTACGGTATGTAAAGCACGGCAAGTTAAGCCAGGGGAGAAGGGAAAGAGGGAACACAATTTTTTACGCATGAGGATTCTCATAAAGATCAGCGGGCAGACGTAGTCGAGGTAGAGAAAGGCCCACCATGATACATTGCAACTTACGAACCCCCACGTATCATTCTCTCTCCTCGTACTTTACTGTATCATATATTTTAAGCCGAAAGAGGGAAAAAGAAAAAGAAAAGACGGCACGAGCCGCACCCAACCCACGACGACGGTAACGATACGAGTACTCGTAAAATCCAACCATTCGGGACCCGTGCACACCGAAGGAGGTGTTGTGGGGGGGTTAATTTCTACTATTATTGGTTGGATGGATGAAACGGAGGGAGGAATTGGAGTGTGAACGGGCCTTTTCTGGGTTCGAGTGTTGCGGGATCGGGATCGAGGTGGGATGGGAGATGGGAGATGGGAGATAGGAGGAAGGGAAGGCTTGGTCGGTGGCGGGGATTGAGGTTTCCGATGTCGGACAAAGGCACGATAGCTGCCGGGGCTATGAGAGGGAATGGTCATATTATCTCACTCGAGTTTTCGTCTAACTCTGGACTTTGGTGCTGGCGTCGGCAGTGCTCCCAATGGCCCAGTCCGTCCAAGACGGGGGTGGGGGCCCAGGGAGGAGACATGTGCTGTCTTTGGACGGGTGGGCGGCCGCCGACTGTGGGGCCGGTGCTAGAATCGGCCGGTGCGCCTAGTTAGGTGGGCGCTAGTGCTACGGCAAGTTAGTGTAAAAAAGACTGTGCCCATGCTCGAGTACCGGTACTCATGCCGGTAGGCTTCATTTCTACAAACATGATAATTGATCCAAAAAGGTTTAGCACTGGCACCGTTCCGCCGGGAGGCTGGGGGTACGGTACTGGGTATTGGTATGGTACGGTATTGGTATTTACATGATGATTAATCTAGCCTGCTGCGACTGCTTACCCCTATCTGCCGACCTTCTCCCATACCACTACCGTAGCCCTCTCCTCCCCATCCCTCCCACAGATCACCCCCCTTCCCAAACTCCAAACCCCAGACCCTCCACAAAGACGCCCTAAACGATCCCTTCAAACCCCCCCACCAATCAAACCTCCCAATTCCCACCTCTTCCAGTCTAGGTGAGACATATCGGGACCCGAACTTAAATTTTGTTTGCTTGATTTTGCCATTGCCAATTGTGCGGCCCGACGAGTGTTTGCCTGACTTGGTTTGAGATCTCGGATGTGGTGGGTTGGGATGATATCATATTATGGTGGGAAAATGGGGCGTGGGAGGGAGGTGAGCTCCGCTGGGGGGTACTCGAGTAATTACTATATAAAATAGTATGAATATGATGCATCGAAGGAAATGAAAGGAAATACAAAGAGAGACTTGATTGTCTGTTTGCTGGTTTGGAGAGTAAACGTCCTAGACGGAATTCTCTGGTCCCAGGTGTTGATGAGGCGTTGTTTATCGGATACTGGGTTGCCGGGACTAGTCCCGTGCTTAAGCCGAGAATGGAGGATCTCGCGGTAGGCTGCAGTACTATACACTTCAGTAGCACGCTCGAATGCCCGCGAAGCAGTTCGGACATCTTGGCTGAAGCCTCCTTCCTAGTATTCAGAGAGAGAGAGATGCTCCACAGACTTCCCTCCCAACTTCATCAGACCCACCCACCCAGCAGCACCGCACAATACCACACTTCCTATCACTCCCAATTAACCCACCCAACCCCGCAAACCACCACCAATCCCCACATCGCCCCCCTCACCAACCCCACTGCGCCTCCACCCCCATCACCAGTGCTCTGCACAAACCCACCAACCCCACTTCCCCCCCCACTAGCCACAACCCCGCCCTCACTCCCTTCCGCTATCTGCCCAACACTCCAATTCCCGGTATCGTGATCATCATCATCACTAGAATTATGACTCTTGGTGGTTGCGTTTCCAGCAGCTGCCACACCCCGACACTGAGTCCTGAACGCGCAGCAGGCGACGGCGCCGGCGTCATCGTGCCCGCACGTGTAGTTCACCGGACAGCAAACGGAGGGTTCGGAGATTGTGGCGCAGGAGAGGTAGTTTGGTGGGCAGTTCTCGTCGGCGCGGGAGGCCGTGGTTGGGTGGGTGTGGAGCATGGCAAAGAGGAGGGTGGCTAGGAGTAGATGGAGGCGGGAGATGTGGTGGGAAGACATTGCTCGTTTGTTTGATGTTTGTTTTAGTTATGGACGTGCAAAGGCGGAAGGAGGAGGGAGGGGTTGGCGCTGGTGGGATTATATTCAGTAGTCGGGAGGAAAGAATGAAGGGAGAAAGGTTTACGTATGATACTGTAGACCTTCCCCAGCACGACACAGGGTGATGCGCAAAATAAGCTAACAAACCCACGATATCATCAACGTGATACGGCATCATATACCCTGTCTCCCTTCCTACCCCTTGTTGTCACGCCTGCGTTGTCGAAACGACAGCCCGGCCCACCGCCCACCACCCATTGGCCAATCACCATCTTTCAATTCCACCCAACCAATAAGGTTCCATCTACCCGCCTTGTCCCGCATGCTCGCAGCTTATTTTTTTCTTTTTGGTTTCCACAGTTGTGGCAGTACTGCAGTAGAGCGCTGGCTAGTGAATTGGCGGATTCACTGCCAATAGATGAGGTTTTGGGTTGGGATGCAGAAACATAAGTTAGAGATATGGGTATTGGTTTTAAATTGTTGAGGGGTTTTCTATGTTCGATAAGTTGGGATGGATGGAATGGCTGCTTTATTTTTTATTTTTTTATTGAAAAAAAAGGAACAATATTTGGAGGTGAGGAGGTAATTGGAAGTGTTGGCTGGGGGGTCTCTGGGTAGATTGCGTAGGCTTTTTGTCCGGGAGGATTACTTTTTCAGTGTTCTGTTTCTTTGGTCCACTCGATGATCACTAATATCCTCACTAATGTCCTGCTACAGCTACCCACTCTCTAGCATTCTGCCAAACACTACGGACTCAATTTATGCTGCCGGCGTGCACCGGTTCGGAGACGCCAAGGTAATTGAATCTCCGAAACCCATGTTTTCTACTTCCGAGTGATGCCCCATGACGACCTTAATCAGCCTGCCATAATACCAATGTCTACTGAACTCTCCAATTCTCCTAATAGGTTGGGGGGATTACTAACTGGGCTGATGTAATGTCTGGTCTCTTAGGGGGCCTATAAGAAGCCATCTGACAGCCAGGGACGGTAATGATCATCAGGAAAGTGAATAAAGAGGTCAGAAAAAGGCCATGCTTGCGGAAGAAAGGGGAAAAGCGTAGAAAAACGATGTGATAGATTCATGCAAAGACGCTGCACGGCTAGCACTGTAATGGCTAATCATAGAAAACCACGTGCCTGGCTGAGGAAAGGTGGGGGAGGAGTTAGTGCCAGGTTACGAGCACTATATAACGACCTCGCCCCCGGACTAGAACTCCAGATCTATTTTGTCTTCTCCGTCACCTGGGGTGCTGCACTCTCACTGATAAATCTCGGGAGAGGTGGCTTTTGTCTCTTCGGTTTCTTGTTCCCCTATCACTTCTTCCACTTGCCGTTTTCCGCTAAGGATAAGAGCTATGAACTACCGGGGTCTCCAGAGGAGTCGGGCGTGCTGATGGGAAAACCCCCAAGCTCAGTAATGTCTCTGCGAGATGGAATGGCCCAGATTACGAATGAGTAGGAGCTCGTGGCCTCCCGGGCCTTGATAACCGCACCTCGGCGTTTATGATAGAGGTAGAGGGAGAGGAAAGCTGGGATTACGCTACCGCCTTAGCCAACCACTAGGCCGATGGCCTCTACAAGCAACGTTAGAGGATTAGGAGGGGAGGGCGGGGTTAGGGGTTCCGGAGCTGGGGAGATTGAGGAGGATTGTGTTCGGGCGGTGGATGGGATGAAAGGGCACGATGTAGAGAGAGTCCCGATGCGGGAGTGGGGCTCGAGAGTTGTTTAGTGGTGGAGGGCTTGGCATCGGGCGGGGGTGATCTACATTTCGAGAATGCCCAATCGGAGGGCTCAGAAGTTAGATCAAAGGTTGGGTTAGGGATGAGGGGGGAGGGCGGATTAGGACTGGTAGATGGGGTGGAATCTTGAACGCCTGTAGGCGGTGCATCAGCTATTGGCGGGATATTGGTTGTGACTAGTGGTGTCGCTTGGACCGGGTGTGAAATTGTGATAAGGGTTTGGGTGGGAGTGGGCAGACGTCGGCTGAATAGCTACGATTGATGTTGCCTGGACTGGAGGGGGAGTGGGTGGTGGAGCAACAGAAACCGATGTTGGTAGTAGTGGGGGTGAGGGCGCCTCTCTGGGGGGACCTTGGTGAATGACAACGCTTATAACTGGAGGAGCTGGAGCTGGATTGGAGGTTGGACATCTGTACCCCCGCCTCACCCTTCTTCCTGTTTTTTCGGTCATCTGCTTTATTGCTACGCGGGATGTCAGGTGCACTATCGCTACCAGGAGTATCTGGACTATCTAGGGTATCTTGAAGTCTAGGAACCGCGGTTTAATATGAAGTAAGTCGTCTGTTCAGCCTATGGGGGGTGGAAAACATACTCGATTTCAATTCTACCCTCAGAATATTCAAAACCATAACCAAAAGGCATTGCTCGGGGGCGGCAGAGATACTGTCTATCAAGAGCGATATCTCCCTCTTGAGGTCTTCATGTTAGGTATTTGGAATAACCGGGTACGTACCTCTGGGGTGAGCGGTTGGGCAGCAAATGCTGTGGAAGGTTTAGAAGGTGCACCCCACGAGCGCCAAAGCCCTCTTCTGCCATGCCCCCATGGGCCTTAATCCGCTGTTTTCAATCATCTACTCAATACTAAACATCAATTAGCCACTTTAACTGATTCACAATCAAAAACTAGAAATTCCCCAGATGCTCAACTCCGTCGCCACGGGGGCGGATCCCGAGTCGAGGATGATCGGCGGTCATTGCTACGCTAAAACCTAGGTTTATTAGGGCTTCAACTCTCTATTTACTCGAAGTGCCCAATTTGGAAATCCCGGAAGGGGGGCCCGACTCGATTTTATTTCTCAAGTCGAAACCCAAAAGTGCGCCCAAGGGTCAGTTTAAGTGAACCCCAAGTCATAACTGCTATATTAGGATAATCCCGAGTCTCCATCCCCTCATGGTTTAGAATAGTAAGAGGGGCTGGAATCGTAATGGGGAGGAGATAAATCTTGGATAAGATGCCACACTGAAGAGACAACTAGCTATCACATAGCTGCCGTAGTGTATATAAGGGATCTGACGACCCCTCTACCCCTCCCATAGCCTACTATTATGTCCTGTGCATAGGGCTGTCCTGTGCCCTTTTTAACAAGCCAATTTCCCCACAGATCCTAGCTGTTGGAAGGAAATATAAGGAGAATAATACAGCATCAAATCGAGGATAGCATCATACCGAAATTTCCCGGATCTCACTTGCCCACACCTCTCTGGTTATATCCTACCCTTTCCTGTGCTAAACTATAGGATAGATATTGGATAGTCGAGGATCATAGGTATCCAGTGGAGGCTGGCCTCCTCCACATTGTCATTCGGGGGGATCGAAACAGGAACATGCCTCATCATGTGTTTATCCTTACATGCCTTTCTGAAGTCTGAGACTGGGAGCACCTTCAGCCATGGTATCAACCGTAAACACTAGCTTCTCTCTGAAAAACACCCCGAAGCTGCCCTAGGATATTTAACCCTTCTTAGAACGGATTCATGAGTTAAATTTCATCGAATATGAGAGAAATGCGCTGAACGGCTAGGCTGGATTAAAACACACCAAACTTGGCCCCCAAAATAGAAAGAATATGCACGGGGCCTCGCTGAGAGGGGGGGAACAATGAAGCCCTAGCGTATTTCTCATATATTTGAGTAAATACGGTGCCTGATGATAGACCAATCCCATACTCGACGCAGGTCCCGAGTGATAATTCGTGACCATCTTGATAGCCCGTGTCTGGTGTGATAACCTACCGTAACCTGGTCCGTCTGCCCTGTTCTTCATTATTTTCCAACAATAAAACCCTCAATCCCCCGACAAACCAAATCGCAGATCTTCAAAGTGCCCGGGCGCAAACCCCTCTCTCCTCTGCCCCCTCACCCCCGAAGCCTGGGTTGGCAATTGAAACCCCCCATAATAAAGTTTGTTCTAGACGTCCCCACGTAGCAACCTCGAAAACCCACCACCTTCCCTCGCTTTAGTACTCTTCCATCCGACCTCACCTACCCTTGCAAGACCGAGAAAGACCAGACGCCACCCCTCGCTTACCTAACAATAACGATCCCATCGACCACATCAACCACCACAACCACCACATACCCTCGTCACCACCGCCGCAATCACTAAAAAAACATGCCCCCCGCAAGAGCACTCCTCTTCCCCGCCACGCGGCGCTACCGTTACCGCTACATGTCCAGCAGCAGCAGCAGTCACAGCCACTATGACCCACCAAGTGGATGGTTCCTGAACGTCCCGCCGGGGGAAAAACCCGTGAAGGAGGGGTGGGAGAACGTTTTCTACTGGGGCTTCCTTGGAGGCTTGTTCGCTGCAGGAGTCGCGTACGCGTATAAGCCTGATACCTCGTACGTTTTTTCTCTCCCCTCCCCCGTTTGCTAGAATGGGAGGATGGGTGGGTGGGGGCTGATGATGTGTGAATGTAGCATTCAGACGTGGGCACTTGAAGAAGCTAGGAGGAGATTAGAGGCTGAGGGGATTTTGGAGGATCCATCGAGTACGGGGACTTCGGAGCACAAGATTAGGACTGTGTCTGGACTTGGGCCTGGGGGGAAGGCATAAGGGGTGTTCGCTCGTGGGAGGTTGGTGTTGGATAGATGGATTGGTGGACGGATGCATGGATGGACGAGGGGTGTAACTATTTGGGATTTTTCTTTTTCTTTTATCATATGTTTTCGTTTTTACTAAGCCTTTTACCCTGCAACGGCGAAAACTCAATTGCGTGGTATTTTTTGTTGCGGACGGAGGTTTCTTTTGTTCCTCGTTGGACTGCTGGGTTGTGGGTGGATTGGTTAGACTGGGTAGGGGATCACGGTGTGGCGATCTCTTCTGTAAAAAGGGACAAAAACACAAAAAAAAACAATGAGATGTATCATTTCTATTTGGGTTAGTATGGGTGCTTTCCCGGAATAATGGCTACAGTATCTTACGTCCAAGGAGAAATTGAAAAGTGAATGGAAGAATGAAAAGTTATATAAAATGGTAAAAATCTAATTTCCCCTCAACACCCCACTCCGAAACTGAAGGAAATAAAATGGAAGGAAAAAAAAGGTATCTATTTAGATTAAATTAGAGTTTGTGTTCGGGAATAACATAACTATGGGATTATTAGTTAGTATAATTATTATATCAAAGCGGGGGACGGATGGGCGGGGATAATGACCTCCAATCGCTCTCGACATCTCCGTACTGTCTCTCCTCCATCCACTTCCACAATCTCTCGGCGAGGACACCCGCTTCCTTACCCTCCTGCAGGGGAATCATGATGTCTCTAGGTGTACCACCAATACCGCCATCCCAGGCAATACGTCTGATCGGCGATACAACCGCTGCGGTTCCACTCCCGAAGGCTTCAACCAACCTGCCCTCATCAGCGGCTTTGGCCATCTCACCGACAGTGAATTTGCGCTCGTTGACCTCCCAACCCTCTTTAGTGAGATGTTCCCTCGCAAGCGCAAGGATACAGTCTCTAGTGATGCCTTCGAGAATAGTTCCGTCCAAAGGAGCGGTAACAATTTCCTTCTTGCCTTCAGGAGTGACCCATGCAACGAAGAGGTTCATTGTCCCCACTTCAGTAACATGTCCTTCTTCGCCAAAAAGCCAAAGGTTTTGATGGAAGCCGCGAGATGCAGCCTCGAGTTGGGGAACGATACAAGGGGCATAATTTCCGCCGAGTTTCATGTCTCCAACACCACCGGGCCAGGAGCGGATGTAGCGACTGGTCGCTTCAAGACTGACGGCTTTGAATCCAGTAGGATAATACGGGCCTACCGGGGAAGCGATAACAAATAGCAAAGCGCTCCCCGGTTTGCCCACACCTAAAGTCTTCTGGGTTCCAATCATGGTAGGTCTGAGATAGAGAGAATAACCCCGCTTATCCGGAATGAACCTTTGCTCCAAGTTGACAAATGTGGCAAGACATTTGGTCATCTCCTCAATAGAGAATGCCGGAAGAGCAATGCGAACACAAGATCTATTCAAGCGCCGCATGTTGCTCTGAGGGCGGAACATGCGGATACTGGGCTTTCCATTCACAGTGGAACGATAGGCTTTCATTCCTTCAAAGCACTCGAAACCATAGTGGAAAACACAGGTTGCCGGATCAAGGGAGAGGTTTTGATAGGGAGTTATCCTAGGAGGGGCCCAGCCAGATTGAGCGGTCCACTCGACTGAAAGCATGTGGTCTGCATTCTTTATTGTAAGTTTTCTTGACCGATGTCGCGGTGGGGAAAGCGGGGATACCAGTGAAGTTGCGCCCAAAGATAAGGTCCTCGGGGTTCTTCAGGGCCTTTGGTGTTTGGGTGCGTGTAATGGCCAATTTTGAAGCATCAATGTCGGGGAGGTTAGTTTGAGTGCTGTAGGCTCTCAGAACATGTGGAGTGCGAATCACCCGGAGGAGGGGGGAGCGAAGCATTTCGTGGAATGCTTAGAGATGGGTGGGGAGTTGTGAGGGAAGGGTAGAAGATAGAGAGGAGGGGGGAGGATGGTGGGAAGGGCTGGTGTAGGACTTGGTTGTCAATTGTAGGTGGAAATTGGTGACGGATGTGCTATAGTTCTGCTGCGGCAAACCGGCATTGGGGAAAAATTAGAAAACCTTTCTACGAGAGATTTTTGGACTCCAGACTTCCGTATTGGATCCAAGTATAGTGTGTGTTTGGAGGATTCTGCATTTTGTTATCCGTAGCGTGGAAAAAAAACAAGACAGACATGAAACCACAAGTTATCTTAGCATCATTAACCCCTTACCTAAGCAATGCTTTCACCTCACAGTACGAGTATTAGCTCACAGGCCCTATTATAGCTCGGGATAGAATTGCTCCTATCATCAATAAATTTCCCTACATGATACAGTCATTGTCTGCCCTCTTTTAAGGAATTTTACCTCTATTGGCTGGTAGGTATGGTTTCTGGATACGGGACCAATGGGTAAAAGTATCATAAAGCTTTCATTTTACGGGCCTTACCTTTTCAACCCAAGTCTGTCTAGCTTATCGCGAGCGGAACCGCAGATGGAGTTTGAAGGTGGGGGGATTACCGACAATTGCAGGTGGCGCGGGGCTTTGGGCCCTCGAGCCGCCTTCTTAAGTCTTATCATAGGAGAATCCCTTTGCAATGACTCTGGTTTCACTACAATTCTGGTAGTAATAAGCTTTGTTGTAATTATACCTAGGTATACTCTTGCTTCCTTTACTGTGCTATTCGATTCTCCCTGTGAGCGTCGTTCTCGGCATCTGTACTCGAGTAGCTATCAGGTTGCGGAAGCGCCGATGTGGATGCTGCTGCGACTTGCTTGCGTGTTTGCTTGCTCAGCTCAGCCTCCCTTTCCTTCCTTTAATACGGTATCAACTCCTTTTGTACCACCTCAAACTTCATCCCTCCTTATCCTTTAACAGAGAGCTTCGCTCTGGCTTCTCCCGAGGAGACAGAAGATAGTGACAGAAAATGTTCTCGAACGCCCTAAAGTCGTTTACTTCGAATATAACATCAAATTACACACTTTCACCTTCCCCGACCGGCCATTCGGGGCCGTGGAAGATTTATGAGGCAAAAAAAAAGAAAAATCCGAACCAGGCGGTTAGTGTCTTTGTTTTTGAACGAAAATCCCTTGATTCAGGCGGGTCTTCCGGCGGACTTTCTCTTCGTGGGTCCACTTCCAAAGATGGTTTGAGGGCAGCCCAGGACGAAGTGGTCGACCGATTGAAGAGGGAGGCAAGCCTGCTTGCCCGCCTTCGACATCCTTCTATTCTCGAGCTTGTGGAGCCGGTGGAGGAGATGAGGGGCGGTGGGCTGATGTTTGCAACGGAACCGGTTATGACGAGTCTGGCCGTCCTACTTGCTGAGAAGGATGAGGAGGAGCGGAGCAGTGGGGGGAGATATGTTGTCGATGATGGGAAAGGCGGGCGGAAGAGGCGAGAGGTTGAGATTGATGAGCTGGAGATTCAGAAGGGGCTATTACAAGTTGCAAAGGGGTTGGAGTTTCTACATGAGAGCGCTGCGCTTATTCATGGGAATTTAACACCAGAAAGCGTAATGCTTAACGTCAAGGTTGGTCCTTCTCTTCTAACTCCAGTGGATAGGTTGGGGAGCACTGCCATCCATAACCTTTTACAGCTTACTTGAGTAGATGGATTATAGCTAACTTGTTGCAGTCCGACTGGAAGCTCACCTCCTTCTCGTTCACAGTAACGTCTGTCAATCCTCCAAATCCGGCACCCTATGACCCCCGTCTACCACCATTCGTCCAATTATCACTCGATTACGCATCCCCGGACCTGATACTTGATCAGAATTTGACGCCTTCTGCAGACCTGTTCTCTCTAGGTCTGCTGATTGTGGCGCTATACAATCACCCACACCGCTCGCCCTTAGAAACGCATCATGCAACGTCAACATATCGCAGATTGTTGGCTTCTGCTTCTACTACACCAAATAGTGGAAACAACTATCTATCTTCTCGTCCACTCCCACGGCAGCTTGTTGAGACGCTTCTCTCCAGACTGCTAACAAGACGACCGGCGGGTAGAGTTACAGCGCGCGAATTCCAGCAGAGTCCTTATTTCGACAATATACTTGTTTCAACACTGCGGTTTCTAGAAAGCCTCCCAGCTAAAACTCCGTCTGAGAAATCGGCCTTCATGCGTGGGTTACCAAAAGTGCTCCCCCAATTTCCCCGGGGTGTTCTTGAGAAGAAAATCCTTCCAGGACTTGTTGAGGAACTCCGCGACGGCTCAATGCTAGCTCTGGTTCTCCCAAACATATTCCTAATTGTAGAGAGTGCCAGTGCAAGGTTATTCTCCGAGAAGGTGCTCCCGAAGCTGAAAGAAGTCTTCGTGGGTCACATTCCAAGCACAACGGAGCATAAGACCGCTGCTGCAAAGATCGCTGAACGGGAGAGAGAGACTGGGCGTGAAGGCGGGCTAACAGTGCTACTTTCAAACCTGAATATTATCAAGGATAAGACCACTGCAAAAGAGTTTAAAGAGGATATACTGCCAGTGCATCACGCAGCACTCGAGTCCCCAACCAATGCCTTGCAAGATCTAGCCCTTCGCTCCATTCCAACAATCCTTCCAAAGCTTGACTTCCCCACTCTAAAAAACGATCTATTCCCCGCTGTGGCTAGTGTGTTCACAAAGACCTCATCCCTCGGGATTAAGATTCGCGGGCTGGAGGCTTTCAAAGTGCTCTGTTCGCCGGCTGCTGCTGCAACCTCGGACGCGCCAGAGTTAGATAAATACACCATCCAGGAAAAGCTTATCCCGCTATTGCGTGGAATCAAAACCAAGGAACCAGCTGTCAGTACGGCGGCACTGGACGTGTTCAAGGTCATTGGCAAGACGTGCGATAGAGAGGTCGTAGCCATGGAGATTCTCCCATGTCTCTGGAGTATGAGTTTTGGGCCCTTATTAGGCGTCGAGCAGTTCACGGCGTTTATGGAGGTTGTGCGGCAGGTCAGTTCCCGGATTGAGGCGGAGCAAATACGGAAGCTGCAGGAGCTTAGGACAGAGGACGAGATTGGTGCTGGTGCGGGTGACATTTTAAGCTTCGGAGGAATGCCCGGAATGAGCTCTGGAATTACAGGAGGTGGTGCAGGTGGTGGGGACGATAGCTTTGAAAATCTGGTTTTCGGAAGGGGAGGCGGGAATAAGACTCCACCAGTTAATAACGGCGGTTTCGATGCCCCGTGGAATAGCACGAATGCAAGTGGGAGTAGCACAATATCGGCACAAACGTCTGAGCCAAAGTTCAGTTGGTCCACTCCTTCCTCGACGACAAATCTCCATTCATCCTCCTCGTTCTCTGGGGGAGTATCACAAACTCGGACGATGACCCCAGAAGCTAAAGTGAGCTTCCAACCTCTGACCCCAACCTCTGCATCTCGCTCCGCCGCCCCAAATTCCACGAACACGAGTGCGTTCTCTAACCTTAACCTCGGCTCGGGTTTTGGGAGCACGGTGTCTCTGCGCCCTCAACCTTCCCCCCCACAGAGTGCTCGTAATACAAGTTCTAGTGACGGCATAGATTGGTCTGCGGCAGCAGCAAGGCGGAGCTTCCCTTCAACGACTTCAAACACAAACATCCAAGCTAGCAGTCTCTGGAACACCCCGCCATTAAAGCCCACCCAATCACCCTTGGGTGGGGGCTTCAAGCCGCCTATCCAACAGAACCAACAACAGAACCACCCTACAATTCTGTACGGCCAGACGAGGCAACAACCCGCACCAACTACCTCAACCGGGGCATTCTCCGGCTTCATGATACCGCCCCCGCCGGGGGCCGGCACAAGTAATGCTGGAGGGGGAACACCGGGAGGAGGGTTTACGTTGACACTACCGACCAGTATGAATAAGAGTACAGAGAAGAAAGGCTTAGATGCCTACGAGAGTTTGCTATGATTTGTTCCGTTTTCCTCCCCCTTTTTTGTATTTCCCTTTTATTCTTTGTAAAGGTTATTTCCTGTAGGGCGTAGTAGTATGTATAGATTGGCCGGAGTACTCCTTGATAGGTAGTTTAATTTTCAAGCAAGCAAGAAAGCAACTAAACCTATATCATACCATACCTACAAGTGCTCCTCTCTTTTCGCTTTCTTCCCTCCTGGGAGCAAGCTCCTTAGCCTCCCCCCCACCCCCCGCACACTCCAAATCGTTATACTATACGTGAGTATCGGAAGCCTGCTCTCGCGCAACTATGGGCTCCACATTAGCCCCGTCCATCCCCCCTTCAATGGAATACTCACAACCCCTCACCCCTTATCTCTCGCCCCTTTGGCCCATCAACAGCTGGCGCGCTGACGCCCACCTCTCCAAAAGCGAGCACCACCCCCCTAGAAATAATACTACGAGGCGTTAACCCGCCGAAAACATGAAGAGACAGCGCTTCAACACCACCACCAGTCAATACCATCCCGAAAGCTTCCCGGATAGTCTCGACAATAGCTTTCCCACCGGTGGTCAGCATATTTGTCGGATGTAGGGCGCGGTGTGTCAGGACGTCGAGGGTGTCTACGCTTAGTTCTTCGCAGCTCGCCATTGCTCCCATCTCTTGCCGCAGGCACGAGGGCCGGCTGTGGTGATTATGTACACTTTGGTTTCTAGAAATACACTGTGTATTAATAGGAGGTATAATAGGTGAGTAGGTAGGTGGTCAATACCGCTCATTCCTCCTCGCCCTCTTGGTGGAGTGCCAGGTATGTGGAACGGAGGAGGCCCCCAGAAGAGTGTGGAGCGATCTTCTCTCATGGGCCTTTAGGGGCTGTGTGTTGGGTTCCATGGGCGTGCGCTGGGGGAGGGGGGTTAACACCCTTGGTCGGGATTGCGCGGGGTGGGAGGCCATTTCTGCACCTGCACGGGATGGCAGGGTGGATGTGGGGGGGGGGTGTGGTTAGGTGCGGGAAGAGTGATATATGGTGAGTGTGAAGGGAGTCTGGCGGCGAATCCTATAACTGGCCTATCGTATATCTACCCTATCAGCTCTTCCTTCCCCCCGTCACAATTCAATCATGATAGAATCTGATGACAGAAGGTATGATAATGCCTACTTCTCCAAAACCCTACTACCATTCTCCTTTCTCTCCTCCTCCGACTGCATGCCCGCAACCCAATCCCCACCCATACCCACACCAATTGCCTCAACCCTGCGCGACTATCGTAGTGGAAACCATCCCTTCATAACTCAGAGTCCCCGACTTCGCGATGATTCCGACCACGCCAAGTGTGGAGGCTGGGCGCGGCGTGAAGCCGACCTGGCAGAGCGTGGTGGAGCTGATATCGGGGCAGTTTGCGCCGGGGCGAAGACCGCAGTTGCGTGGGGGGCTCATGCGGTGGGCGGTACGAAGTGAGAGGGGACCTCTTTTACAGTAGGAAACAAAGGTGTTTCGCCGGACTTGCTAGACGTGCACCTAGTGGGGCATAAAGTTATCCTACTATCCCGCAGTGTCGCGAGAGTGGCTACATTGCTTACCCCTCCTAGCGGTGCTTTTCCCGTCTTGGCGACTTCACTTGGGATTTTATTACCGTAATCCTACCATTAGTCCGGAGCTTCAGCATGCATAAATTATCTATGCTTGCTCTGGTTGCTGTCTTAAGGTCACAGTTTCTATTTCAGGGTAAGTCTTGTTTCGGGTATGCAACTGTCCCTGTTCTTAAGCAGCCACTTCTTCTCACCACTCGAAGATCTCGCGACGCTGCGGGATACTGTGCCGTACGCCAAGAAATCTACCCCACATCCAACCCAACTGTCATCCATGCCCCGCCAAGCCCTCGCTTCCCCCACATTTTAACTCCCCTGACAGCGAATGTGCTGGATACGGTTGTTATGGTGCCGCAACTCGGGTAGGGTAGCTGCAGAGGCTACATCTCCTCTTTACCGCCATCTTCTTCCTCGTCTTCTTCCTCTTCATCTCCTCTCTCCATTTGTCGGGATACGAGTCTCTCGCCTTATATGCATATATTGTCACGACGTCACTAAGGTCCACAAGCACTCTACGGTTCACTTCGACACCAGCACGAGCAAGGAAGCTTTCAGCCGTTCGCGGTGTATTGTATTGTATCGTTTGTACGAGTTGTGGGTACATACTGTCCTCTACACCAGTACTGCACAATAGTGCAGCATCACCTACTATTTGTACGGTACTAGATCACTATCATATTATCTCACGATGAGTAAATCCTCACCAAATGGTGCCCCCCCACCTCCACCCCCGAAAACAGCCCACAGCTAACAACCACAGACCTCCCAACAACCCTCTCATACCTGACCCTCGCCTCTACCTCCAACTCGACAGGGCTAAAACCCCCTCACAAACCAAAACGCAAGCCCAAAACCCTCGACTCCTGGGAAGATGCCTCCACCTCATCCTCCTCAGAAGACGAATCAAACCACCCCTCTCCACCACCACCAACGCCCACGACACCCTTCACGCAGACTCACACTAGGAATTCATCTTCAGTGTCTTCGATCGCGTCTCCGCGCGAGACTAGTACTCCTGCCGCTGCTCCTGCGGCGGCAGCGGGTGAACGGGGTGGGGGGGAAAGGCCAGCAACGACGGATGCTGTCGCTCGAAGGATGATCTCCGCCGCGTTGGGTGTTAGAGCTAAGAGTACCAAGGAGCAGCGTGAGTACGACGTGGCAGTGAAGGCCACGGAACGGAAGAAGAGGGAGGAAGAGAGGGAGAGGAGTAGGCTTGAAGAGGAGGAGAGGGAGAGGGTCAGGAGGGGGATTTGGGAAGATTAGATTTGGGTGTTTTGGATATTTTTTGGTTAGTTTTTGTTCCTTTGGGGGGGGAGGGTTTACAGAGAAGAAGAGGTGGGGTGATTATTGGATGCTACGATACAATACCATACAAGATAAGACTTATGATACAAGGCGTGCACATTCTTCCTTCCTTCCATCACGCGCATTCTGGAAAATGATTCTTTCCCACCGACCCTGTCACCAGAATAAGCCTAAAATCCTGTACCCAGGCGATATTATGTAATCTGAGCGGGCCAAGCCCGCCCTACCCGTATCATCTCGGCGCGAGGGTCTTTGATAGATTATTTCTCGAACACGCAAGTGTCGTATCATACCGGACCCACCATCACTGGCCCATAGCACCTATCATAGTCGCAACACATAAAAACCATACCAAAAAGTGAAAAAGGGAAAAGAAAGCCCCCCCCCCCTCCCCCTCGTGAACTCCCACCAAATTGTCATACACCCAAGCAGCCGTGAATCTGAGGATCAACGCCTTACCACTACTACTCACGCACCGAGATATATATCATACACCCAGCTTCTGAACACAGCCGGTATCGCGGGTCGGGGGGATCCCCGGCACGAGTTTGCCCACCATGGTGATCTAAGGTACTACTAATATTTAGTACAGATACGGTGGTACTACACTAAGCAGTGCTAATCCCCATTCCATCCATACCCGCGCGGTACAAGTACGATGTGATGCCGGTGCTGTAGCCTTCTTTCTTAATCCACCGACTTATCACTGTACCGTAAACCGCCAAGCCGGGAATCACACACAATGATTCGGCAGGGTAAATTTTGGGGGATCCATGGCTGAAGAACTATGAGGCTGAACCAGGTTGTGTTGTGTGCTACTCGAGTACGGTACGGTATTGTAACTTGCGCGGGTACGGCGCATGGTCGACTGCGATAAGAAGGAAGGACAAGGTGGTCTCGTCTCGTTCAAAAGGGAGGAGGTTTTTTTTTAATTTACCTATCATACCTGCCGTCTTTTTCTTCATTTCCAACAACATTCAGAATCCCATCCCCCTACGGTACCAATTGCTCGACTGCGGTGCCACAATATAGCGGGCAGATACAGAGTTCGCGATAATGGCGCGTTTCAACAAACTTAAGCTAGCAATAGTATCCCCCCCCCCCCCTATCTACCTCTCACTCCCTCTTCTCTTCCTCCCGCTAACCTTCCATTCTCCAGATCCTCCTAACAGTTTCGGCCTACATCTACAAGTCTGTAACCCAACGCAGCCCACTCTACCTACTCGACCGCCCCCCTCCCATCCCCCCTTCCATCTCCAGCAGCTGCAGCAAGAATTTCCCAGAACTCTTGCGAAACTGCGAGGACTTCTCCATCCTTCCAAACACAACCGTGCTATTCCTCTCGTGCGACCGTTCGCGTCGAGAATGGTACCACCCCTTCGGCGCGTTTCCTTCGGGCGTGGCAAAGGGCGAGATATTCCTCTGGGACTATAGCAAGCCGGAAGTGGAACCGACCCTGTTGTCCGAAGCAGAGAGTCTGGGCGCCGATTTCCACCCCTTGGGCATCAGCGCTGTGCTGAGGGAAGGGGGTGGCGACGTGAGGTTATTCGTAACGAATCAGGCAAAGAAGGAGCCCAGGATCGAAGTACTCGACGTGAACCTAGATACCAAGACCGCGCGACACAAGCGCAGTCTGACAGATGCTAAGATATTCTCCCCGAACGGCATTGTCGGCATTGACGAGAACTCGTTCTTCATCACGAACGATGGCTTCTTCTCGAGAAAGTGGAGTACAGCGCTCATGTTCGAGGTCATCCTCGGTGTGCCGGGGGGGCAGGTCGTGCACGTCTCCATCCCTCCGTTGGCTCCCGCGACGGGCAAAGACTGGGTGAACGCTTACAGCGTCGCTTGGATCTCACTCGCGAACGGCCTTGCGCTCGACCGTGTCAAGCAGAAGCTGTACATTGCTAGTAGCACGCATGGTGTCTACACTTATTCAATCCCGGATATGGCCCACCCGTGCCTCGCTGTTCCAGAGTCGTTCCGTCGCACGCCCTTCGCGGCGGATAATCTACACTTGGGCCCCACTGGCCGCCTGTTCGTTAGCGGGGTTCCCTCGTTCCGTGACTTTGCGACGAGTATGCTCTCCGAGGGAACTGTGGGCCCCCCAGCATGGACTGCGGAGTTACTGGTCGGGGTGGATCCCAGTGATAAGAGAGAGGTGGCGCTACGCGGATTGGATCCGGCAAACAGCCCGCTTAGGAGAGAGGAGTGGGTATGGAGGAGTGTGTATTTGGATGATGGAAAGTTCTTCGGCGGAGTCAGTACTGGAGGCCTGGTGGATATGCAGGGGACGTTTGTCGGGTCTAGCGTTGTGGGGAAGGGTGTCTTAGTTTGTAAGAAGGTGGTTGAGAGGCCCGGAGTGCTTGTTAAGAAGGAGGGGGGAGAGAAGGTTAAAGAGGAGTTGTAGACGGCTGCGACCGGGGCGACAGCAATTTAACGTTTAGCCTCTTTACAAGCCAGGGAATGTACCTTGCGCAGAGAGAAGACGTAGACTACCAGCCGGGTGTGCTACCTTAAAATTGTGTTACTTATGGTGGTCATTTATGCTTGGGTGTTTGACCATAGCCTTCTTACCCAAAAACAAACCTCTCTATATTCGCAATAGTATAACATAATTTCTTGATACGTGGATAATGATCCAACAATGGCGTTGGGTCACGATATTTTCCACAAGCAAAAACCCACTCACCCATTGCTCCACATAAAACACCATTCATCATCATTCCCGGCCCAAATGTCACAACACATCTATCACAACCGTGCCAGGCATCCTCACCGCTCGATTACATCGAGCCCCCAAATGGCATTTCACGCAGACCACCCAAGCAACCCAAACTAGATGAAAATGAGAATCTAGGGAGCCTTATAATACTTTGTCTCCACAAACGGCATTTTTGTCACAGTCCCGTTGCGTTCCTTTTCACGGACCTTGATGCCGACCTCAGTACCCTGCTTGTGGAACCCGCTCCGGATATAACCCATAGCAACGTTCTTGCCAAGTGTTGGGGAGGGGCAGCCAGACGTTATTTTACCTTTAGTCTCTGGTGTTAGCATTGCAATGGGCGAGGTAAAGGAAACAGGCGGGGTAACACCAATAACGTTATCCGTCCCTTTCTCCACAATCTCTGCACCCTCTCTGGCTGGTGGACCCTCAACGACAAAGCCAACCCTACGTCTAGGAACAAACACCCAGCTGCCGTATTGCTTACAGATCGCCCCTGCACCGAGGAAATTGCTAACTCACGCTTAGTATTTGGTGAATCGGTCTACCCCAGAAAAACCCACCCGTCCATAACTCTTGTCTTTCCCACTAGCCACTTAAGTCCTGCCTCGATTGGTGTAGTAGTATCATCCAGATCGTGCCCATATAGACACATTCCTGCTTCAAGTCTCAGGCTGTCTCTAGCCCCCAAACCAGAAAGCCTAATTCTGCCACCAGTAGATCCTACACCCAACAACCCCCTAGTAACTGCCTCGGCGTTCTTCTCAGAGATGGAAATCTCGAATCCGTCCTCCCCGGTATATCCTGCACGTGCAATGTGCAGCCTTTCACGTAGTGGTGGGATCTCAACAAAAATCGAGGCGCCAAAGTATAGCTTCGAAAGACCCACCGGCGAGCCGGTCATGCTAGTAAGGTACTCCGTCAAGATATCCTTCGCCAAAGGCCCTTGCAAGGCAACCAATCCCTGTCCAGTGAGAACCTCATGTTTAACGTCCGAAGAGAAGCGCTCAATATTGCTGCTGATATACGCAAGATCCTTGTCTTTACACGCAGCATTAGTAACAAGGTAGAAGCCCTCTGGCCCATGTGAGGTGATAATCAAATCATCCACGATGCCACCAGTAACCGGATGCAAAAACACCGAAAGCGTAGACTGAAACGGCGGCAGGAGTGTGAGATCCGAGGGAGTGACGGAGTGTAAGAAAGACAATGCTCCAGGGCCTGTCAAACTATACAATTGCACTCCATTAGCTGTCCACACCCACATCAACCTCAACTGGGATAACAATAATTGGAGTCAAACCGATGCTGAACCATATGGGAAACATCAAACAGCCCCGCCTTCTCCCTGACCCATCTATGACTTTCCCCTACACTCTCTCCGGAGTAAAGTAGGGGCATCGAATACCCTGCAAAGGGCACCATCTTCGCTCCCTTCGCAACATGAATGTCGTACAGTGGAGTCCTCGCAAGAGCTCCAGGAGCAGCATCACTATAGAACCTCGGGAAGGCATTGAACTTTGAATTGGCCGCAATTCGAAGGGCCGAGACCAGTCTAGAGGTACGTGGGAGCAACATTGCCATGAATTGATCTAGATGCAGGTGGGGGGGAGGTGAAAGAATTAAAGAGGATGAATGGTTTGGCCCCCCTCCGGTGTGTCGGTTGGGAGGCCGTAAGGTTGCGAAGGGCTACGACGAAAATTGCCGGTATCGATAAGCGCACGTGATCAGCGGTTTACACTGAGCAACCACGATTCGGAGCCAGCTTATATATTTGAGGGGGTGGCCCGGTTATTTGGTGATCTTCGTTCTAATGATGGATGGGGAAATGCCCAGTGGTGTTGTTTTGGGGGACCATTGGCCAAGTAAAAGGATTGAATGGTTAGCTCTCAGTATCACACCCAAGCCCGCCCAAATCTGGAGGCAAAACGAACTTCCAAAAGCGCAAACTCATAACCCAAGATCAAAGATGAGACCTGTCTAGAATGGGCTCTACCATATATATGATATACTTATGGGGCGGGCCCGCCGTGTGAAATATGAAGGGCCTAATTGCCCGTCCTTGAAATGGGGGAAACACTCCAAACTCTAGTCACAGGCCAATAGTCGCACCCAGGGTCATGCTACCGTAGCGCAAACCTCACGTGGTAGCCTCAAATAATGAACAGGCTATCACAGTAAACCAAATACTCCTGCGGGTGTGTATTGCAGCATTTATCGAGTGATAGCCTGTGATAGACTTTGTGGTTTATTTCTTGGCGATCAGGAGCAGATAACAGATAACGATTATCTGCGCATGAATTCTACCTTTAGCCTCTCCCTCCAACTCGTTCGCGAAGTAGGCGTGGAAAGTGGAAGACTGAAAACGGGAAATTGAGAAAAACCCCAAGACATAAGAGACCAGCAAATAGCGCATCCGATAAAGAAAAATAATAATAGCCAGTAGTAAAACAGGAATCAAACGAAAGAAAAACATCATTCAAAGGCCGTACTTCTTGGTTTTTCCATCTTCCCTCGAAGAAGGGCAATCATCCCCAAGTCCCGAAACACTTGCTATTATCGTGTTGTGTTTTTTGTCGTGTATGTATAAAAGATTAGGCTCCCATCCGTAGAACACCCCCTCCTGCCCCCTTTGTTCACCCACTGCTTGGAATAGGAAAAGAGTAGAGACCCCTACAAACAACATAAATTATATAGGCGCACTTCCACACAGTGAACCAAAGCCAGAAGAATAGGAAAAGAGAGAGAAAAAAATAGCAAACTGCAAAGCCGTCCAAAGAACCAAGTCCCCCATCTCCCTATCCCGTCTGTACCGTGAGTATCCGAGTTGTTGATTGGCTGAACTTTCCGATGCGGGCGAGATTCGCCAGGGATTGAGGCGGCTTGGAAGTGGTGATTTTCTTGTTTTTTTTTAGAAGGAGGATCCGCCTCCAATCTGCTCTTGGTGAACTTCAAGAGTATCCCCATCTTGCATATCGAGCTACACGCTCATTAGCGGGGTGTCGGTAATATCGGGTATAACAGGGAAGTAGCGGTGTGGGGTAAATTGGACAAGGGGGGTAAGTCCAGCAAGAATTAAGAATCTCGGTGACAAAAGGTAAGGAGGCAAATGACTGGCGAAGGAATACAATAAAGGTTAAAATCAAGGAATCACCGGAAATTGCACCCTCATCCCAGAGCCGTGATAAGGCCGCAGTCAGAAGAGATGTGGGTAGAATATAATAAGAGGTACGAATAAAAAAACAGAGGCAAGAGTGGGGAAATAGGAACAAATCTTAAACAAAAAGAGACCTACACTGTCGGGCGAGTCCCCACCCTGAACGCGAGTTCCGTCAAAGAGGAATCTCACGGAATTGGGAGACTTCCCCTGACGATCGCAAAAAGCGTCCATCAACTTTTTGAGCTGAGTGGTTCTTTTGATTTTGAAAAAGACCTCGTTGTTGCCATCGGTAACCTTGATATTCAAGTGTTCGTTGACTTCCTCCGGCTTAGGCTCGTTTGGTGCTGCTGGATCTGCCGACATGGTTTAAAGCGTGCTCGTGTAAAATGTAGTGGTTGACGTGAAGGATTGGTGGGACAAGATAAAGTTCCGCGAGAGGGTACGGTGAGTGAGCGAAGATTGTGGAGGAGCGGAGGATGGGGGCGAAGGAGAGAGAAGGTTGGACGAGTCTGGTGGTTGGTTACGGGAAGGTTTTTACTTAGTCAGATTTGCGGGAGGGGAGGGGTGAGGGCTGGAATTGGGCTGCTTGGTTGAGGCTGATCCCGAGACAGGTTGCAACCAGGCAGCCGAGCTGGGATGGGGAGGGGCACAGATAGGCAATACGGGGAACCTGTACTCGAATACTGATTGATTCCTGCCCGATACCATAGATTTCTTGGAGACCTTCCACTCGCTTGTACCATACTGAACCTAGTGTACCATATTGTACAAGAATATTGCGCAATATCATACAATGCGGTACGGAAATTATTGTACGAGTACAGACTTTTGAATTGTGCATACAGCATCCTCCCTGTGCCAATATCACTGCTATTACACCAACTCAGGCTATGCACGGTACGGCAATTGGATTTTACTTTATCATACCAGGGTTATATGGATTTTAGACGCATTTCACTCATGCCCAGTTCTGTAATTGCCTGTCATGATGATGATGACTTCATTGTTGGCACCTGCTCTTTGTCCTGCATACCACAACTAAACTCCATCTCCTTCCATCGATGATGGTCAGGAACAAGCCAGGAACATCTCATATCAATAAAATATCTCTTTCTCAATTAATCCCTCAGAGAAGCAATTATGGTATACTCCACGAGTACACATTGGACTGAGTGGTCCCAGCTGACAATCATATCCCAAATGCCTCTAGCCAATCTCAATGGAGGAAGCTTTAAAGACAGACCCACCGTGTCTTCCGCGTGCTGTGAGTCACATCTTCCCGCCTCAAACCCCACCATGTCAGGACTCTTACTCATGAAGCGGGAAACAGTGTGCCATTCAGGATTGTCTCCAGAAGAATAATTATAACGAATCCCGCTGCACAGACTTAATCGACGCCTTGTACGACTGCTGCCTGGAACTCTATAAACGAGACGGTCCCGGAGCGAATAGGACATGTTGTCCGAAAGAGAGCCTGTTGAAGCTTAAAATCAAGCAGAGGGAGGATGGGAAGGGATCTCGGGGGGCGGAGGTTCACCAAACGAGAAGACGTTAATGCGGGAAGCTTTGATATCATAAACGTGGAGACCTGCTATATGGCAGATACATCTAGATTTACAACATGATTGAATCTAGACAACCTTATTCATCGATGAGAGCCATCTGCGTTTCGTCTAGGGCGAGGCTCTGAAATTTATCGAAACCTCACACCGCAACCACGTAGTTCGAATGAAGCATGATAAAATGGATCTCACATGTAACAGTTCTCTGCCTGACAAAACAAAGTCCAACCAAGGGAATTATACGCCGACATAATATGACGCATATTCATCTCTCGGGGGCAAAGCTGAGTGAAAAATACCAATCCATGATTGATGTAGGAAGACAATCGGCACTTTGGCGAGGTGATGGCACTGTACAAGTAAAGAACTTCTGGAGCCAAGACATTGCAGAGGATAATAATCTACCGAATCTCGCTCCTCCTAGGCTCCTGAGATCTCCCAGAGCGAAACGGACTCATTATGTGATACACTGAATTACCGAATTCGAGTCGATGGGGGGATGCCGAACGAATGTGCCCCCCACCATAATCACCTCATCTTACAAAGGTCACCACTGGTCTAATATCCCCCTCCACGGTCTGGAGTAGGGACTCTAGTTAAAACGCTTCCATTGTGCAGGCAAGATATCAAGGTGGTGAACCAGGGCAATGGCTGACTGCCAGGAAGGTGCATAATCTACACTTACCAGTGCCTGCGGATGCAAATTCTTAGGACATAACCTCTCACAGTCAGTGAATGGAAGCAGAGGCGGAATGGACGCTGAGATCAGTGGAATGTGTTGGGCTCGATAGACTTAGACTTAATCCAACACTTTGGGTCGGGTCCGTCATGTGTGCTGCGGGCGGCCACACAACTCATCAATCTTCCCCGCCATCATCAAAACCCCGTCTCATCAGGATGATATGATACTAACAACCTCTTCGCACACTCACAACCCGCGCCTTAATCTGTGATGAGAAGAGTAAGAATAAAAATAAATAATTAAATGTGCGACCCCACCAACGCCGGACCCGCAAAATCCCTTAGAGGAAGCAAGGCAGCAAGAATTAGGGAGGTAAACAAATCCTCTAAGGACACGTTGAGCACGCTGAGGACTGGTATTGCCAGTCGTACAAACACTGAAAGAATCAATCTGTACCGAGACTCTAATTAGTGCCTAAAAATGACATTGAGGAAGGAAGAAGTTTGGAAGAGATTTCCCGAATTTATATCCAAGCGGTGTGGTGCCAAGACACAGCTTGGACTAGGGCTTTTTCTGCTGTTGGAGAAATAATGCCTTTGTTTTGGTGTGTTCGCACCCTCACTTTCCTGAGGGAACAAGGACCTTGTCTTTTCGGATCTTAAACTCTGTCTTGACAAGGAAGTGATCTGCACTAGACCGGCGCTACCACCAACATGGGATTTCGCAACCTAGCAACCAAATGTGAGTTTGTCCCAAGACGCGACAACCACAGGAGGGCATTTTAACCTCCAAAAACCAAAAATATATCAACCACCACCACAAGATGGCTCCTATGGTGACGTCCAATTCCCCTGCTCTGGGCTTCGGATCACAAAAGCCAACTTTTTCTTTCAACATGCAGAACTCCCGTGGGAGCAACTTTTTCTCTGGTGGACCAACGGCGGCAGGAGCAGCAGGTCCAAGGGTGCAGGTACGTGACTTTCCTTCGTGTCCGATGGAGATTGGCTCTTGTCAAGATGCTGGATTAAGCACCGGAAACACCAGCCAGAATGCGCAATATGGGCTGATACCATGGCTTTCTATTTCTATAGGCTCAACAAATGGAAGGAAGCTGGGATATCATGGGTGATGATGTACGTTACCTCTTGCTGCGATCTCGTACTCCTCGCGCATGCCTCTCCCCCCCCCACCAACACCACCGCTGGCATTTGCGGGGCTCTGCATCGCTTCACCCTTCCTCTATCTCTACCCCTCTCTCCATTCTATCTCGTGGAATTTCTAGAATAATGGCTCATGGTTTCATCGATGCAGGCAAGCGACGGAATCCGTAACGACAACGAGGACGACGACGGCTCTAGAGCTTTAATCTTTGGGGACGACGAACAAGAAGGTATCGCCACCCTCCACGTTTTCCAGATTTCCCCGTACGGAGTATTGACAGTCGTGACAGAAACCATGCCCCACTCTCCCGGTGCCCCGGACGGCGGCATCTTCGATCAGGAGTGGCCGGAGGTCGATGCGTTTGCCATTGCACTAAACTCCTCAAACCTCCTCCAATCCGCAGATCCCAACTCGGCACAGGCTGCAATATCCGGCTATGACCTGATCGAGCGATTCCAGAATGTATCTGGAACTCAACTTGACGAAGTCAAGGCTGCGCATACGCCAGCGCTATCACACGAGGGCGCAGCCGATGTTGCGCACTGGGAGTTAGAGCACCAAACCTGGGAATTATTCGGCACCCTTTCGTCGCATAGACTTAATGTTGGAATTCAAACACAGGATCTACCGGCAGAGCTTGCAAACAACAAGTACACAAGTAACCAACGCCTACGACAGCATCTTCGTGAAACTGATGCTAGGTTCCAGGAGTGGTGTTTGATTTTGCAATGGCTGTGTAAATACGCTCCTGATCCGTTGGATCTCTTTGATAATATCGACGAGATCGGAAAGGGAGGGTGGATGTACACCAAAGAGAGCCTAAAAGCAGAAAAACGTCTTCGTGGGAGAAAAGGGAAAGCGACTCTAGTCTTTAGTTCTCTTGGGGGCGGAAGACCGAGCAACAAGATCACAGAATTAGATCCTGACGCACCCAGTAGGCAGCGCAAGCAGCTGGAGAATGAGGATAAGGAATCTGAGAGATTCCTTTTCAAGGCTATCTGGGTATTTCTGCGGAAGGGAGATCTGAAGGGTGCAAAGGGCCTATGCGCAGAGATGGGAGAGTTCTGGAGGGCTGCGAGTCTGGCCGGAGGAGAAGAAGCGTGGGATCCGATGGTTGACGGCCAACGATTCGACAACCAGTCAGATGAGGAAAGCATGGATATGAGCGAGAATTCTCAAGTTGAAGGAGTTACAGGCACCAGAAGGAGGGAGCTGTGGAAGAGAATGTGTTATGCTATCGCACATCGAAGCTGTACGGAGCAGTGGGAGAAGGCAGTCTATGGAACATTGTGTGGAGACTACGAAAGTGTATATGCTCTTGAACTCCTCACAATTTTGACAAGGGAATTATAATTAACTATAAAACAAACAGGTTATTCCTGTTTGTACATCGTGGGAAGATCATCTATTTACCCACATGAATTCGCTTGTTGAAGAGTACTACTCCCAGTATCTGCTTAGGCACGGACGGCTATCTCCTGCAGCAATGATTTTTCCCGCCTTTGACTCGACAGCGTTCCACTCCCGCATCGGAAACCTCGCCGAAGATGAGACTGTACTCTCTAGAATTATTGATGATCTAGCATCCTCAGACCATATCGAGGCAGAGTCTAGGGTGCCCCTAAGGGTTATCCAAGGATCTCTAATATCCCTACGCTTTCATGAACTCGTCGATGAGCTCTACCGCCAGTTACTTAACTTCCGAGACAATCCAGATTTTGATCCACTGCACGAGGAAGGGAGTGTAGGTGTAGACGTTACAGACTGTCGGACTCTCCGGATTGTTGTTCATATCTTGCTTGTACTCCAACTGTTGAATGCTGGCTTCACTGAGAATACGCCCTTCCACACACAGGCCGAGTTCTTGATCGCTGCTTATATCGAATTCCTTGCAGAGGTCGGCAAGCTAAAGTTAATACCGCTATATGCAGGACGGCTTTCGCCTCAAAAAGCTATCGACGTCATGGGCGTGATCCTCAACAAGATTCGGGAAGCGCCGTTGAGGTCGGAACTCCTAGGGTTGATGAGGACGCATAATATTGACTACGTGGGGTGTTTGAAGAAGGGGATGGAGATCGCGTTGGATTTAACAAAAAATCACTACGAGAACGAGCGGCGGCATGTGGCCACATTATCTCTGACCGCCGGCAAGATTCTCGAGGAAGATAACTTGTTGATCCAGGGGTTGGAGTGGTTGGTTCTTGGGGGTGACGAGCTAAAGGTTGAGTCAGTAAAGTGTGCAACTGTGATATACAAGCGGTTACTGCGTGAGTAGTTTTGGTTGCTATTAATTCCCTCAAAAGATACCTCTCACTGACCAAGTTTAGTTTCCGGGCGTCTGGCAGCAGCAAAGAAAGTTTCTCAGACTATCAGGAGCACTGACCTGATTCCCGAGGGTGGAGATATTAACGATTTCGCTCCCGGGGGCATCATGGAGGATGATGAATTCAGGGGTGCATTCGATAGCGAGGTTGATCAATGGGCTTTGGCAGTCATGATAGAAATGGAAGTGTTCATCCAAGCACTCGACGAATTGGAAGCGTGGAATGAGCTATTAGGACAGAAGACAGAGTACGAGGCCCCCCAATCCCCCTCCTCCCAACCCTAGAACCCAGGCGGGCGTTCGATCCTAACCATAGCAACAGCAGACACCACCCTGATCGCGCGAGGAAGGCGGCGCTCAGCGAGGCTTACAACTCGACCAACCACAAGTTGGGCAAGGTGCTACGATCCTGGCTGGACGAGACGCTCAGCACCGTGCCCCCATTCCCCCCCCAATCTCACATTATAGACCCATCCTCTATTGTAGCCATCCGGAACATGTACATCCCCGAGCTCACATTTGCCCTTCACGACGTCTACATCGAGGCGGGGAAACATGTGAGCAAGAGTTTGTTGGGGAACACCCTCGAATTGGCAACCGTCGTTGCGGACCCGAATAGGTCTGTGCTCAAATGCTTCACCGAGACGGCGAGGGTGGAGGAGTACTTGAGGGCACTGGGGCTGGCGAGTAGGAGCGTGTTGGGGGCCTCCGGGGCATCCTCTGAGAAGAATAATAATAAGGGATTAGGGATTTGGAAGGTCAGATAGTATCGATCATCACATCATGCCTGACTTGTTTTTTGTGTTCTTTCATGTTTTTCTTTTTTTCTTTTCTTCTTCGTCTCCTTTTTATTTTCCCACCTCTCCTACCTACCTACCTACCTACCTATCCATGTCTGCCAATAGAAATCTATATGTTCATTTTTTCATTTTTTTTGCACAACTTGTGTTTGCTCCCCCCTTTTTTTAAAATTTGTTATGTCTTCTCGAACTAAATTTCCCCTCTTGGTGAATCGGGATGAAGAAAGGTGCTTTACGCCAGTTTAGTTTGCGTCTTTTTTCTCTTTTTTTCTTCTCTTTTAATTCGTGGGAATATCAAAAACAACGCGGAGTTAATTTATTTACTCTTCTGCTATTTGCTACTTTTTCCTCTTACTGTATTGCGCTGCGCTGCCTCGCCCATGGTTTCCCTTCATTCAGTCGATCCATTCCATACCATACGTAACATACCGCACAGTCATACCAAGAATGGGCCAGTGAGAAAGTAGAGAAAGCGAGGAGGACAAAGTACCACTAAACCCCTATCCATCCTTCCTTCCATCCAAGTTATCTCTTTGCAAAAATCCCCAGCATCATCATCATCATCACGCAAACCATATCACAGCTGAGGGTAATCTCGCTCATCCCATCACCAGTAATATGTAGTACAGTACTCGAGTACCTTGCCATCCGCACCGTACTTTATGCTTTCTTTTTTTTTTACCCTCATCTCCCCTCCTCCCCATTCCTCCACCTTCCAACGAGATTCCATTCTTCCCATCCATCCTTCCATTCGCCTACAAGCCAATACTTTCAGATGCTTTACGGACGTATCAGAACCCCACGATTAAGATGGTGATGAGTGGCAAGCTAGCTAGCTAGCTAGCTAGTTACTCGTAGCTAATCGTGTGTGTGTGGGTGTGTGCGGGTGTGTGAATGGGTGGGTTTAAAATAGGGAGGAAACGGTGACCCGACCAACCACGTTAGCTTCTTATCTGGTTGGTTGGTCGGGTTGATGCGGAGAGGGGGGGATGGCAAGATGGGAGGAATGGTGGGGGGGGGGGGAAGAGTTGAGCGAGTGAGGGGCTGTGCTCCACTGCGTTGCAAGGGGGGGATCGCTAATTCGAAGTATGTATACCGTATTTTTCTACTTTTTTTACTCTATCATATTATTGAGAAATCCAGGTGGGGGGGGTTTTTTTTTTTGGATCGGGATGGGATGGGATTCTTTGTAATAATTGGGTATCGGTGGGAGTAGGGCAACAGTTACAGATGTTTTTAAATTTATCCAATTTGATTTTTTTTAAATTTTTATTTTATTTTACTACGGCTTGTTTTTCTAGTAGTAGTGTTGTCGTCGTCGTCGTCGTTGCCGCTGCTAGTAGATGAATAAAATAAAATAGATGTATACATAATTCACCGATTTATTAAAAACCAGAGTTACAAGTAAACAATGGGCTGTGCTGCACACTGGGACTCATGATACTCACTTACCAGTACTTACCTGCACCCGGTAGAGTAGGCAAGCACTTTATACCCGCCTCCCCCCCACCTCTCCCCTCACCATCGTAAATACTAACCTTCCCAGATTTCAAGGAAGAAAAAAAAAATCTCCCCCAAAAAAAATCTCCCCCCACACACCTCACCCTCCCCCAACGTGTCCAGTACAAAGCACAATAAATCCCGAGCCCTCCCGCACCTAACTAACCAACAA
>Ga0307513_10001498_pt1 | contig 33610 bp, 31 predicted proteins | sample 15_EM_MG_FD_202174 | JGI IMG/M metagenome (GOLD analysis project Ga0307513, IMG submission 202174) | Populus trichocarpa ectomycorrhiza microbial communities from riparian zone in the Pacific Northwest, United States - 15_EM | ecosystem: Host-associated > Plants > Roots > Unclassified | place... | reverse complement strand
ATAGGTCTCCTTGCGCAAACTCTCTATTATCCAAATTCCTTACTTACAAGTAAAAATATTAAAAAAACTGTGCATTTGAGCCCCGATAAATAAATAAAAAGGAAATCTAAGTATTCCCCCGCCGCTTTTAAGCCTCTAAAATACTTACAGTCAAACCCCCCCGCTTGCTCCCCCCGCAACGCCGCCAAATACAACCCAACCCATCTAATCTAAATAATCCACTTCCTTAGCCCCAGTCCCCAACGGCGTCCACGGCCTCTTCCTCCGCCGGATCGGTAGAGAAGTCCATTCACTCTCCCGCCCAAGCTCCAGCACAATATATCCCGAGTCAATAGTGTAAATTGCCTTCCCGCCTAAGAAGTGCGCCCACGCCGCCACGACCTCTGGCACCTTCCTGCGCGTGTACTCCGTGTTCATTCCCTTGCCTAGAATCAACAACTCCACCCACCGCCGCATCATGGACCGGAAGCGGTGTAATTCCCTCTTGACAACGGCGACCTCCTTTAACACCTCGGTCTTCTGGGCCGCTGTGTCGAGGTCCGTTTCTCCGAGAACCGTGTGGTACTTCTTTTCGAGGTCTACGGAGCGCCTAAGTAGGTCGATATACATCTCAACCGCCTCCTTCATCTTGTCTTCTGCGGGGGAGACGTACTGCCGCGAGATGAGAGACCGGACGAGGTAGTCGTACATTTCTATCGTCGGTCCAACGTTGTATGGTGGCGCCCTCATGATCTCCCAGATTTCCAGTACGGATTGAGCTGGCATGACCCGCGCGGGCGGGCGAGTGAGAGCGTATGTCCAGTTCAGCAGGTTGATCCAGGCAGGCAGTGATATGGGGACTTTGTATCTGCGGGAGACATGGTCGACGACTCTGATCGCCGTCTCAATGTTGTTGTTCGCACCGAAACACATCGAGAATGTGGCCAGCGTGTGCTGCGTAGGATATATGACCGAGTCGGGGGAGACGGTAGGTGGCTCAGAGCCCAGATTGTTATCGGATTTCGCCAGGCCATTGACGTTCACGCCCCACACACTCATCAGTAACTCCTTTATACTCCCAATATCCCCCGCGCGAGACATAGCTATGGTTAGAAGATCAAAGGTCATGCTATTGGGATGCACAGCCTCCCGAATCATTTGAGCGTACATGTGTGAGGCGAGCACCTGCATACGCTTCGCGGTTACAGTCCGCCGACTCTGCATCGTCCACTGGGACATGCGGACGCCCCGTTCGGTAGCTATGGTTCCGATTTTTGCGGCGACATAGCAGTTGTAAGTCCACGTATCCGGCGTCAGGTCTTCCCGGGCGACAATCTGGCGCCAGAGATCATCCGCCATACTCATGTCACTACCAGCCCTCGCACAGTCCAGCAAATGGCAATACTCAACGATGCCCAACCGATACCCGTGCCGCTGCATCGCCTGGGTGACAATCCTCAACCTCGACCGGAACTCTTTAAAACTGTGACTTACTTTGTGGACTTGCCCACGGCCGTACTCGTCTATGTAATGCCGCGGTCGTAAGGATAGGTACCGTCTCGGTCGTAGGGAAAGTAATACTGAAGAGAACTCCCCGGCGGACAATTGATACGTGAGACCTTGGCTACACACCTGCATGAAGTAATGCCATATCGCCAGGTCGGACCTATTCTCTATCGCCTGTAGGAGTTTTCTAACGGGTGTGTCGCGCCGGTAAATGATAATCGGCGTGAGTCCAGTAATGCTGGCATCCAGCGCTGAAAACGCCCTCGAATAACCAGGGGCGTTCCTCTTGGACCTCTCCGAAGCCACTGATTGAGATGGGAGTGGAGCCGGGTGCGTGGCAGACTGGGCACTGTGGGCGAGCCGTAGGGATAGGACCCTCCCACGGGTGCCCGGAGGACATACTCGGAATCTCTTGCTAGCGGAGATTGGGACGAAGTGTAATCCATTCATAAGGAGGGGATTCTCCACCTGGAAAAAACCTAGTTTAGGCGGACGAGTGAGCGGGGGTATGGGAGGGAAAGGAGCGGAGCCGTTGGGGCTCAATTGACCGTTGGGGAAGAGGAAAAAAATATTTCCCACGGGCTTGGTTGTGGGCATGCCAAGCCGCCGCCGGACGTTTCGCTAGTGCGGCCTGTTGAGCCTTGAGAGCCCCTCTTGGGAAAAGGTGCGAAAAGTTATGTCGATGATATTATGATAGCTATAAAATTTGGGATGCTTGAGAAGCCTACCGAAATATATTCTCAGGTGGCGAGAAATGGGCACAATGATATGCTAAATGGAAGAGTGGGCATTCAATAGCCGCACCCTAGGGCTAGGGAATCAGCCCTCAAAGACAATACTAGGCACGTTCGGTGGTCTATCATATATAGTCTAGATGCTCAATAGAATTGCAAGGCCTAAGGTAGTCTGATAGTTTTGCCACAAATCCGGCACCATCTTCTAGGGAGGCTTGCCCATGACCTTACCTGGCCAAGTCGACAAACCGAGTGACGTCTCATGCAAAGATCGATCCAAGATAGTATATCTTAGTCATCACCCAAGCCCAGATATCGGTTCCACCTGTCGGGTCCCCGGGCTCTGCAGAGCTCCTGCCTCCATCCCCGCCTCATCCTCCTTCGGCAAACACAACACCCAATGTCGGACTCCTACCGCCCCTCCAACTCCCCCCTAACAAATGGACACCACCGCGACCATCACCACCACCGCCCAACATCCACTCTCCCGCCACCACACCCATCCCTACCCCCCGCGCCAATCCTCTCCGAAGAAGCAAAATCCACAATTGATCTTCTCAAAACAACCTACAAAAAGCGCGGCCACTTCGACACTCTACGAAAAGATATCTATCAATCTTTTACCGATAGCGTATTCCTCCTTCCGCCTCCTCCCATCCCCCTCGAGCCTCGCTAACGCAACCGTACCCTGAAGGACACAAAACTCCACTTCATAGCCGCCCTCGAGAAAATCGCCGGTGCAGAGATCGAGCGCGACCCAAGTTTGCTTGCAAGGGATAAGGGCAAGGCAGCGGAATTGATCGAAGCTACAGTTTTACGGGGAGATACGTATCCTAATGTAGAGAAGGCGGTGGAAGAGCTACTTGCGGCTAGGAGGGCGGAGATTGAGGGGATGCTGAGGGGGATTATGGAGGAGCAGGGGCTTTTGCCGAGGGATGAGGAGGAGGAGGAGGAAGGAAGTAAGAAGGGGGGGAAGGATAAGGATGGAGATGCGGACATGGGTGATGCTGTGGCCGTGCCTCTGGAGAGAGAGCGTGAGAAAGAGCGTGAGAGAGATAGGGACAGAGAAAGGGATAGGGATAGGGATAGGGACCGCGAGAGAGACAGGGAGAGGGAGAGGGAGAGGGAAAGGGAAAGGGAGAGGGAAAGGGAGAGGGAGAGGGAGCGAGATAAGGAGAGAGATAGGGAGAGGGAGAGGGAGAGGGAACGAGACCGCGATAGAGAAAGGGAGAGGGAGAGAGACCGCGAGCGAGATAGGGAACGGGAACGTGACAGAGACAGAGATAGAGACAGGGAAAGGGACCGGGAAAGGGACCGAGACCGTGACCGAGACTGGGATCGCGACAGAGACCGTGACCGCGACCGTGAAAGAGACAGAGACAGAGACAGACACCTTACCCACAATCTCCCCCGGGACTACGACCGCTACGTCCCCAGCCACAGAACCACATCTCCCCTCCCCCTCCCTCCCCCAACCACCGCCTCCCTCCCACCAAAACCCCAAACCACGCGCAAATTCGACGACGTCGTCATCCCCCCAAGGCGTGCCTCTCGTTTCGACGACCCCATAGGCCTACACCTCAAGAACCGGAGTGTAGCCGCTACCGCCGCGACAGCGACAGCGAAGCCGAATGGCATATCTTGAAATCCTAGCACGGTTGGATTTGCAAGTAGACTAGAGGGCGTGGGTAAAGGTGTGGCGAATTGGGGGAATTGCGGGTTGATGGGATGGAGGGCGAAGGCCTGCCGTGTTTTAACCCGCACTATTTTTTATTTTAAAAAAACAAACAAAAACAAAAACAAAACAAAAACAAACAATATCATTTTTTTCGCATTAGATTTTAGTGGTGGTGGCGATGGCGCCATGGCCAATCAGATCACAGTGTATCACTCGCTGACCAGTGATCACCCTCCTATCCTTACAGCCCCAGCACTTACAAGACAGAAAGTCCAGATCATCATCCCCCAAGTTAAGCCTCCTCACGCAACCACAGCCGTGCCCTCACTCAAAATTAAACAACGCCCACTGCTATGCGAGAAGGATAACGACAGCACCCCAGCCTAAAGGAATCCATCAACTTGTGAGCTCAGGTTGCTCCTCAATAATTGGAAATGATAGGAGGGGAAGTTATCGTAAGAGGTAAAAAAGGAACCGAGCACAGATCCCAACCTGGCAGTTGCCGATAATTTATCATACCATAATTTTGAGTTAACAGTCCGCGCTTTTTTTTCCTTCTTTCTTTTTCGTATACTGTATACCGACTGGTACGAGTAAATACGGTACATACGTTAGTCGTATAATATACACACCCACCTCCCAATGAATAATAAAGCCGGCAACCACCTCACTCAGATCAGATCAGATCAGACTACTACTACTTGTACCGTACTATAATATTATATTACGCAGCTAAGTTAGACACTACTTATAGCTTTTTCTCCTACAAAGTATTTAACTCACTCCGCCCGGCCTGCTGGCCGCGCAGTCGGTTACCTACCCTATTACGAGGCGCGGTTAATTCTCTCTCTCGGGATGAAGTGGATGCGATGGTGGGGATGTGGATGACCTTCCTTTTGTCGGTGGTTGCTCGTATTGTTGTGCTGGATAATTTTTTTTAATTTTTTTTCCCCTCATCTCCCCCTTTCGAAATCGTTGTAATTGGCATTTAAGTTTTTCTGCTATCACGGCATGCTCGGCCAACTGCCATTCGCCGATCGCTCGTGCGGGTGCGGAAGACACGGTCTGCCATGCGACGGGCCAATGATGGGGGATACTGGTAATGTCCAATTGAAATAAAGAGCTCACTTGTGAGGAGGAGGAGGAAGAAGGAAAGGTACTTTTAATTTTAATTTTAATTTTTTTGTTTTTCATTTCCCGTTCCCGCTGCGTACGGTATGCCTATGATTTAATGAAAAAGTACAGATCGTATATATACTGGATGAAGGTATTGCGTACACGGATTGAGGAAGGAAGGAAGGAATAATAAAAGAGAAGAAAGATAGATATGTTTCAAGACAAGAGGAAGAAGAAGGGGCCAAGGCCAAAATTGACAGGAAGAGTATGATATGAAACACGAAAAGAAAAGAGTCCCAGCCAAACAAGACAGAAAATAAAAGTCCGAACGAAATGAAACGGCTCATTATCACAGATTAGGCAGTCACCCATACGTGACCATCCCCCCCCTATACGTCGTATACTTCGGGTGCCTTCCGGGTCCCTCCCGCCCGCTACTAATCCTAAGATCCCCCACCAGGCCCATCTCGTCTGGGCTCTCATAATCATACTCATTATCATCCCTATCAAAGAACCCACTCCGCCTCCGACTCATACTTCTTCTACGCTGACGATTATCCTGATCATGGTACCCGGTCCTGTACCTTGGCCCTCTCCCGGCGCCACCATTTTGGGGGGCAACGGCGTATTCGTAATCTATCGCCAGGCGTTCGGTGCTCCGATCGTAAGCACTATATCGACGAGGTTCTCTCACGCTTCGGCCACGGGGGAGCGGGTGATGATTTGAAGAGTGGTATTCTCGGCCGCGCTCGCGGTCACCGTGGACTGATGGGCTACGGGGGCGAGCGAGAGGTGGTCGGTTGAGGACGTAGTCGCCATTGATACCTGGAAAGGTGTCTGGGCTGCCGGCTGGGGAGCCTACACCACTGCTGCCGCTGGTTGAAGACTCAACCCACATGTCTGTGCGTTGCATTTTGTCGAGATCCCAGTCTGTAAAGTCCGTTGTTGCACGGTTTGGGTTTGTAGCAGCGCGGACGCGGCGGGGGCCGCCGCTAGTTGTTGGGCGGTGATGAGAGTCTGGGTGGCGGGATTCTCGATAAGTGGGGAAGGGTTCGTGTTCGTTGTAGAGGTGGTCAGGGGAGCGGGTGAGACTGGTGTTGCGGCGGCGGGGTTGGGGGTGTCCTTGCTGGTGTGAGTTTGTGTGGTGGGGGTTCATGGCTGGGTCGTAGCGGGGCATTTGCCCAGAGGGTTGGCGGGAGTCGCGGTCTCGGGAGTCGCGGAAGTCCGCATCACGCAGGATGTGGTCACTGCGGAGACCATTGGGCATACCTCCTGGCACCCCACCTGGCATTCCATTAGGCATGCCACCCATACCACTTCTCATGCCACCTCCCATACCACTTTCCATACCACCTCCCATGCCACCTCCCATGCCACCTCCCATGCCACCTCCCATGCCACCTCCCATGCCACCTCCCATGCCACCTCCCATGCCACCTCCCATGCCACCTCCCATACCACCTCCCATACCACCCCCCATACCCCCGGGCATAGCGGGCATGGAAGACCTGTTCCCAGGGGCGTTCGAATAAGAATCGGCCGCGCCAAACGTCCCCTGCGGCAGGTGGTTCCTTATGGCCGATCTCGGGAAAGGCTCCCTTCCCTGCTGCTGCTGCTGCTGCTGGTGGTGGTGGTCCTGATACTGCGGGAACGCGCCGGGGATCGGAGGTTCAACCTCTCTAATTATGGGTCCATCGTTGTAACCAAAATCCGGATTAGGTCGGGGAGTTACTCTCGGAGGCTCAGGTGCCGGAAAATTCCCTGGCCCAAATGGCTCCTCTTCTCCGTATGGATGTTGCGGGAATGCGCCTGGTGGGGTGGGCAGGTCTGTGCCTGGGAAGTCGCTGGGGCGGGGAGGTGGTGGAATATGCACTGGTTGGACTTTGAATGAATCGGGGGCTTGGCGTTGGAGTTGTTGGGAGCCGGGGCGTCCTCTCAGCTCTCCGCGCGGCATTTGGGGCTGTGGGCCGCCGATGCTGTGTCGATGGTTGCGGGCGCCCTTCCGACCTTTTTGTACACGCGAGTATATTGCCCAGAATGTCTTTATAGCGTTCGGCCTTTCCGGCTTCTCTTTACCAACGGCGGAGGTGACCCAATGCCATTCTGGGTCCCTCTCCGCCTCATTCAGCCTCTCTTTTTGTATTCCGATGTGTTGCTGCTGGTAAGATGCCAGCCCATTATAAACGGCCGATATTCCCTTCCCGGGTTCCTCGTGTCTTCGAATCCGCCTTTCCGCATCCTCAGGACTGATCTCCATCATAACGTGGTCACATACCGTCACGCCCTTTTCCCAGAAATGCTTGCTAGGCTTCTTCTGAAAGCTAACATATCGCCTCTCCACCGGTTGTCCATGCTGAATGACTACCGGTCTCCCACGGCCATCCCCCCCACCACCACCACTGCCGATGCCCCCCCCTGGGAAGGCTCCCGGCATGCCCTGAAAAGTTTCCGGGTACACACCCCTTCCGACAGAGGCCCGCCGCTGCGCTGAGGAGTTTGGTATGGAGCTGTGGCGGGGTGGGTTATCCTGGTGGACCTGCGGGCGGAAGTCCCGCCCTCGCAGTCCGTCGTTGAATTCCCCGCGGGGACCGGAAGCGTGGTGGAATTCGCCCTCTGGGTCGGATGGAGGGAGCACGAATTGGAGCATTGGGTCGGGGCCGTCCCGGAATTGCCCAGACCCGCCATGTGACGTATGGGGACGGGAGAATGCCATTTCTATAGTCTTAAACGAAGATAAGGCTGGGGAAAATTATAGTGATAATAATGATAATAATAGTGAAGAGGCAATCGGGCGCCTGATCCCTATCGATAAGAATGGGAGATCTGCGAAGCTATACTCGCTAGAGGAGGAATGGTGTGGGAGAAGGCGAGTGAATGGTGATCTGGGGGATTCTCCTCTCTTGAGTGGTCAGAGAACCGATGATTTGAGAGGAATGGGAGGGTGGGAATGCAAGGCGGAAATGAGGAAGGCGAAGAAGGAGGAGAAGGAGAGAAGGAACTGGGGGAGCAAGATGCCAGCAGTTTATACTGTATTTTTTACTTGGTAGTGGAGGAGCATGCCAGTACCGTAGTCTAACTGCGGTGCGATACCGGTACGGTAGTTGTATGGTGTTAAGTCTAGCAATGCCTCCCACCACACACCCTCTCCCCTCAAAGGCCAAACCCACCCACACACATTCATCCACACGACTCTGATACCCAGTGCCTATTACTGGTCATGAGCAGGCCTCCAGCATCGAACATGGTAGGCAAACCGCCGATAGGGCAGGGAAAAGGAAAAAGGTGTTTCACGGGTGTTGTTTGGGCTAGGATAAGGTATAAACCAGTTGGATTCCCCAGCCTAGCTACAGGTAGCTGACATTCTCTCCACAGCCATGTTTGTCCCTGTTCCTGGGCATACACACACACAGGCAGGCACACGTAGAAACGCTTCCACCCATACGGTAATTCTCCAAGTGGTGGTGGTGGTGGTGGTGGTGGGTGAGATTTGATTATATGCCGTGCAACCACCATACCGATATCGTGACATCCACCAGTATCACCACTCAGAGGATGGTAATGGTTGCCTAGGTTGAGAGCGGTCGTTAAGAGGTCCGTTCTGCTCGCTTTCGATACAATCATCCCACCATCTTCCACCTCCGAGTAAAAGGAAAAAGGAACCTATCATAAAAGTTATTACTATTATTGTCATCATTATTATTCCCTTTCCCTTTTATTCTACCAGACCTCTTCCATCCCGGTTTTGCTCACTCCACCAAAAAACTTCACGATCGTGTCTAGCGTAGATTTCTAGGAAAACGGCGATGACGAATTACCGTGAGAGCCCGTAATCACCGAGTCCACTGCCGCATCGGGGCCTTCATGCTCGCCTCCCACCGTCGCTAGGTAGACACGCCTTCTCCCTCTCGAGTCAGATAGCGGCACCCCCCGCATTTTCAGCTTATGGCCAGGTGTAGGGAGGGAGGGAGGGAGGGATGTCCATCACCGCAGTGGAGGGCGCTATTTGGACAGCCCCGAATAATGCAAAACTTCAAGACAAGCCCCACCTTTCCCCGGACTCCGGCGGCGGCATAATCAATCGACACAGCCGCCCCAAGGCAAAAAAACAAAAACAGGAACCCTTAGTTCGTCTAAATATCCATGAAAGGTATCGACTCCCGGTACGGTATGGCAGCCTCTCCAATCCTAGCATATCCATTCAAAAATAGAAGTGAAAAGGGAAGGAAAGCGATCACGAAGCGAACTTAATCCGAAGCCTTGAAGGAGGAAAGTGAAGCTTGTGGGATGGAAGGTAAAGACTTGCCATAGCTGTAGACCTCCTACTCAGAGGCTTCACGGCGCAAGATCTAGAAAGCTCACTCAAAATAAAAAACAATAATAACCCAATCCACAATTAAGCAATCCCCACCCCCCTCCATCCATCCATCATCCCTACCATACCCTCCCAAGTTAATATTGACTCACACTACCCATCGGATTCCACAACCACCCACCTCTAGATCGGCCGGCGGGCCTTCCTTCCTTCCTTCCCCCCATCTTATACGACCGGAAAGAAAGAAAGAGAGTTGCGAACCGAACTTGACTTCATAACACCCCAATTAGGCTCCGACATGTTTCTTCACAGGACTCGTCTATACGGTAGTACCTGCCATATCATATAATACCTATGGTAGGCGGCTCGACTATGGTAGGTGCGTGTGGTACTGTAGGTCAAGTACTAGTGAAGTTGAAAAGTGCTCGTTGAGTACTAGTCCCTACTAGTACTACTAAGTATTACCATAAAACCTCTTGAGAGCCGCTGCCGCCAGTGGAAATCAGCCCCTCCTTCCAGGATGGGCTTAGTTTGATAAGTTAACAGAATTGCGAATACAGGTTAGGGAGATCCAACACGCCCAGTGGGGCTCCCGATCATACACTGTGCCAGGAAAACGCCGATGCTCAGGAGCTCTTGTCTTGAACCCGGAGCCCATAGGGCTGGTGGAGGTAGTAGATTTCAAGAGGCTCTGAGGTAGTACGCACCCGCATTTGTATGTAGCACGCAAGAAACGCTGCGAGAGCTGAGTGAGCAAATTGCGAGTTGGCAAAAGAAAGGAACGAAAGAATACTCGTGACTCCCCTCCCCTCCCCCCTCCCTCCGTTCTCTAAAAGCACTTACCATGGACCAAAGAACTCACCCTCCATCGAACAAGTGCAAACCTTGTTCTCCCAAACCATCCCTCCATCCGTGAATCATCCTCTCCCACAAATTCACAGCCTTGCAGGACAACTACCAGGGCGGCTCTAGGTGCACATTCTGCCCTTCATAACGTAACGCAACCATCCCCGACGCCACCGCAAGCCCCGAACACAAGGCTACCAAAAAAGGGAGAAGCTCCCTCCAACAATTCCAAAATTCGTGTCCCAGGGCTGCCTTTTTTTCGCTCCACTTGGTGGATTGGTGGTTGCACAGTACAGTACGCATACAGTATTTGGAGACAAATGCAGCTTATGCTGTCGTACTGATGAGTGGGCAGACATGTATGAGATGGGGTGGTAGGTGAATGTCGCCAGCGCAACAGATTGTGCTACGGTAGTGCTCTCAGGAACGGAGGTTTGATTGGCTACAAAGAGGGAGGGGGAGGGGAAAAGGTTTCGGTGCGTATTCTGGAAGGATTTGGCTGCTACGTAATGGATGGGAAGGATGGGATGGACGGAGCCAGTGCAGCACCATATCGTATGAGAAGAATACGGTACAGTTGAAGATAGTATGTTATAGATCTAGACTGCAGTCATATCTCACAGAGAACATCACGTACATACGATAGGAGGAACAGCCAGCCAGCTCGCACCGAGACAACAAGCATCAATCGCATGCATTAACGGTCGCCATACCAATCTACACGTAGGGCACTGGCGTCGACTGCCCTCCTCTCGGCGGATCACATAGATCCAGACAACGAAGAAAAAGAAAGGAGAGAAAAAGTACGGTACAAGTACGAGTACCGTACTCGAGCACAGTAACATTCACATGACATTAATTTGCAGCCCAACCCGTTATGGCATTCTGTTACTTCCAAAAGAAGTACAGTACTCGAGTACATTAAGACCTACCAGGACACCATTACATGCAAACCCCATCGATCATCCCTCCCCCCCACCTCCATCCATCCCCTCCGTTCACCACACCTTTCTTCGACGTTCTCGGACCTCTGAACCGACAGCATCGACATGAGGGAATTAGTATGGTGCCCCCCGGGAACCGTGCTAGGGGGCGACGGTGGGAAACACATTAGGGAAAAAGAAAGGTAGGAATATTCCCCTCGAATTCCCAGAAGAATGATGAAAGAAAAAGGAGAAAAAAACATCCGCTCGAGAAGCCCAATCCCATCTACATAACGGCATACGAGACAACCTCCTAATTCTTAGTGATTAAAGCTCCCTCCTCTTTTTAAACATTATGAGTTCTTTTTCTTTCTGCCTTTATTGCCAGCCCTAGAAACTGTCGCACACCGTTTCTCGCCAAGAGAGAGAACTATAAAAATAAAATAAAATAGAAGCGATCGAATCTATAAAAAGCAAGGGGAAAAAAAACTCCTCGTATAGAAATCATTAGGGGCTGGGGGGATATGAATTATCGACTGAAGAAGCATCGGTTCAAGAGAGAGAAAAGGAAAAAGCCAACTCCCAGAGAAAAATGAAAAATGAAAGAAAAAAACAGCGTATTCACAACTTATATCCTCAACACCCTTGCAAGCAGAGGGAGAGGTAAAGCATCTATACATTAATCCCAAAGAAAACAGCAGAAACGTGACCATGAACTCGCCGTGTAAAGAAAACCGAAACCCATTGAGCATGACTTGGCGATTATCGAAGAGGAGCCTGGATGTCCTTGACACCTCTCTTCAAGACTTCTTCCAATGGCCATCTTGGAGGTACAGTGACCAAGGTACCACGTTGCTTCCGCTCCTTTTCCATTTCCGGGGTCACACCGGGCGCCAAAGGAATGGCTCCACCAGCGAGGCCACTAGAAAACTTGAGTTGCAGAATATCTCCAATCTCATCGCATGCAGCGAGGAGTCTATCCAGGTCATCTTTGGTGTGAGCCGCGGATACGCAAAACCTAGCTCTAGAGCTAACAAGAGGAGTGGCCGGATACCCGACGACGACGACAGCAATTTTGCGACGAAGCATTTCGTGAGAGAAGGCTGGCATCTTGGCGGGGTTATACAACAGGAGAGGGATAATAGGTGAGTCATCCTGACCGTAAACGATAAATCCGAGTCTCTTAAGCCCTATTCTGAGATAGCGAGAGTTGAATGCAAGGCGTCGAAGACGCTCTTCGCCCTGCCCGATCACTACTTCACCGGCAATTAGGCGCAGAGATGTCGAAATTTGGGTGACAACGGGAGGCGCAGGGACTTCGCCAAAGATGCTACCAGCATGAGAGTAGCGTAGCTTATCAATAATGTGCTTCTCGGCTGCAACGTAACCACCGTTCGCCCCAAAGGACTTTGTAAGCGTTCCCATAAGAATGTCAACATCTGCCGTATCCACACCAAAGTAATCGCAAACACCGCGCCCATTAGGCCCCAATGCACCAATCGAATGAGCCTCATCAACAAACAGGTTAAACTTGTATTGCTTTCTAAGTGCGATCAAAGCCGGAAGATTGCACATGGTTCCCTCCATGGAGTATAATCCTTCGACAACAACAAGAATCTTCTTCCACGGGCGGTGAGTACGAGGCTGACCTTGAGAAATCTGTTCTCTGAGAAGACGTTCCAAATCTCTCATATCATTGTGCCTAAACATTCCGATGACGGCACCAGAAATACGAACACCGAAGCGAATCGAGGCGTGATTCAGCTCATCCGAAATTACCAAACAGCCCTTGCCAACCAAGGTAGAAAATGCAGCAGCGTTCGTACCATAGCCCATAGAGAAAACCATAGCAGCGGGTTTCCCAACAAAGTTTGCAACCAAGTTCTCGACGTCGGTATGAAGATCCAAGGTTCCTGCATCCATGCGAGAACTTGCGGAAGAGAGCCCATATCTACGAGTGGTATCCTCAACAGCGTCGGCACAAGGCCCCTCCGATTGGGCAAAACCAAGATAGTTGTATGAGCTCATATTCAGTGTTTCAGTCGAGGTACCACTAAATTTAAAGGTTTGATTAAAATCATCCGATGTCCTGTCAAGGAGGTTGATAAAGCGGCCCGGAACGCCAGTGATAGGGCGAGCAAAACAATCGTTAATTCTCATCTTCAATCTACGGACGTAAAAGTTGTCAAAATCATCGTTAAGCGGTGCATATCCCTATACGGTAATTGCTATTAGCGGTTGTTCCTGAGCTATGCCGGCGGCTGCGCCCCGGATCAATGACGACGACTTACATTTTGAGCCTTCAAATGTTTGTATGTCTCAACCTTGAACCTTTTTCCGAAGAAATCCCTCACGTGCCCAAAAATAATGAGAACCAAATACGAAATGTAGGTCGTAAGTAAATAGTAGTACGGAGGCTCGTCTTCAATGGGATTCTCGATCTCCGCCCCCTTTGGATGCTGAGAGACGTATTGATGACTGGCATGCCCAAGAGGACCAAACTCCGCATGCTGTCTAGCCAATTTCCTCGCAGCCTCAGGCGAGGGAGGAGAAAAAAGCATCATGGGTGTATCTGAAGTTTTATCTGCTGTGGCTGTTGAAAGAGAGATAGTTGGCAGGGAAGCAGATGGAGAGAATGCACGAGCGTTGCTCTGCTCCTGGGCAGCCAGTAGGGAAGCTGATGCGGTAAGGTACCCGGGAGGAGAGCTCGCCGCTTTGGGTGATGATGAAAAAAATTGAGCAACCTTAGCAGCAGCACTGCGGGAGGGTGGGGAGGACCGGGTTCGAGGAATGTCGTTCACTGGTATTGGTACCGTCGGCGACGCAGAAGAAAATGGTCTGCGAGGCATTTCTCTCTAGAATTGAAGAACGAAGAGAAAGAAGGAATTGGGCAACAAGTGAGTACAAGTTAGGGTTGATAAGGAGCGACTCGTATTGGGGACCAAACACCTGGACGACTTCTTTAGGAGATGTTGAGTTAAGGGGTGTAAATGGGGGGGGGGGAGGAGGAGGCTTGTGGTTGTCGTAGCTACGGTACGCAGCTACTAAGTTACGCGTTACTCAAGAAAGCGCTCACCGACCCGACCGACAACACAACACAGAAACTCGATCAGAGGACCCGTGAAGACAGCAATGGCTGTAAGAGGGGTTGTGTTGGCAAGAGGAAGAGGCAGAGAGGGGAGGGAGAGAGGTGGAAAAGAGGTGAGAGAAGGGAGAGGAAAAGGCAGAGAGAGACCCGCGAGAGAGGGAAATGGGGAATAGGGTAAGAAGTTAAAGTTACAATTATTTGAGTAGTCAGCAATACGGACCCTACTTGACAGGAGAGGGGAGAAAGGGAGAACGACAGCCCGGTTGCAAGCATGCGTGAGTTCAATAGTCTCCGTGCCTCTGCCCCCAACGGCCGTTATTGTCCGCCAAAGTCACACTCTCGCTCGGACCAGCCAAATCCCTGGTATCCGAGAACAAGGAACCTTTTTCTCAAGGCAAGAAGGAAAAAAAACGCGACAAGGGAATAGAGCAGAAAGAGAGCAGAAAGAAAGGGAAAAAAAAATCTGTATTAAGGGGTGGAACGGCAAAAATCCTTGTAAAACCACTCCCCAAATTGTACGAGTACGGTACTCGAGTACAATGAGTGGTCGAAAGTGGCGAATACATGCGACAATTGAAGCCTCTGTGGTCCGAGACCGAGATGAGGGAACGTTGTTGTGTAAATTACTCGAAAATTTCCCTGTACCAATACATAATTCCACATAGGCCATTTCACTTTCGATATAAATTATCTGACCACAACATTCTTCGGAGGATCTAACCTTGTCGCCATGGCAGGCTAGATTTTCTCCCTCATCTGCAGAAGGAAAACAAAGACCATATCGCTTTCAGTATCACTCCCCCCCGCATTTCATCATTCTTTCAGTGCTTTGAAATCCGGACGGCGGGGGTACAAGGACATTCATTCTTGCTTGCTTTGGAATACATACTAATCAGTGTCCTGATGTGGTCAGCCATCGGTTGATTCTGCACCACCCGCAGAGTTAACTTTCCTCTTGGCAATCTCAACAGCTAACAACCACATCTAACATTTTGAGTCCCAACTTTAAACCCTATAGCCTGCCCAAAAGTTAATACTTTTGAAATACCTTTCCATATACTGAACCCCCAATTTATTGTCTATCGAAGAATAGAGAGAAAACTAAAATAAAGGATCTCGAGGAGCCCTACCAGTCTGAAGTTGAGCCTTTTTCTGACACCCGGGAAGTGCTCCGGCAAAAGAGTCCCCCAGCCGTATATCCGTTTCCCACTTCCGGTATGATATGATGGATTACTCGAGCACTCACCCCTGAAGATCATAAACCTTGGAGCTCGGTCCGTGAGCCACAACACCAAACATTGTGGCTCACACGGTCCGGCTCCCTTCATTCGCTAGAGAAGGTTTCGCTTATGTACGAGAGAAAGACACCCACCGGGATCCCTTTGCCAACCAAGGGAAGGAAAGGCTAGAAGTGACCCAGGACACAGTACGGTAGTTACAGTAGCCCGGGGTCCCCGAGTCGAATACAAATAGTCAACCTCCCCTCCTCGTCTCTCCCTCCCAAAAGAGACAAACTCACAAATTCAACCTGCGGTCCCGTACTCGTGCAGCACCGTGGCGTAAGGCTCCTCTGAATCTCTGCATGTATTTTACCTCTGATATCTAGCCTTTACGTCAGAGGTGTCATCACCATCATCAACTCTTCCAGGACCCTCCTTTCTCTTTTCCTTTCAAGCAGCCGAAGCCGGTATGGGTACAGCACAAGTACCGTCTAGTACAGCACCGGTAATAAATACAGCTTGATGCATAACACATCGAATGTTTTCTGCAGAAATCACAAGACAAATCACCACACAGCACGGCACCGCCAACCAAACCCGAGCACCAACTCGGCCAGCCTCTCCCTCTTCCCCTACCCTGTGAAGAAGCAAGATCCAACATGCGCAAAATGTGACAAACCCCATCTGTCCACCGGCAAGTTAAAAAAAACAAAAACACCTGGATCTTGCGCACACAAGCAACAAAGCCAAGCATCAGGAAAGCGCTCCCGAATCGGCAAATGGCACTTTCGGACCCCTCCTTATCTCCCTACCCGCCAGGCCGCTGCGCGACCCAATCCAACCCCGCCCAGCCACCAGTCCAGCAAGACCGTATTGCAACAACCGATAATCGCAGTACCGTACTGTAGATGGACTGGTGACTTGTTACACCATACTTACCGGTACCCCATCAGCCCGAGAGTATATAACCTAATCCCTTCCGCCGAATTCACAAACCCCCGATTTTGATCAACGCAACGATTGACCAGGTTTGCGTAGGCAATTACCCAGAGTATCGCACACTGGAATCAGTACGTTCCCGCGCTCGGCGGTCGCGAGTGAGGGGTTGTGTTTTGCCCTTGGAGGAAGTCAGCAAGTAGGCGTTGTTGGTCAAATACACTATCGTATAATACCGTCTGAAAAGTCTCTCTAACCGCACCGGTCCATTCATGTAGTTGTGGCTCGGCTGGCATCAACATACTGCTCCAGCCACAACTGCGCGAATGGACCAGCGCGATTACAAAGACTTTTCAAACGGTAGTGTACTGTCGTCCGTCTTCCACGGGGGGCGTTCTTTCGTGGGTATTGGCAATCTTGACTATAGACGGTACTGGCGAAGATCACCAGCAAGAGAAAAGAAATGAAACTAAAACTGATAATTGAAGAGTAAAGACAAACACTAGCGGTTTCAATAAACCCCGGTGCTCAGCTCTCTGAAAGAAGATGAACAATGATTGATAGCAAACAGTTCCCAACGGCAAAGGAAAAACCACGATCAACCTCCGTCCTCCCACGAAGTCTTCCCCACTGACCAACAGACAAACCCTTATCCACCGTGACTGCTGTTCTGCGCGGCTATGTAACTAACTACCCCGCTCACGACAATTACCGAAAATTATAAAAAAGCTATCTAAGAGTCTGACAGTACCGTACTGTGGGAGTCCCCTGGGGGGTTGTTTTGCCAGTTAATTATGCTATCTTGTACCAAAACGTCCCCCCCCGATAACTTGTACGGTACCCATGATCTGAAGTCTACGCACCTGCCAATTTGCGGTGGCCAACAAATGTTGCTTACTAAGGGGCCGTTTGGCGTGACACTTTTGTGAAATTTGAAATTTGTATGATACCGGTATGTGACTACAAATCATGGTTTGGATCGAAACCATGCCTTCCATCTCAAAATTGTCACGCCAAAACAACCCCTAAGTTAACCTGTGTCTCGGGCACTAACAGAGGCGACACAAATATCTTCTGCCCTCCCGCCAGTCAAGCAGATGAGGAGGTGAATTTTCCACGCTGCGGAGAAACGAAGAAAAAAGGATTCGGCAGAACCGCCCAATCCTGCACCACAAGCACTTGCAGCAGATTGGAATGGCTGCGAACGAGTCCCGATCCAGTCGGCTCATTGTGGGGGTTTTCCGTAGGGGTCCGATTACGGTAGGCCACCTTATGCCTGTCCATTCTATGATATGACAACCTATTCTCCGGGGGGGCACAGTAGCCGACGGAGCGGGGGGGGTTGCAATCGGATCTTGGGTTGGGATTAGGTTGTCGGGACCTAGGTTGGGATTATCCGCAATGAGACAAACAATGATCTAAATTTTGGGTTTTCGGGTACATAGATGTTTTGCAGTTGGCTTGGGAATATCGTGATTTATGGCATAACTGGTATCACCACTGGAGTGCTCTCCTCCGGGCGTTCATCCCGCATAGGGTTTCGTAACTAATTTTCGAGACAGTGCGGCTCGCCCGCCAGCGTAGAGTTTACTCGAGTGCTGCGGCTGTTACTGAAGCCAGGACCCAGACATGTTTCTGTCGCTGCGCACTCCCGCTACTGGCACGAGATTCCGTGGATGGTATCACCTACCATAGACGGTAGCTAGGAAAGCACCGCAGCCTCATTGGGGCCCTCCATACCTTCGAAAATTAGACTGCATCTAGCCGTATCGTTCTACCTGTACTATCTCAGTCACTAATCACTAAAACCTTTCACCCAAGATCCAAATACCGAGTGATTCAACATGAAGTGCAGGGGTACATTACAAATACAAGTGTCCGGGGTGATGTTTGTGAATAGACTAGTTAATTTAGGTTAACCCGCAAAATAATCCCTGTCTTGTGCGGGAATCATCTTCCCCGGCACTTGTATCACTGACAACCGAGAGAAAGGCTCCTGTCAAATAATATAATCGCCATCCCGCCCTTCTGCAACCAAAGATACACAGGTACAAGCACCAGGGGAGGAGTTTATTTCCAGGGCAGGGGTTGTTTTACTGGCCAATTACCGTAAGGGCCCGAATAATTGAGCCTCGCGCTAGGACATTGGAGTTCCCTTTGCTGGCAAGGTCCGGCACTTTTTTGTCATCAGCTAGGGTTGACGAGGTTAGCTTCCGCAGCAGCTTCTCCCACTATCCAAGAGAGGGAATTTTGGACGTCGTAGCCGTACCCCTGTCGTGTGCGTGTAGGAAAACATCTCCCGATGTACTGTACCAATACTTGCTCGTATCGTGTGTGCTTTCATGAACTCTCTGGACTCCCAACCTAGTTACGGAAAGAAAATTTTCAAGCTGGCCAATGTAAACAACATTCCTTAGGAGCATAGCCGGGAGAGTTGGACCGGATGAATAATCATCTTTTCTCCCGTCGGGATCAGAGTTCCTGAGCTCCCTGAGAGCGCAGACCTATTTTTGCGTAAATACCGTATTGCGAGATATAGGGAAGCGCCTGGACCGTGCTGAATTTAGGAGGTCCTTCTAAGCAACCCAAACGGGACGCCTGAAAAGATCCGGTAGGCATTGCCAGTGCAACCAGCAGATAAGTTACGATTCATCATCGTCGTCATCACCAAGTATATACTCGCAATGTCGGAGCATTTTTAGGAAAGACTGTTATTGCGTACCGCCCGAATCAAAGCAAAAAGGGCAAATTTTGGTGGTATGTAATAGCAGTCTTTTTTAAAAGCGCTTCGACATTGCGAGTGCCGGCACTGTGTCACTCCCTTTTGTATGGTATCGTATCCTAATTCGAGGTTGAGCTCCATGACCCGAGCACACCGCGAGTTGCACTCGCCTTCGTAGTCATGTCGCACAAACTCACCCGGCACAACATCGGCACCACGTCAGGTCAAACGTCTCCTTCCCTCCCTCCTCAGGGCTGCTGTATGATACCATACCGATACGAGGGTTGCACCGGCACTGCTTCGAGCACACCCAACTCCCAGGCTAAATCAATGAGAAAATTCCACGAAGGGATCTCCCCCCTAGTTTGCTGACTTAGGAGAGTGCTGTATTTGGCATCTTTCCACGATGGAGATATCGCCGAGTGGGATGGGGTTTCGAGTGAGCCTTTGTGGAGCATGCGGGTTTGTGCAGGCGATAATTACCGTATGTGCACTCGTGCGAGTATGTGAGTGAGTACCGGCAAGCTGGCGAGGGGGGGAGGATAGGGAGGGAGCGGTGGTGTGTGGCGGCGCTGCGTTCTGCGGAAGGTTGCTGCGGGGTGTTATTTGTGCTATGGTGTGTTGCGTTTGCTCTTGGCGACGGAAGAGGTGATGGCTGGGCATTGCGCCGGTAACTGTCAACGGTCTTTTTGATATTTATTCCCTTATCAACGGGCTTTTGGTGGTGTGTTTTCTTTCCCTTCTATAATACTTGTATACCGTATTATGCTCGTCCAATTTATGATGCGCTAACTTTATTCCTTTTGGGCGCTCACTCGTCAGGAACGAGTTATCATGCATATCCCTGCGGCGCTGTGCCTCGAGTGCTGCACTCGAGTATTGGCGACTCATGGATATCTTCCGGTGGGGAAAAAAAGTGGGGACAAAAAGGGTAGTTTTTGCAGGCATGATGGTGAGGTGGATTGGCTGTTGCATGTTTGTGTGGTGGCGGCCGCGGCAGGGGTATCGCGGGTGGATGGTTTTGTTGGTTAATTTATCCCTGCATTTCTTTTTTGCCTTTAAACGAAAATCTATTACACTCTCCATCTGAGCTCACCCACTTGATTCCCTGAGATGTCATCTGCCGGTAGAGCTCTCTCTATTTTAAGACGGGTTGTTAGAATTTGATAGCCTTTTGGGCCTTTAGCTTTTTAGGTGGCTTTAGCGATGAGGAGGCGGCCGACATTTCGGCGCAGTATGATATGATACGGTGGACTGCGGTACCATGCACTTGGGAGCGGACTTTTCGGATACGAGTACCGTGCTGCACCATCGTCGGAAATGTCTCATTGAGAGGTGGAAACCTTTGCGAAGAATCATCTCACCTTTAGCCATTCATAAGATGGGTCAAGGAGAACTCAGAAGGTAAACCCCAAAAGGAAAGGCAAATGTGGCTGGCTGGATCCTATATTTTATATTTATTTTATATTTTACCATTAGAAAAGTGTTTGGCATTTTCTCTCTGACCTTGCTCAGAAGTGGGTTGCGCCAAAAATTCTAAAATCTTTTCCCTGGACCTATTTCATCCCCAAAAATTGTGGAAAGTATCTTGAGCCTTGGTGTCTTTTTTTTTGAGAAGATTCCACGATTCTTTAAAATTTATTTGAGTTATTTGGGGAGTAAGAAGGCTGCTGACGGTCCGTAAATATCTTGCTACTCCCTGGCTGATGGAAACACTAGCCACCGGGGCGCCCCGCACACTCGGACAGATATTGGTTGGTTGATTTTCTGAGAGGAAATCACACGCTTGGTCGCTTGACTTGAAATATGATCAAGTTCACCATTTTTGCCACAGGAAAGTTTCCTGTTCGAGTTTAGCCGTCCGAGCGAGGGGATATCCGAGCGGCTTGTGGCCTTGTCTATGTGAGACCTTTGGACGAAAGGCATGGACGGGAATGCATGGTATTGAAAAGGTTTTCACCTGAGGAGGGGGATTGTATCATACCTCTATGTATGATACTGCAGTTTCTTCGTGACAGCGGTAGAGTATCATAAGCACGGTGGGCTCGCAGCTTCCTTCCTGGTCGTTGGTCAAGCTTGCTGTGGAGGCAGCAAGAAACTGGTGGATGCAAACCAATAGGCTGATGAGTAAATATTGTTGTCTATGCGAGTCGCTGTGCTTGTTTATTTGGAGCATTGGAATGGCAGTGGCAATGGGTACCGGTAGAGAATTGCAGGGTGAAGATGAAATGGAAAATTTAGAGGCTCTCTGATATGTATGATACCAGCTGGTATGGTGATGACTGGAGGCAGCTCTTACTACTGGCCTTGGTGCTCGATATTTCCATGATATTGAAGTCCAGCCCCCCCTTTCTCCTTCTCTTTTGAACCTGCCTTTTATTCTCGAGTCCTGCGTCTTGTTTTCATCTCTCCCTCCCTCCTATTCCTTCCGTCGAGTTGTCGGACAACCCTTCCCCCCCACCGTTTTGCCCCTTCAAGGACACCGCAAGACTGCCTTTTCCAACGGCCGACTCTCTTATTTCTCCTCCCAACCGTCTATCATACCCCCCTCATTGTCTTGCCCCCCTTTGCTCCACTGATTGGTCGGGCAACCCACCTGACTTCCTATCCGAACTAGTCTCTTCGTGCTCGTGGGGCGGATTTTTCTCTTTTTTTCCCGCTCAGCTTTTGGCTGATTTCGCCCCTCGTCCTTCCTCATTCAAAATTCATCCTCCCTTAGCAATAATATACCACTTCAAATAAGAAGTTGGAGAGACCAGATAATACCGAGTGGACGAAATTAACTTATATTAATTTGCTTTCGCCCGGCGTTGACCTATAGGGTTCGGGTTCATCTAATCTTTGCTGGTGTATCATACTGTGCTATCTCCGCAGACGTATCATAAGTCGAAGCTACCCCAGTACCTTCCCCCCCCCCCTCTACCTCCCACACACGAACTCATCTAGGCTACCCTCTCCGCCCCACATCACACTCATCACTATATTTACTCCGAAGCATCAATCCCACGGGGAATAGGACCGATCAAGAATGTCCGCAACACCGTCATCACAAGTTGCAACTCCCACATCTCCATCGCGCACTGGGCGTCTACGGGGTCTCTCGTATCTTCGTCACTATGCCCATGGACACGCCCACTCTCCCTCACAAGCAGCTCCAACTGTTGTTACGGCTGCCAATGTCAACTCGAGCAACGGGAATGCCATTTCTTCTTCTACATCTCTAACTCAGCAACCTACATCACCCCCAACTACGACAGCTGCTCGAGCTCGGTCAACATCCCCGCTGAACACAGCGTCGAACGCGTGGCTACCTACAGTCAGTGGGGTTAGCGGCTTATCCCGTGTGGCTCCACAGCCTTCTGCGGAGCTATCTACGTCCACTGGGGTTGTCGCTTCAAATGGTTCGTCCAATGCTCGCTCAGTTTCCAATTCAGCTCCTGCCGTGCGCTCCATTGACGAAGCTCTGTCTACTTCTCCAGATGCTGGCCCACCTACACATCAACCGAATAACCCACCTTTGGTTCGCTCACCAAGCAACACATCTCGTGTCGTTCAACCTTCTGATCCAGCTGCTTCGATACGATTCATTCCCCATGTCGACACGCGCGCTACCCGTGAATCATTGATTTTTACACCCATCGAACGTGTATTACGGTTCAAAGATGAGCGCATCAGGGTTGGTCGGTACAGTGATCGTGACCAGGCAAACCCATCTGCCCCAGTGGGGTTCAAGTCAAAGGTGGTTTCACGCCGACATTGTGAATTCTGGTGTGACAACGGCCAGTGGTACGTTAAGGATGTAAAGAGTTCTAGCGGGACTTTCTTGAATCACATAAGGTTGTCAGCTCCTGGTGTGGAGAGTAAGGCGTATCCGCTGTACGATGGGGATATATTGCAGCTTGGAATCGACTTCAAAGGCGGGGAAGAGCAAATATTCCGGTGTGTGAAGATTAGGGTTGAGTTGAATAGAGCCTGGCAGAAGGCGCTTAATAATTTCAAGTATATGCTCAATCCTTGAAACGTGACTGGTATAGCCGGGTGAATGCGTATTGACAAATTTGTGTGTAGTATGTCTGCTCATAGGCGGATACGCAACTTGGCAAAGACCAACTTTGGCGGCAACAAGGCTAAAGACGGAGATGCTTCGTCTACTCATACCTCTGAATGCTCGATTTGTCTCATGCCGGTCGCGGTACGCCTTCCCTCTGTCATGTCTCACTTCCATCCTTTGGGTGGGGGCGCTGACTGACGAAGTTACACATGTTGAAAATTTTCAGAAAAAAAATACTAATTCTCCAATAGCCCTGTCAATCACTTTTCGTTGCGCCGTGTTCTCATGTATGGCATTACAAGTGTATCCGACCCCTTGTTGAAAAGGAATATCCGACCTTCCTTTGTCCGAACTGCAGGGCTATTGCCGATCTCGAGAAAGATATTGAAGACGACGATCTCGGGGAGGAGCTCTGGGAATCAATGGCGGATGCGATGGATCAATATGTCAGCGAGCAAGCCGGGGGGATTACAGATGCCCTAGAATCTTTGCGGATAGATTCAGGGGCAGAGGATGCCCCGCTTGTAGAGGGCGCACAGGGCGGAGATGTTGTCGAGAGCCAGGAGCCAGAGCCAGCCGATGGTGGAGTCCCTGCAGTACTTCCCTCCGAGTCAATCAGCAACCCCACTGTGGACCCCACTCCAGAGACTGCCACGTCCCCAATCGAGATTCAGCAAACGCCGAACGGCTCTTGGAGAAGGCGCGGAGAACGGGTCACAGACCTTGATCTCCGTCGAGATGGCGAGCCCCACACTCCTGAGCCCGACAAGGCCGGTAGTGGTAGCGCAAGCAATGGTGATGGCAGCGGCGGGGAAGGCGGTCAGGAAGGGCCAATGACACCAATGAACGATGCTGGTCCATTCGTCTTTGACGGCGGCGCAATGGACGGCGTAGCAGCTGCCGTCTCACCGACCACAGCTAATCCCCCAACCCCCCCTGACGACATCAACAACTCTGATTGGAGATCTGCTGTGCCAAATTAATACCCATATATAGGTTGCTTGTCAGAACTATGCAACGCCGAGTCTTTCGGAAAAAAGGGCCTCCAAAACACAAACAAACAAACAAAACACGAACTAAAACCTTAATACAAAACATAAAACGAGACGAGAAATGCCTGAAATGTATTATGACGGACCACCAACTCGCACTAGCGAGCGAAACGAAACGAAACATTGGAGATTAATGGAGAGCTGGAGGGACGAAGGGGAAGGGACTTGGTTGCATCATCATCATCCACGGGGGTGGGCTACTTATCATGGGCTCTTTTTTTATTACTTTTTCTACTCTACACCACTTTCCTGTTTCGTTTTCTTTCACCCCTTTTCTTTTTCTTCACATTCAGCGAGTCCTTAATGGAGTTCTTTTTATTGATGTGTTTTTGGGGTTGGTGGGCCTGGTTGATTCATTGATTGATTGGCTGCGATTGCACGAGTATTAGTTACGGGATGGGTACTTGCTCACTTGTAAGGGAGAGAGGGAAGGAGGGGAGGAGGGCCTTTGTAATTAGGCAGTCTCTTTTCATTCTTAGCAGTTTTAATGATATGGTTTCGTGCCGAGCGGAGTGGAGTTGGAGGGGGTGGGGTTTTGGGGGGAAGGCCGCCAAGATCGAGTGAGAGTGTGAGGTTCTGGATGATAGTGGTATATTATACTCAAAATTCTATACTCATAAGCATCGCCATTACATGGACCCCTCCTAAAGCCTTAACGGGATGAGACAGAGAAGGAACATCTCACTTCATTTATTCTTCTGATCTGAGCTGCTTACCTCCGTTCACACACTGGCAGCCTATCCACCCGCCACCCGAGCTATAGGGCACCAGCCACACCCACAGTCTCGGCTCCCTTTTCCAACCAATCAACTTGACACAAGGAAAAAGGAAAAAGAAAAAGCAAACCCACGCTAGTCCAGAAGCTAAAAAAGTCGATTCCCGATTTCCTGCCGCTAACAGACAATCGGGAAGTCAACCCCAGCATCAGAACAAACCCCGTAGTGGTACAGTACCGGCTATTTATCCATTTCGCTCCTTATCTCGCCAACGACACTCCCTGGACAGACGCTCACCGGTGAGGTAGATAGCCACGACAGATTGAAGGAAAAGATGGATCCGCCCGCGACTCCCGAGTCTGGGCTCTTCCACCCAGCGAGGGATTCGATGCAGGTGCACTCTGAGACGCCTAGTGGTTGTAAGGGTTTCCCTCTTCTTTTTTTTTGTTTAATTAGGAGTGGCATGCTATGTTTTCATTTTACCAGGTGTCATTTGCTGTGGCCTGGATAGCTCCCTTCAATTTTTCGGTTTTCGGTTTTTTTACTTTTACTCTTATAAGTAGTTTTTGGCTTGGGATTTTGCTGAGACCCGAAACTTTCTAGATACTTCTTCGAACGAGGATCACTTTTCCGACGCACCAGAGGGGCCCGACGCCGCTGCTGAAGGGGATACTAATAGCAAGAGGCTACCGACATCACCTCTAGTGCTTGTGGGAGAGACTGATGAGAGAGGAGTACCTGGTACAGAAGTGTTTGAGAAACGAACGGCGGACGGGAGTCCAGACATGACACTCATTCAACCATCGCCAAATCTACCAGTTGCGATTCCCAGGGCCTTCGGTGGCGATTCCGAGGGCGAAGAGCAAGAAAAGGAGGAAGTAGAAACACCAAGATCCGAAATCCCCATTACCATCGTCGAACGAGTTGATTCCACGCCCGCCCACGGAGAGGTCCCTGGAACAGAAGCGTTTGAAAAGCGACTCGCCGATGCGGCTCCAGACGTTATCCGAACCGCTACTTCCTCGCCTATTCCTGTGACAGTTGTTTCCGTTGTTGACTCGGGCAAGCCATTGCATGGGGAGGTTCTTGGCACTGAAGCGCATAAGATGAGGACTGCGGATGCTCAGCCGGATGTGGTCGTCAGGTGGAATGAAGAGGAGGATAAGATTGCGAGGAAGGTCAGGAGTGAGAGGGAAAGGATTGAAAAGTTGGTGATGGATCCTGGGAGAGCGAGGAGCGTGAGTCCTGGGCAGGGGCCGAAGGATGTAGCTCCCGTGGTGAGGGGGAGGATGGGCTCGCTTTCTACGATCACATTGCCGATCGGGGAAGCTAAGAGGAAGAAAGAAAAGGAGAAGGGGGCTAATGGGGTGGAAAAAGAGGATCAGGTGGATGGTATAGCCAAGGAACAACCCTCAGGGAGCCGATCATCGTCCATTCCTTCGCAGAGGTGTGGATCACCTATGCTTGCTGAAGGTCCGGAAATCATAGTTGACGCCCCTATCGAAACCAAAGCCGAGGAGGCAAAAGAGGAGACAAAGGAAGCATCCGCAGAAAACCCCGAGGTGGAGGAGGTTAGGGACGCAGCTGGGGGTCAGGTAATGAATAATTTTAGTGCTGGAGATACTGGAAACGTGGAGAAAAAGCGGGCGGAGAATGAAGTAGCGGAGGAAGATGAGGAAGCTACAACAAAGGAAGATCCAATAAAGGAGGAGGAAGAGGGGGACGATGATGGGGGCTTTGGGGATGATGACTTTGACGATTTCGGCGAAGTCGTGGAAGGTGAAGATTTTGACGATTTTGGAGGATTTGGTGAAGCAGAGGCCTTTGAGCCATCGCCACCTCCGCCCCCCCAAATCCCAGTTATTCCCGTACCGGTACTCGATTTCGAGAAGCTGGATAATGAGGACGCTGTCCGTCGAGCTGCTGCGGAGGCTATGGCAACAATGTTCCCGATTGACAAGGCGAAATATCAAAACGTCACTCCAATATCGATAGATGACAATGTGTTCCTCACAGAACGAAGGTTTGACTATCGCTTTCTTTAGCCCTACTTCCGCTAATCCTATCACAGCCTGTCACTCTGGAATCAACTCTCCGCACCTCCGCCATTGCAGCCACCTAATTGGAAGATATCTCGTATCCGCCGTCTCTTCCTTGTTTCCCTTGGAGTACCCGTGGATCTGGACGAAATCCTCCCCGCTGAGACCAAACAAAAGAAGCTGGTTCTGCCATCCGTCAACATCGCACGTAAGTCAATCGATGAGAGTGCCAGTCGCAGGAACTCACGTTCGAGATCGCGAGCACGACGATCTACTTCCGCTAGTCGGAGGCAAAAGGGGGTCATCGGACCAGAAGCACTGGACGTACCAAGTGCTCGGATCTTGTGCTCCACAAGTGACGTTGCCCTCCAAGGCCTCACAGTCGAGGAACTAAAGGAGCACATCAAGAAGCTGGAATCAATCACCGGCACCGCAAGCGAGGTACTCACTTACTGGCTCAAGAAACGGGAAAGCGCTATCGGCGATAAAGAAACCTTCGAAACAGTCATTGAGAGTTTGGTAGGATATGCCCGGAAGAAGAGACAGAATGGTTGATTGTCACATGTACACATTTGCAAACCCTTCTTTTCGGAGGTGGCTTGGTTAATTCAAGAGGAAAAAAAAGTGCGGCACGGTTATTCCTTTCTTGCTTGCTTGCTTAGCAAACTACTGTACGGAGTTTGGGAGGGAGGGCTTTTGCTGGGGCGCTTTTCTCTTTCATTTTCATCGTGCCTTAACTATTTGTCTCTTTTCCTGTAATGTTTATTGTGACTATTAAAGGGGTAGGATACACAGTAAGTCACCATTGCCGTAACTTTGTTAGAAAAATAATATCATTACGGTCGATTGAATTTCATTCGAGCGGGAGAGAGGTTTCAATTGCCCTTTTTTTCACTACTCTTGGTCGTGAAATTGTACGCTGTACTCGAGTAACTCGGTGTGCAGGCTGAGATGGGGAAGAAAATTGTTATGCCGAGCCGTTTCAGGATACTCTTTTATATAATTATTTGGACCCCTAAGGTAGCCCCCATTATAAAAAAGAAACAAGACATATTTCCGAAAATATGGGTGTCCGGTAGGGTACAATCCTGACAAATGCCACATGGAATAAATACGGTCACAGTGCGGTACTGTTTTATTGATTGCAATACCTAATTATTACCATTATCCCGAACCCGACCCAATCTAACGAACCCGTGTCAACCCACCCAAGGCCCGACCCATTGGATAGCCTGCTCCCGAAGCACCTCCCTACGGAAGAAGAGGCCATACCCGCCGCAGTCGGCGCCCAACCCGCCTAAACTCCACCGGGTCGATCTGGTAACGGGAAGCGACCTCGTCAAGCTTGTAGTCCTTGCCCGGATTCACCACCTCACGCACCCTGTCGTAAGGCGTACCGCAGAGGACGGCGGCCGTTCGGTAGAAGTTCCAGCGCAAGGTGTACTTTGCCAGCATGTACGTGTACAGCAGGGTGTCGCGAGAGGCGACAAATGGCGGCAATTTCCGGACGGGGAACCCGTCGTACCTAGCGCGACTGATGGAAAAGAAGACGTCCGATGTCTCGCTGAGCTTCTGCCAGGATGTCTTTGCGCTCCGGCGTTCCCGCAGTTCCTCGCGGAGTCGGTCTCGGTACCAGGAGGGTGGCGATTGGCGCGATAGACCTAGCATTCGGTGCCACCGTCTTAGAAGCGCGTCAATTGTTGTTGGACGCATTTTTATATATATATATTTTTTGGTTTGATGGGTGATTGGTGGGTGGTGATTTGCTGAGGGGGTGTTGCTTCTTCGTGTGCTTTGAGAGAGGGATGGAATAAAGGTAGGAAAATGTGAAAAGGGAGTTTCCTGCTCGTACTGTTCTCCACCGGGGGTGGTGGTGGTGGTGGGGGGGGGGGGTATGGAGAGACTGGCGAATGCCGGTAGGGGTATTTTATGGGGAAAAGGTTGGATTCGTCAAAGTGGGGTAACTAAAGATTTACTAGTCAATAGGGTGGTTCTTGTTTGCCACAAAACCACGGGGGCGAGCGGGAGCGGCGGTAGTCTTTCATACTGAAAAAAGGTCAACCCTACTCAGTATCGGGACTGTGCAGTAGGGTATCATGCTCGAGTGCAGGAGCACACAGTTATGATACGATAAAGTTACTAGTAAACCTAACCTAGCGCTTATCATCCTCATTCCCTGTTCCGCTGCTCCTAACCCTGCTAAGGGACTTAGCCGGCGATCAGCGTGCGCGCTTGTTTCCTCAACCAACCAACCCCGATACTCGAGTACGGTATCATACATATCTCTAACCAGCAAGTCATGTTAGGCCTCCCACTCTCTGTCTAGCCAAACCCCCCCCCCCAAGGAATAGAAAAGATTCCCGCTCACCAAAATACTTTTAAGGCCTCCCACCAACACCATAAGAGTGAATACTCGGGTGCGGCTAATTACCTGTAGTAAAAAGACAGCATGATACATATAGTTATGGTGCCAGCAACCTGGTATGTATTACAGGTCCTCCCCATTGGGCGACACAGCGTGCCGAGTGAGTCGGTATGATCGGATGTCTGCGCGGAGCGGGAGGGAAAGAAGCCGGTTTTTCTGTTTTTGTTTTTTTAGGCGTGGTTCAATTGGTGTGGTTTTATAATCTGACAAATTCCATTATTCAATACGGTACTCTGGTTGCAAATTAAATACTCGAAAAACTCGCGGCAATAGCCGCCCCTTCTGTCAACAATCGTGCCTTATCATCAACCATTAACCATGGAAAGTAGTACAGTACAGCTTCTTGGTGGGAAAAATGATAAGAATATTTATTCGGCAAGATAATCTGTGGATAAAAAAAGAAAGGTATGAGAGCGAATTTTTTACTTCTTAATGTGGCAGTTGTTGTAGCAGTAGGTAGCAGTGGGCCTCATTTTGAATACTTAATTTGCACCCGAGTACCAAGCAGTTAACAAATACAATCAGGGTAGATATGTCGTGTTGAAGAGACGGTTACCCGTGTCCGTGGTGCCTCTGCCAGTGAACTTGTTGTCAGAGAGGCGAAGTGCGACAAGACTGAAGTTCGTGTGACGGGCGAGTGCATGGGTGGAACCGCCCTCAGAAACCGACTGGGCCTGGACGACGCCGGCAACTACCACAATGCGAATAGTGGGATGCAGACTTCGGATGTGTTGCACAAAGTTCACTACCGTCTTGCCACTATTCACCACCGAATCGACCAGCACGACGGCGTGCTGTCGTAGCAGATGGTTGGGCTCAATGTCCTCGGGACGCTTCGCGTGGATGAACGTCGCGCGGGGGAAGGCTTCATTGACGCCGAGAGCCATGGCTTCTCCGCCTCGCATCAGCGCCACAATCGATGTCTTCTTCTCGTGGCAAAGTCGATAGCCGCTGGTCTGGTGGCCCTGTACGTGCGGAATTGGATACTCCTCCAACCCAATCATTTCCGTCAAGAATTCAGTCGCCAGATACCATCCTACACGGGAATGGGCTTCCCGCAGGGCCGGGCCGGCAACTGTTGCATCGCGCATCGGCGTCATGAGCAGCTTGGCAGCGTTTCTGTCCGTTGCATGGAGTACTTGGAGGAGAGGATGTCGGCTACGGCGGTGGATGATAGAATCGATAAGCTCGGGGTCCGTGAGCTGGATTAGAGGAAGCTTGGTGGTGTCTAGACGTGGTGGCACATTACTAGGTAGCAAAGCTTGCCGTGCTCGAAGACCGTCATTGTCGATGGCGTTTAGTAATGCCGCGTCCATGGTCTTGCTCCTGGTCTGCTCCTCGCCAACTACAACAATGGCTTGATCTGCCTTGCTCAACATTGGCAGGTCCAGCACACTATCTCCAAACGCCCAAACGTACATGTGGTGGATATCTCTTAAACGGGAAACCACGGTGGCTTTAACTTCAGCAGTAACGACGAACCCGTCTGCGACACGTCCTCCGCCGATGACTTTTACCGTCTCGGACAGGCCTTCTCTCTCCAAGACTTTCTCCCAGACACGACGTAGCCCACAGGTAACAACCACTGCGCCAACATGTTCTTGCTCCTCTGCCAGTTGCAATAGCGACACAAACTCGGGATGGATGGTTATCATCGACGCTACGTGATCACAGAGGACATTAAACTCTTCATCCATGGCCGCCTCTTCATACAGCAAAGCGGCCTGGCGAAAAGCAGTGTACGAGTAACCCAGCGGGCTGCTGAACAACGTCTTCAACTGGTATTCCTCGTCCCTCGACTGCCGAGAGTTGGAGACCATCTTCCAGAACAACGGACCAGTGTCCTTTGCAGCTAACGTCCTGTCGGCGTCCATGACCAACACCGTCTCCAGCTGTCCTTTCCCAGCGACAAGGACCTCGTCCATCCTGTTTTCGGCGCGAGTCAGGTTGTACTCCTCGGTATGATGTTGAAAATCACGTAGCAGGACCGAAACTTTGTTCAGCAAGGTTGGATGCGGGAATACGAGCGAGAACAAAATGCCATGATAGCGGCAGAGACGGCGCAGCTGGGCCTGTTCGGCCTGCTGCCATTTGCGTAAATGGTTGATGGATGGAAGCGCGCGACTTCTTTCCGTGTCGTCCAGAACACGTTGCGCGACGAGTTCAGCGGGAACGTCCAAGTAGAGGATGTGCGTGAATGTGTGCAGGTCAGCTTGAGTATACACTGGCTGTCCAGCTTCCTCCTCCTCGGGCCAGAACATGAAATGTCCTGCGACGACTGCAACCCGGCCACTGTCGGCGCATTCCTTTCCGATTGTGTGGATGGCAAGCTGGCGCCAATGCAACCTCTCTTGCTCGCCCAGCTTGTGGAATGCGCTGAGACCACCGGGAACAAGATTGGCAATCATCTCGGAGCCTTCGTAGAACTTGAAATGCTCTTGCCCGAGTTCTTGCTTTAGCTGGTTCAGGAGAAACGTCTTGCCGGAGCCGGGGACCCCGTATATACCGACAACTATTGCTTTATCGTTGGAAGCAGATCGACTTTCAAGTGTTGTCGATTGGTTCGGCTGAGGATCCGTCGTTGGGCCCGGCATGATGGTTGATGCGTTCTTGCAGCTAGTAGCTATCTTGACAATTGCCTAAGTCTTCGAGAATGGTAGATATGAGAGTTTTGAGAGTCAACGATTGATGAGATATTTCACCACCAGATGCAGCAGGCGTAAGGTGAGATGGAACGTCGTGGCGACTGGTTATATTCACCGGTTTCTGGTCAGTCTTATATTAGTGGACTCTCTGTGTGCAATTGCAATCAAGTGACACACCAAGCTGCCTGGATATGCCCTTGTTACTCATTTAGCTCACTCGGACGGTAGACTGACGGGGACATGGAATAAATGTAAGGCTGTCGACAAACCAAGGTTGCACACCAACTCAGTCGTCCTGCGGAAACACCCTTCTCAGGCCTCCCAAACCCTCCCATCCAATGCGGGAGGCCTAACTTTCGTCTACAGTCTCCCAAAGGGTCGCGAGACTCTCGAGTCGCAAGAGTCGTAGCATAGAAACGGGTACACGCTTGCACTTAAGTTTCAAGGCTTAGCCCAAGGGGGAAACTTCAATACCAGGAACAAACGAGAAAAGTATCAAAGAAAATTTAAAAGCAAGGTTGACCGTGGGAAATCCATGCCATGTGGCCAAGAGCGTCGCCACTCTCGCAACTCGAGAATCTCGCAACCCTTCGGGAAACTGTAATGGGAACTGCCCAATGTGTCCCGGGAAGTTGAAATGTACAGTACTGTAAGAGGCCTCCCGGATAGATCATGCTGTGTAATGAGAACAAACTCGATTCACCCTTTATTTAGAATCAGCCTGCAGCGTTCCCAAGTGATGATTCCCCTGTGAGTATTAATTTAGCAGAACCTAGATACATTCCAAGATACTTACAACACTGTAAAAATTTCACCCATGATGAACAGGCCAGGACTAGGACCTGTATTTTCTTTTGTGGTTATGGTGATCAGAATGGCAGCTGTTTATCTGGATAAATCCTTTTCATATCTCTTCTTCGCCAAAGGGCTTTAAGTTTTAGCAATGACATTTTTTTCGGGCTTCTACTTATGGTATTTTTGTTGCGAATGAAATATTGCAACATTGCGCTTTTTTGCTTATAGTTCAGCCTGCAGGCTTCCTACTAATTAGACTTTTCATTTCATCACAATAGTGAGAATGCCAGCTGCCATCTGGGTATCCCATGGACTGGTGAGACATGCAGATTGGGGAACCTTCCGTAGATACTCGAGTATGATAGTAGCCTCCATGCTGTGGCTAAGCAACCTTTTTGCAGAGAAAAGTCTTGGTATGATATTTCATGATTTTAGTTTAGGCAAAGCCCACTGGGCCACACCCGGATTACCGGTGTAGGGCATGGACTGTCATAGGGTAGTTTGGCGGTCACACGGAGAATTTTCTCCCACTATGACTGGCCACTTTGTATCTAGCTCAGCGTGCATCCTTCTCTCTTTCCCAAGAGACAACAAGGAACACAACCACAGCAACAACAACGGATGGTCATAAACACCCAGGCAATCAATCAATAGATATTGTTTCCTTTCTATTCCAATTGGGTTCATTTCTCTCTCTTCTATTCTATCCTTATTCTCTCAACTATCAACGAACAACCACACCGAGGAAAGCAAGCCAATCAACAACCTTTTCTCTCCTTCTCAATTCGTTCAAGCGCATAGCTCCCTACTTCACCCTTGTCAAGGCC
>Ga0307513_10001497_pt1 | contig 33619 bp, 31 predicted proteins | sample 15_EM_MG_FD_202174 | JGI IMG/M metagenome (GOLD analysis project Ga0307513, IMG submission 202174) | Populus trichocarpa ectomycorrhiza microbial communities from riparian zone in the Pacific Northwest, United States - 15_EM | ecosystem: Host-associated > Plants > Roots > Unclassified | place... | reverse complement strand
CAAGTACAAGTACTTTTAATTTATCTTGGTGTGTGGTCTATCATTACCTTTCCTATCACATCTGACCCCAATAGTCCTAGTAGCGCGACGCTAAAAGTGAGTGAAATTCGGGACAGACAAAGGGATAATAAATTGCAGCAAATTGGGTGCCAGTGGGAAGGCATCGAAATAGGTATAGTGGCTGCCCAATCCACCCCTACTAGCGCAACACCCTCTGCTACCACTAGGGGTGTGAGCAAAAGCACTAGGGTGTGAGCAAAGGTACAAGTACGGCAAAGTCTTGGCTGCAATTTAAATAGAAATTCTGTGAGCCACGTTTGCCCAGTGTTGCAAAGAAGGCCTTTGATAATCAAACCCAGGGGCTTAGAAGGGAGGGGGTTTGAATCGGGGCTTCTGAAAATGGGGATTGAAGGGGGGGGGTCCTTTAATGTCTTAGTAAGCAAAAATAGTAGGAACTCTGATGCGAATTTCTACCTTGAACCCAGATGTGCCAGTGTTTATTGCTCAGAAGCCAGGAGAGTGGAGTGCCAGTGCTGCCAGTTTATTTGGTTTTTCTGCTACATTTTGCCCTCTTTTCCTACCATTTCATTTATTTCTTTGCCTCCAACTGCCTTCAATATCATGGTTTACCGATTTGTTAGAAGGGGTTCTATCTTATAACCCCCCAGTTCGAAAAAGCGCGTTCCTATGGTGAGGGAACTCTGCAGTCGGAGCGGGCGGACATTCATCTTGGGTATTAACAGTAGGTTAACCTGCCAAGACTGGCATCTCTTACAGGTTAATGTATTGGCAAATATCAATTAACTGGCCTCTCTATGGAAGTTAATTGTAATTAACCTATTGAAGACATTCATCATTTTTCCCCCAAAATTTTAAACATTTTAAACCCTTATATCTCCATGAAAACCTGAGATATTTCTATTTTCTCTCTATTAGTGTATAGAAAATCACCCAATCTATCACCTACTAGAGCCATAATTCTCATTAGACTGGTGGTTGAAAATCCTTTGGTGGTTGAAGACCGGCCATATTTTCTTGGCGAAGCACTCCGGCTACAGAGTTCCCTCACCATAGCCTTCGATCATTTTTCGATCGAACCCCCCCCTTCATTGCAACATGGCGTTCGCCAGACTTACAAGTACCCACAACCCCCTCCCCTGTACGGCGGACTGTGGTTGATGCGATAAATCTTGCTTGGCAACAGAACCTGCGGGCAAGTGTGATTGGCTCTTCCAAGCTGCCAAGAATCCCAATTTGGTGAGGGAAAACAGTCTGGCGAATATCATTTACTCGAGTGGTTGCAGATTTAAGAAATTTTACACGGCAGCACTTGAATCGGAATACGGTATAATCTGGGAAAGTCGGACTGACGCGAGTGAGGATTTTATTGCACCTGTCCAACCACAGCGGCCTATGTTTAAACTGTGGCGGATTCACCTCCTTCGGGTTCTCCTGTTGGTTCCGTTGCCATAGTTTCGCTTTAGCTCCAATCCGACCTTTGCCAGATTAAACGATAATGGTGCGATCTCGCTACAAATTGCACGGGTGGTACTTTCCGGATGTACTGCGGAATGGGCAGGAGGTATTTGTTTATTGTTTGAAGTGGCCACTGGGGGTATGTCACTGCGCAGGTGTGTCGGGATCCTGGGTACACGGAGAGTGTGCGAGTAGACTGAGTACCGTGACCAAAGTCCTAGTGAGTTAGTACTAGAGTATACACTGTCTGTGTACCAGTCACTGACATACATCCAGAGGGGACATGCCACCCGTTGCGGCTATAGCTAGCCGACGCCGGATAGGTATAATGCAGCTAGGATAAATATATGGAATTTACGTGAATACAAACGATGGGATAGTGGAACTCTCACAGGAAAAACAACAGGACAGTATGGAAAAAAGTCTGTCGAACTCATGGCAGAGTTTAGTATGCGATTTGCTGCCAAGACTTCGACAAACTATTTTCCATACCCAGGACAAGAACCCGCAAAACAAAAACTACCAAAGGAAATGAGTCCAATAAAGGTCATCGTAGGAACGGCATATTTCTCCAAGAACTTCCGATCTTCACTAACAACCTGTTCTTTACAATGATTAGAGATATCTCTTATCACTTGAATAATACATTTTGAACTAACCTACCACAAAGTCATTAAGCCGAGTCATCGTTATCCTCCAAAACACCCATGTGGAATAAGTCACGCCTAATGGCACGCTTCATCGAACTCCTGAGAGGGTCAAAGTGGAGAGCAATGGTATCATTTTGCTCCCAGCCCTCGTTCCTCACGCTAGCGAACTGATTTCGCAGTATATCTTGAAGGGTAATCTCGAGTTTCTGCATTTCATGGCGCCTTGGCGGGGGGAATAGTCGCTAAATCTGGAAGTTAGTAAAAGTAAAACTTGATATCGGATAGTTGTGAAAAATCACCTTCCTACCACCATCCTTCTTCGCCCTGCCCTCACTCAAGTGCCACATTTCGACAAACCCTCTTTGCACCTCGATCTCCCCCTCCTGGACTGGTTCAATCTTGATGATAATGGCCTTGCTAATCATCCCTTCACTCCCCTCCAGCAATAGCTTAACATCATCTTTCAGGTCATCATATGGTTCCGCATACCCAATCTCAAACACGATAGTTGGCCAATATCGATCTCCGGGCACAATTGAACAGTTTGGGACTTTAGTCCTGGCAGAGTGTGAGAGGAATGTTTGTAGAAGTCATTATTTGAGCGCAACTTACATTCCTTCATATTGAGCTACGAAGCCATCCAGGGGCTCCTTGGAACTTAATTCAAGATCACCAGGGTCCCATGCCCCCACTGCCCTGCCTTCAGCAATCAATCTAGCTGCCCAGGTCGACACCGCTCCGTGGATTTGTGTCGGCATTTTGATCTTTAATTGGCCGGTTGTTGGGCGGTAAGTATATCTATATACAAGTTGTTATCTTCCGCCAGTGCCGGTGTAAAATTCTTTGAATACATACGCTCTTTTTCTAATGTGCGACTCGAGCTCAGAGAAGTTTTCGGGTGAAATATCTAAAATATGATATTCATCCCTCAGAAGTACTTGTGAAAGTTCGTCCGGTGTCATTTTTGAGATCCTGCCAGTAAATCAAAAGAGAATGTGTGATTGTAGAAAGGCTACAGGGTGAAGTAAAGAAGAATGCGGGAGCCAGTTTTTAGTTTCCCCAGGGGTAGGGGGAGGAGTAGCAACAGCAGGTGGTTCCCTGATATACGCACTACTTGTAGCATCTCAGTCACCCGGACGACAAAGGGCCAGGAATACCGGACAAACAACGACGACTATCGAACAAAGGACGCCCAGCGTTATCCGACTGCGACCCCTGTAGGCTCGGGCACCACCTCTTCGTTGTTTCTTTTTTTCATCTCTTTTTCCATTGTTTTTTTCATTTTTAACAATAACTTATTTGAGTACTACTCTTTGTCTCATTGGCCAATTTTACGCGTCAGTTGACATAATTGACTTTGGATAGTTCAGGCTATTCGGGTGGCCCGAGCTTTGCTTGGGTCCAGGTGGGACGGGTCGGGTCTGCCATCATTCGGGTTGGGTTTCTGAATTTACGACCCGGGTCGACCCATTGCGTGGCTTGTCTCTAAACAAAACCCACCTCACAATCGCCGGTTCAATTGTACAAAACCCTCCTGCTCCCCCACCCATTTGCTGAGGCTTGCACCCCTAAACCATGCTTTAGTGGTTGTCCCAATGTCTTTGAGCGGGGGAAGGATACTCTCAAATGCCTTGCCGTAGGTTACCATAAAAAATTGCAGAAAATTGAGTGGGATGGCATCGAAATAGGTATTGTGGCAGCCCAATCCACCCCCTAACCCCGTACTAGCGCAACACTTTCTACTACTACTAGGGTGTGTGCAAAAGTACGGCGAACTGTGGCTGATACGATAAATTTTGCTTCGCAACAGAACCTGTGGGCAAGTGTGATTGGCTCTTCCAAGGTGCCAAGCATCCCAATTTGGTGAGGGAAAAAAGTCTGGCGAATATTATTTGGTTGCAGATTTAAGAAATTTACACGGCAGCACTTGAATTGAAATACGGTATCCCTTGGACTGCTGAAACGGTGGAAAACTTTCTGCCACCCCTCTGAGACACAAGTTAATAAGCAACTTTTGTTACTTACTAGAAATTCGCAGGTGTGCAAACCCCAGACCGTAGCCAATATTAGCAACATTATTGTACTTATGCACATTATCACTCTAGAATACTGGTAAAGCATCTTAGTAATCTCTGTCTCAGACACTGAGACGGGTGGCACAAAATTTGCCCCCCGTTTCAGCAGTCCAAGAGATAATCTAGCAAAATCAGACTGACGCAAGTGAGGATTTTCTTGCACCTGTCTAACCACAGCGGCCTAGGTTAAACTGGCGAATTCGCCTCCTTCGAGTTCTCCTGTTGGTTCAGTTGCCATAGTTTCGCTTTAGCTCCAATCCGACCTTTGCCAGATTATACAATAATGGTGCGATCTCGCTACAAATTGCATGGGTGGTACTTTCCGGATGTACTGCGGAATGGGCAGGAGGTATTTGTTTATTGTTTGAAGTGGCCACTGAGGGTATGTCGCTGCGCAGGTGTGTCGAGATCCTGGGTACACGGAGAGTGTAGACTGAGTACTGGGACCAAAGTCCTAGTGAGTTAGTACTCGAGCATACACTGTCTGTGTACCAGTCTCCGACATACATCCAGAGGCGACATACCACCCTTTGCGGCTATAGCTAGCAGGCGCCGGATAGGTATGATATGGCTAGGATAATTATATGGAATTTACGTGAATACAAACAAAGGGATAGTCGAACTCTCACGGGAAAAACAAAAGGACAAGAACCCGCAAAACAAAAACTAACAGAGGAAATGAATGAAATAAATGTTATCGTAGGAATGGCAGATTTATCCAAGAACTTCCGATCTTCACTAACAACCTTTTCTTTACAACGATTAGAGATATATCTCATCACTTGAATAATCCATTTGAACGAGCCTACCACAAAGTCATTAATCCGCGTCATTGTAGTCATTGCCATCCTCTAAACTCCCTGCTGGATTAAGTGACGCCTGGTGGCTTTCTTAATCCAACTCCGGAGATGGTCAAAGGGGAGAGCAATCATGTGATTTTCCTCCCAGCCCTCATCCCTCAGGTTAGCGAACTCACTTTGGAGAATATGGCGAAGGGTAATCTCGAGTTTCTGAGATGCATGGCTCCTTGGTGGGGGGAATGGGTTCTCAAGCTGGGGGTTAGTAAACGTAACACCTGGTGTCAGGTAGTTGTGAAAAATCACCTTCCTACCACCATCCTTCTTCACCCTGCCCTCACTCAAGTGCCACATTTCGACAAACCCTCTTTGCACCTCGGTCTCCCCCTCCCCGAGTGGTTCGATCTTGGTGATGATGACCTTGCTAATTTTCCCTCTACTCCCCTCTAGCAATAGCCTAACATCATCTTTCAGGTCATCATATGGTTCCGCATACCCGAACTCGAGGACGATAGTAGGCCAAAATCGATCTCCGGGCACAATTGCACAGTCTGGGACTTTGCTTCTGGCAGAGTGTGAGAGGAATGTTTGTTGAAGTCAATATTTGAGCAGAACTTAACTTAGGATGAAAACTGCAGGCTTAGCTGGACCCTCTCGCAGCAATAAAATGATTACCCCACCACTACAGATTAAGCCCTATTGTACATTGTAAACTGAAACTCATAAATCCTCGCCCAGCAATAAAGGCGGATCCAACGTGCGCGCGCCCCCCCGCACGAGCGTGTGGTGTGTATGTGCATTCCCATCTCATGGGGTTTCCTTCGCTTATAAAAGGCAATGTCTAAGGACGGTCGCCATGGGAGGCATGGTACAAGAGGAGGAGGCGGCGGCTATTTCCACGAGGCGGGGGCCTAAATCGTGCTGGGGATTGCCGCTTTGAGAGAGCCTCCATGGCAAAATATAGTAGCGATCGCGAGGGGCCCCTGGAGGAAACCACCTGGCTGATGGGGATTGACATCTTCCAGTTCGAGTAGTATTTTCACCACTCCCTCATTCCCAGACGAAGCGGCATGCGAGAGCGGTGTCTTGCCTATACTATCACGTTTATCGGGATTGACCCATTCCCGTTCGAGTAGTATTTTCACCACTTCCTCCTGTCTAGTCAGAGCGGCATGCACGAGCGGTGTCCTGCCGATGTTATCGGGCTTGTCGGGATTGACATCTTCCCACCCGAGTAGAATTTTCACCACTTCCTCATGTCCATTATGAGAAGCCCATGCAAGTGGCGTGCAGTCAGAAAAGTCTCCGCCGTCAATATCATAACATCCCATCTTTATCAAACCAGCTATGATACAACTTCGATAATTCCGAAAAACGATGTGCAGTGCAGCCCGCTAAAGTGAGAGTAAGGACTAAAGTTTCGAATATCTAAACCTTGTACTCATGCTACGAGCAATTTGCTCGATGCCTGGCCGTAATCTCCCTTTAATAGCTCCAGGGCAAGTCAGTTTGCGCAGTCGGAGAGCTCCCTTTTTGCATGGACACCCCAGTACACAGAGCAATATCCCAGAAAGGGGTGTATTTTGGATATCAGGAGAAGGACTAGTTGAAAGGGCTTTGACATGTGGTGAAATCAGATAGGCCAAACCGATTTCCGCCATTGCCGAGTGAGGTGTGCTGAATAGATCCGGATGAGCGAAAAGATACTCCTGGAGAGTAAAGTGGATCAATCGCACAGTTGATGCTTCCTTATCTACAGAAATAAGCCCTTGACAGCAGCCAACCAATGTCGACACCGAAGGGATGTTGCGAGTATTGAAGTCCGTGGAGCCCAGCTCGACTGCGAGAGCGTGGCAGAGCTCATCAGCCTGCAAAGCCCGTTCTGCATGATTGATCCACATCGACGCTGCCATCCCGAGTCTCGATTTATCCCCATCTCGCCTTTATCCGCGCTATCGCATAAACATCCCCCAACCCCGACACATCCGTCATTTTACTTTGTTTTTCCTGTCTCCGGTAGATTGTTGATTCATATAAGATTGCCTCAATATTTAAGGAAACCAGTTTAAACCTAGATATCTATCAGCGGATGATGCGTGGCTGTATTCCGAGTATCATTGCCCTACGTACATTTCAGATACATTTTGGGGAATTTTCTCTTGAATATCTGCTACCAGACTCTCATCCATGGCATCCAGAGTTTCATCCTCGCATAGCCTTACACGAAGGTATCTGATAATATCCTCTTTATTAGGACATAGAGAAACACTCATCACTTTCCCGCCAAGACGCTTTTTCAATCTCAGCCCGAATATGGGGCCTCCCAGTGATAAATACTCCGTGTGCCCGGTATCTTCTCGAGGATTTGGTTTAGTGAATCAAGGATCTTCACTCGATTCACCACCGCACATTTGTCCAAAGCGTCTATGCACACGATTATGCGCTGTGAGGATGTGATGGTCTGCAGCATCTTCACGATATCAAGAAGTTGCGGCCCCCGTCCACCAATGGCCTTTTTCTGCTCTTCACAGGCCCTTGATGTATCCTCTGGGATCGCTGCCATCCCACTATTTGCTTCAACAAAGAACCCAGCCTGGCTGTGGCAGACTGCTCCTTCCGTGCCGCAAAGTCAAAGCAAAAACACGTAATCGCAGTGCTTTGTCTTCTAGCTTGGTCGCACAACCTGTCCACTACCAGCGAACTAACATCGCGGCATGTTAGCACTAACTCTCTTTCTTCCCTCCCCAAGAATAATCTTCATTACCTCATGAATATCTTCCCTGCCCCAGGATCTCCATAGCCAAACAAGACCGCCTTATCACCTTCACCTTCCCCACTCTCGTCATGCCAGCTTCTAAATTCTTTGGTTTGCATGAGCCATTCCCCAATGTTTTCGAAGCGGCGCTCTTGGATATCCCGATGCCGTAGCCTGGGCTCGAGGGGTGATAGCCAGGCTAGAAGTTGAGATCGATCATCGCCGACAGTGCAGTTGTTCCATACATTATTAAAAGAGTTTGTGTTATTAAAGGAGTCGGCATGATATTGAGACATTTCCGCTATTGTGGAGGAGTTATTGAATATGCTCTGTTGAAGAGTTTCTGGGAGCTGAACAAAAGCGGGGGTCTTCAGCCTCTTAGCTAGCTGAGGGCATTCCCCTCAGGTCGCCCAAAAGTGGCAAACCAATATCACCTTGATACCTGCCTTTATTCTTGCCCCCCCACTAAACTCTCTGATAAGAAGAAATATGAACATAGACTACCGTGCTGGCACTAAAGTCCCAGCCGCATACCTTGTACTAGTAGTAAAAATTAACAAGTCTAGTAGCATTTCAGTCAGTTCTTTTCTATCTCACCGCCACCACTCCGTCTCAAAGGATGCCTTCTTCCTTCCTTCCTTCCTTCCCCCCCCAAGGCTAGGTCCTCCCCCTATCCTCCCTCATAACAGATAGCGCAACCAGTAATCCTACGATATTTATCATCTCCTATAGTACTACAATCAGTGAGAGTTTGGCCAATGTCCTAACCACTCCACCTGCTGGGGTTTTCACGTAATCTCAGGCGGGGGAGGGGTACCCATTATGCTTCTGGTTGATTTATTTTTTCAGTTATTAATTTGGTTCCGCGGGTAGGAGTTGCTCCCCTGGGTATCATTATAGTTGTAGTTGGATTATAGGGTATGTAGTCGAAGGTTTCTAGGAGATGTCCTTACTTTTGGGTTTTCTGTAATTTAAGCTAGAAGTGTCAGTCGGGTCGCCAGCTCATTGTTAGATAATTGAGCCTATTCCTGCCCCTCTTACTGGTTTTAGACCTCTTGAAATATTCCAATGGAAGGGTATGCACTTCACTTCCTACAACCCATCATAACCATCATATAAGGCCACCCTATCAGTTGCTAACAACCACTTGAGCTCCCAGCATACCCCGCCAATATCCCATCCCAGGAACTAAAGATCGCCGGAGCCATACAGGGTGGCACCCGCGTAAGCCTTGACCTGTGGCCGAAAGCTCCATTCAATATTCAACTGCAGATGCCTTCACAAACGCCACTCAATTACGAGCATGGAACAGTATAAATTTATTTCCACAGTTTGTCCAGGTGCAAAGGCCTGGAGATGTAGGCTTCTATCTGGCAAAATCTCGATTGCCCAGAGCTACCCCCAGAGAGCACAAGGCCTACCCAGCCAGAGCTGTCTCAGTCCTTGGCCCCTTACAGCCTGATGGCTAGATACGAACACCATGTTTCATTAACCACCTCCCGCTCCCTCATACAAAGCCCACCAATCGGAATCTGTCCGGGTGGCCTAAAAAGGTGCCCATCCCGCAACCTACGCCCTCCTCCCTGAAAAAGACTAGCGTACGCAACTTTTGTGGGCTATGCGGGGCCATCTCGCTTGATGGAAAACATCAAGATTGTGGGGGGCAAGAAAGGCTACCATATACACAACCTTTATTAATTCTACGGGGGTACCCAACTTTATAGAAAATATATGTACCATAAACTATGTTGGCTTTATATAAGAATGGCCGTCCTTTGTGGGTTTTTCTAGGGTCCTACAACTTGGTGAGAAGCTACTTCATGCCGGCCTCACAGAAGAACCACGCGACTTCTGAGTGCATGTGAAATGTCGCTAAGCCTGACTCTAGGAACCTCTTCATGGCTTCAAACGATCCTCCACCCCCTGGTGCTATTCCAGAGCACCATTGATTGACCAGTCGAGTGATATCTGGTGAGTATGATTTAGTGACCGGCAACGAGTCGGATGCACCCCCGAAGGGAGAAGGGCAACGAGTACTCCTAGAGCGGGATTGCGTTATCATACCATACTGCGCCCGACATATGATACCCTTTCCCAGAGTGAATTACATGACTAAGAAAAACATGCCCCGCTATCATAGGAAAAACATGCATGACTCAGAAGAATGTCAGGCCGAACCGGAGGTTTTCAATAATCAGAAGGAACAAAAATGGACAAAAGTAAAAATTGTAGTGTTCATGCGGGTAGGTAGGCATTTTGAACCCTACTGTAGAAGATAGCAGCACAAACACTAAACATGAATCATATTTGTTTTATCATACCTTCGCTCAGAAAACGCGATTTTAGAACTACCCGTACAATCTGGTGAAAGTCGGATAGACACTAGGGAGGATTTTCTTGAAGCTGTCCAACTACCGCTGCCGTCTATGCTTAGGCTGTGGCAAATTTGCCCCCTTCGTGCCCTCCTGTTGGCTCGGTTGCCTCAGTTTCGCTTCACCAGGTTATACGGGTAGGTGATAGGAGAACCTTTTGTTGAGGCTGCGTTTGCCTACCAATGGACCGTTCATTCGCTCCCAGGGTCCTTTTCGCCATTGGCCGTTCGCACCTTACTTTAACGAACGGAAGTGTGTTAATCAAACCCAACCAAGTCTTCCTCATGAATGGTCCCGCTAGGAGCGAACCGCTAAACCTTAAACTATCAATTCCCTATTTGAACCGTCCGTTCCGTTACCAACCGAACCCAGCCCAAGTAACGGCTCCCACAGAGAACTGATACCCAGGCAACACCAACGCGGGGCCCCCCGCGATGCAATTCCATCCGCAACCTGGCAGCCACGCGTCCCCAATCTCCCCGCCAGCAGCTCAGCCCGAATGCTCACTTCCGCAGTCCATGCTGTTGTTGCTTCGCTGGAGCCTGGAGGCTTCAACCCATGCACCCCGGTACGGCAGACTGGGGGCCTGGCACAGCTTGGCATTGAAGTTCAGTACTAACGTTATACGAATCAGCCAAAACTCCCGGCACTCGCTAATATTCGCCAAGCCCGGCCGAGGGTGCTGCCTCGCTGAGCACTCCCCCCCCCAGTCTGCGGGAAAATCCAAAGCCTCTACTTAAAATGCGATAAAGTCCCCCCGAGTAATTCTGCCTACCGGTATCATGTCAACTCACCATCGCAACCACTTAAACACAATCGCCGCAATCACCACAATCACGACCACTGGAGGAGGATGGCCGATCTCACCTCGACGGTAGCCCTGATAATAGCATTGATAGCCCTCGGGGTCTCGGGACTCCAGCTCACCCAACAACTCCTGGCAACGGGGTACACCATCCGCAAATGCGACCGGATAATCAGCGGGAACCTCACGAAAGGCGGCAAGCGTCACTGGCACTGGCGACAATTCCGGTTCACCGTAACCTATGAAGGTCTAACCTTCTGCTTCCCACTGGAATTGTACGCGTCGCTGAACGTCACTCCCGCCGTGTCCGTGAGCCCGGAGATGACGACGGGGCTCTGGAACCGGGCGGTAGAGCTGCGCCCCAAGAGGGAGCCTGATCAGGGGTGTTGGGTTTCTTTCGTGCAAGATATGGCGCCGTGCATCCTTCCCGAGAATCTCGGGCGGAAGTGGGAGAGTGGGGACAGGGTTCCGGAAGATCTTACTGTTGCGCCAGTGCAGGTTGATGTTATCACGGTTGTGTTGCTGTGCGTTGCGGCGGGTATGAAGTTCTCCAGATATTCTCCCGCGACCGGTGAAATTAGCATGAGCGGAAAAGTCGGGGCTATCACTAGTGCTGTGCATCCTGTCTTGGGGGGTTTGATGCATTACACCCCCGGCGTTCTAGCGACAGCGGATGAAAGCCTGGAAGAGATGAAGATGCACTCACGGGCGGTGAATCAAGGGAAGGGAGTGTGGGCAAATGCGGTATTCGGAAAGTTCAATGATCGGAGGATTGGTCGCGGGTTCCTTAACTTTGAAATGCTCCGAGAAGCAATGAGAGGGGTTCTGCTACGCCATGGATGGCCAGTATCCAGCTATACGGATAGTCCCGGTGGAGCCGCAGGGTTTATGGCATTAGCCACAGTGGACGTCTACATGATTCTCCCACCGACATGCATTCATCTCTGGTGTGCGCACTTTGCAGAGGTTATCGTCAAAGCCCATCTCCACGAAATACAAGGCACGGCGCCAGTGACACACCCACCAGATTTCCGCCACGTCCGAGCAAATATGATCGAGATTCACGGTGCCTCATCACCACACATCACTTGGGATCAACTCCACCACACTCACTTCACCAACAAAATCCCAGAAATCTTAGACACTCCTATCGAGCGCCTGCAGCCCCTCAACCTTGCCACCCAGGACCTGCTCTCCTGCGGAACCGGTACAGGCGAGACCGAAGACCCCAGTCAGTTCGTCACCCCCACCGCTGCCTGGGAGGTGATTATGAATGCCGATGCCGCTTCTCACACTCTCGAGAAGGAAGTTCCCGGGATCCGCAACTACTCGAATCGCGTCATGGCAGCGTCAATCGCCCCACTCGCAGAAGTGGGCGCCCCATCGTGGGGCCGCGCCAGCGACGTCGTCACTTCATGGCCGCAAACCGTAGCAGAGACCTGCAGGGCCACCTCAGAGAGCGAAGGCTTCCCGCCTGATAAAGAGAGGCTGATTTTCGCGCATGCAAAGCTGTCGATGCTAAGGGCGAGCTATCTCACCATTATGTTAAGGGCGGCGGGAAGTGTAGGACCCGGATTGGAGCAGGGTAGTGAGCTAGTTACCGGGCTGGCGTATATGGTGTAACCGGACTTCCGAGAGTTGTATGGCGTGGGTTTGGCTCGGGTTAACTAAGCATTTTGGCGAAACGAGTGATAGACCTAGCCATAAGTCATCAATCCCTCAAGCCAACCTGTTCATAATATTATTATAGTTACACAATCCATTGTTGACCAATATCTTGCAAAGTTCATCCCATAGACGGTGGAAATCACAGAAAGGCACCCCCCCTCCCCCATTCTTGCCAATGAATATAGTGCTCAGGCGATCTCCTCTCCCCGCACGCACATATAAAAATTTAAAAAAAAACCCTGCCATATCCCACCCAAAGTATTTCGACCGGAGAACGCGAGCAATGCATTATGCCACTACCTAGCCGGCATATACCAGAATGCAGCATAGCAGGTAGATATAATATCAGATATGCGGCACCGGCGGTAAGAGATGGAGAACGAGAGTGGATGATGAGGTATTCGTGATCGAAGGGGGAGGGAGGGAGCGTCCGCTCGTATATACGCCCTTATAATAATATTGTGTCATGCAACGATCCCTACGCTATCCTCCCCCAGCGGCCCTGGTCAGCGGAATTGGAATTAATATGGTTGGGCTGTGCGCTGCCCACTGTATTGGATTATTTTGGGTGTGCTTTGAGATACGGGGTATTAATGGGCCAAAAAGAGAGGGGCTGGGTGGAGGGGCTTTGGGGGCATGTGGGGTTAGGGGGGGTGCTGAAGCAGTAGGGACGGCTTGAGCTCTGGAAGGGGAGGAGGGTTGGGTGGAGGTTGGGTGTGGCTGTGGTTGGGTCTCCGAGTTATACTGTGTCTGATTGTCTAGTTGGAATTTCAAGCAGTGGTTGGCCAGCACTGGCAGATGCTGTCGCGCTTCAAAGCCGAAAATAAACAATAGCAGATGTCACCGTCATTAATGCGCTGAGCAATAGAAACCATATATCCACAAATGCGGTAGGTCTCCAACTGCGTATCTAGATACAAGGAAAAGGAAAGGTAAGATAACTCAATTTACACAAAGAATCTCTTATGACCGGCCAAGGTATAAAGTCTCAAAAATTCCCCATCATACAATCGCACTCGCACTCCCCTCCCCAGCCGTTCCCTCTTTCACGACATTGGCAGCAGCACCCTCCTCCCCCCCCACCAGCCCCCCCTCCACCCTCCACTTATTCCACCCGTCCAAATACCCTTTACACCTCGCCCTCAGCTCCGCAAACTCTCCGCTAACGCCAGAATCCCCCTCAGCAAGTTGAACAACCGCTAAAAGCCCCTTCGCGATCCCAGCAGTCATCAAAATTGGGGGCGTCTCCCTCCTCATATCATTCCAGATATGCCTAGCAGCATACACCCCCTCCTTCTGCTTCGCGCCCAAGACCACCAACCCGATCAGCAGCTCGTAGAACCCTTGATCCCGTCTGACAGACATGTACTTCAAGTTCTTCCAGCGATTCCACAGCGCGGTCCAGTGGTCCGCGGCGACGTACGCGGCCATAGCCTGCTCGACGAACTCGCGGATGGCGTAGGAGTGGCATTTCTGCTTAATGCTCTCGCGCTCGATTTTTACTAGTCGTGGGTCGATGGGATAGGTTCCGGTGCGGATGCCGAAGTTCCAGACGGCGCCGTCGGCTTCTTTGCCCGCTTCCGCGCGCTTCGTCGAACAGACGGTCTTCGCGGCAAGGAGTACCGCCGTAACGGCATTGTGGGCGAGCGCGCGAAACTTACAGAATTGGAACTCCGGGATGTGCTGCGATAGTGTTGAGACTGGGCCGAAGTGCTCTGCTAGGTCTTGGATTAGGGATAGACGCAGGGTTGCCTCTTCTAAGGCCGGGAGTTTGTAGGAGCGATGTTCTGGTGAGTCGGCGATTGCGCGCATGCACATGTAGTAGAGCTCCGCTGGGGCGGGTGGTGGGAGGGCTTTTAGGAAGGATGTGGCCTCAGAGAGAGGGTACTTTTCGGGATTTATCCGGTTAGTTTCAATGAGAAATTGGAGGTGGAGGCGGAGGTGCACGGGAGGTGGGTGCTTGGGGAAGTATCTGAAGTAGGATTGTAAGAATTGGGTCGATGTTCGATCCGCTATGCCCTGACCGAGGAGTTTGCATCCTCCCGTTATTTTCCCAGAGTAATTATTCCCACGGAACTTGTTTCGCAGGTGGTTTATGTGGGCTTCCATGAGGTATGCTGCATTCTTAAGATCTGCGTCTGGGTTAAACGCTTCGGAGACTCGAGGGACTAACCTCCAGTAGTGTCCCTTCCTAACATGCGTATCCACGTTAATACGCTCTTCTGCAAACCGGACTAGGCTCCCGGCTGGTGGCTCTGTAACTACCTGCAATGGCTGTTGGGATGACGAGTGGAAAGCTCTAGCTTGGACACTCCCAGGTATGGGGAACCTCGTAGATAATCCTCTTCCAAAAGCCCCGAACGTTCCCTGTTCCTCCCCTTCAGCAACTCTCCGCTCGGCTTCCCTTTTTTTGGCATCCCTCTCTAGCTCTTTACCCCACAATGACTCCAAATCAACCTCCTCCCTCTTATCCCGTGTGAAAAGCTGTATCACCAGCCCTTGGCCACCGGCAGTAATACATACCCATCCGGCAACTTCTTCAATACCCGATTGAGTAGTGGTCAATTTCCCCCGCCTTCTCGCCCGTCTTTCTTGCAGTTTCAATTCCCCCCGACCAACCAACCCGTCCGCGAACGGACGCATGCGAAATTCCTTCCTCAACCACCTGCACATTCTATCCGAGCACATGTGTAACTGTCGCCCCGAGCGGGCAGTACCAATGATCATGACTATGTTCTCGCCGAGGGCCGGGGGGGGGTCCAGTGCTCTGAGGTCCAGGACCTTTAGATAATCGATACCCTCCTCCACCGACAATTGGGTAAGCACAGCCTGTAGAGCAGGAGGGGGGTCCTCCGGAAGGGGCGGAAGCACTTGTCGCTCAGCTAAAGGGTGAAACTTCGATATCGGGGCCTTGGCACGGAGGTACCAGGGCACTAACTCTTCCTTTGAATCAGAGTCTTTCGGGGGTGCTGGAGTGGTTGGCTGCGGGGCTTGGGGGGCCTCCACTGAGACACTCACTGGATCGATTATGGTAGGTTCATCGGATTCAGTGGTATTGCAGCCCTCAATCCCTTCCCGTTCCTGTAACCGAACCGGCAACGTACGAAATGTTCGCCCACCGAGCACTTCAGACCATAAACGACCCCTCCCCGCCCACACCGGGAGCCGTACTCGTGTTGCGCATGTCGAGATAGGCGAATTAAGGATTGCTAAGCGATTGTTAAGACATCTGGAGACTTGCCCTGTCGCAATCATCCTCCTTCTGAATTGTTTTGCGGAGGGGAAAGAAATTGTTCGGGAAAGTTTTGACGTGAGGTTGAAATAAGAAATTCATGGGTGACATCGGGTAAGGTCCGCAGCCTGCCACACTCCCGCGTCTTTGCCAAGAATACCAGACACCTCTCAAGCCGCTTACTAGGCACTCTAGAGCCTCTCTGACAGCAGTGACAACTAGCGGTAGTAACTGGCAACGTGAGGGAACAACGGATATCCACGCTACCTGTGTTGACATTTGCCCCTCAATCTGAGCCCTCGCATCATTTCCAGTTGCCCTCTAGGGCTTTTGTGAGCATTCGCCATGAATATGTGACCCCCATTAGCCCCAAATTTGTAGCACATCACAGTCCAAGTCCGGGTTGTCGATGTCCTGCAATCAGGACTGAACCTCAACATGGACCAAGCCATCTGCTACTCGAGTAGAGGAGGTATTCTTGGCAAAGAGCTCCAACACTGCACCGTGGCTAGTGGCGCGGTTCGAATGTGGCGAACGATTGGGCGCCTTAAACACCCAACCACACTGGCGCCACCGAGAGTTAAATTTGGCTGGTATCATACTCCTGGTGGTGCGGCTTCTGTGATATTCGCACTCTCTGAAAAATTGTTTTTTTTGTTTTTAAATAGAATTCTTATGTTGAAAAGCCCTTCCTCCCTGCAGAGAATTAAAAATTTAATGATAGTTTCAAACTTACACATTATTTGGGTTTTGGCAGAGCGCTGTTGACGAAATATGCTTGGCGGATTTTCCTCTGGGCATTTACGCCAGGAGGGGGCGTTTAGGGTGGCGGACATCTCGAGTGGCGGTGTTCCGAATGGCCCCGAAGTTTGCCCTCTCCTAAGTGAAATTGCAACCCTAACCCTTGACTCACTACGGTCGCAACAGGGGCACCTGTATATAAGTTACCGGTGGAATTAAGTTATCGTATCATAACATGTCTCTCCGAAATCACTCCACTCCGGACGATAGACTATCAAGTGCCCCACCAGCTCACCCCGCAACCTGAGGCGATAGAAGCACCCCGCCACCACCCACAGCGAGCACCACCGATAAACGATCGAGAAAACAAAGTATCAACAACAAAACCAATGTCAATTAACGCGGCAGAGGAAGAAGCAAAGCTCCGGAAATTCATTTTTACAAGAATCTTGAATCAAGGTACTTACTTCCATCACAAATTCCCCCATCAGTTCACCACTAGCAAAAAAAGAAAAAAGAAAAAAGAAAAAAAAGACGAGGAAGCAAACAAAGCAGTGCAAATAAAATAACATATCCCCCAACCAGACACAAGAGCCAAAACCGTAAACCTTCTGGGCGAAATCGAGTCCACCCCCGCAATCCTGATTGCTGAGAAAACGGCATTCAACATCGCTGACTCTCACCTCACTAAATTCTCCCACGACCTCCACCTCCCGAAAGTCTCCTTGATAGAACGGAATGACATATACCACTCGTTCCTGGCCTCGCAGAGCTCCGAGCATGGACAAGTGAAGATAACCCTCATATTCCCTGCCACGGAAACTCATATCCAGAAGTATACGCATCAGCAGTTGAGGATGGTCGTCGAGACCCCCGAGATTTATAGGGGATTGGTCAAGCCCTATGTTGAAGGGAAGCGTGGCAATGGGAGGTTAGATTGGGTATACAATATCCTCGAGCATAAAGCCGAGAAGGAGAGCATTATCGTTGAGGATACGGATGATGTAGAGGGGTTTATACTATTGCCCGATATGTCGGTTTCTCTGCCTTCTACCTACCTGTCACACTTAAAGATCGTTTGCAAAGCTAATTTTGGGTGAGAGTAAAGGAAGTGGGATCGGAAGACCATGGCGAGTCTGTACATCTCGGCGATTGTGCGCCGTCGTGACATTACCTCAATTCGGGACTTGAAGAAGAAGCATGTCTCGTGGCTGAAGAACTTGAGGAGGATAATTCCCGAAGCGATTTGCGAGAAGTATAGTGATATTGAGCCAGATCAGATCAAGATTTATGCTCACTGTGTGTCCCCCAACCCCTTGCTTATCCTAATGATCGCCGCTAATGAGATCCAGACCAACCCTCATACTATCACTTCCACCTGCATGCTGTCTCCATCTCACATGATGGCGGGCTCGGCCAGACAACTGGCAAAGCTATCTTGTTGGGCAATTTGATTAGCTGGTTGGAGAGCTTGGGCGGTGACGAAGAGGCTGGTCTGGATGGGGTTGAGTTAACGTATATTCTCGGAGAGGAGAGTGAGTTGTGGCAGGGTGTTTTCAAGGGAATCAATGGAAAGGGGAAGGCTTAGGGATAGGACGGGGGCGATTGGTTTGTTTTTGCTAGAGTTTGGGGGCTTGGCTATTCGCGGATTATTATTACGGTAGTCTGCTTGGGGTTAGATCCAAATTTCCATTACCCAAGAATCCATGGAGCCCAAGTGCCTTTGCCAGATGCATTGAATAGTCTATCCAAAACTTGAGCTAAAAATTGGACCAAGGCCTTAGTTAAACAGCCGTATTCTACTCGCACGGGAGAGCCAACCCGTAACACGCTAGAAAAAAGCAACACACACTCCCCCGAAAATCCTAAAAATTAAAAAAACTGCTTAGATGAGCGAGCTCTTACCAGTATATCATACCTCTTGAACAAAAATATACCAGCACTTCAAATCAAGCAAATCCTAGGTGAGTGAGCGGGTGCGAATGCGGTTACAAACAGTTCTGAAAAGCCTAAGGTTACCCAAGCCAGAGGCTAGCTTTACCGCAGCCCAAGCCCATTCAGGTGCAGCAAGCTAACGGAGGCTCAGCTAAGCGAACTCCCTCCTTCGGTGTCTGAGCTCACAAGGGAAGAAGGCCTATGATCCTGCAGCGTTCTGCTGAGTCATGACCCATCCTATGAACTGGCTCGGACGGGAACATGAACTTCGCTGTTCTCGACATTGCGCTCTCGAAGGCAGCTCGTGGTTATGCGTATCATGGTACCGTACCAGCAGAGGCTAAACGGGATGATGCATCACTGTGCCAGTAAGGTGACAGCTACGAATATACCGGTAGTAGACTACAGCATCCCGCCGACACAGCTCACCACACTCTGCTTGCATGATGCTTATGTAATCGAGCCATCCGACTGGCATTTGAGGTACTGGTGCTTGCCCTCCTGCCTTCAACCGTGCCAGATTTCCGGGCACTTTTCGAATGGGCAAGCAAGGCTGATCAAGGCACCTGCTGTCAGTCCCAGCCCCGAGTCCTAAGGGTAATAGGCGGGGGTTGTTAGTTGTTCGGACGGTCGTAAACCTGAACCACCTGGGTTGTATGTATGTCATTTTGCCGCAAGTAAGGGTGCTCAAAGTCAGAACTACGGCATTGGAAGTGACGTCGATTCCTGTGAAGCACTTGGGCAAATTTGGAAAGGTCAGCGTAGTTTCCCTGGTCGAACTGCAACCGTATTGACAAAACCCCCCTAAATATTTGGGTATCGCTTTCTTCTGCATTGAACTTTGTGGGTTGGGCTTTGTGGGGCATGCTATTAACAAACGTTGGTGAGAATATTTTGATTGGGCTACGAGTGCCGGTACTTGAATCCTACGATGGATATGAAATTCATGGGCCGCAGTCATTGAAAGAAGACAAAATCTGCAGGTGGGTCATGTCAAGCATTCGGAGAGCGACCACTAGGCTCTGTAGGGAATTTTTTGACCGTGCATATCATGAGCTCGCAGGGCCCGGGTTTCAGATAAAATGCCACATGAACACCAATAATACATTCGCAACGCAGAGTTAGAGATCGCTACTGTATTTCTGTGACAATTGTGTTTACTGCAGCAGCAGGCGAGCTTGGGGAATAGGGATTTCGCGGATCATGGAGATTCTGTACGGCGTGCGAGTGTCTATACAGTCTGGACATCGGATCATGAGCGCCCACCGGTAGACTAAGCGAGTTGGAACAATATGAGCTTGAATATGGTAGTATTGCCTCTCACTGCTGTGTCTCTTCAGTCTTGTGTAGTCGAGTATCGTAAGATCGTGCCGGTAGCCCTGCATCCGAGCTCGGCCGAAGAAAATTGAAGAGGAACAACTTACCGCACGTCAACTAGAAGGAATTGCCAGATGATCAGCGATAGAGACACCATATAATACCACCACCACCGTACCGTACTGTGCAGGTAGAGAGCCGAGCTAAAGAACGGGCAACCATCTGATCTGGTTTCTGGGGTCCAAACTCATCATCGTCGTTCATGGCCTCATGCACTGTAAAAAGTAAAGGGATATCTCCTATCGGAGGCTCGCAGACACTGGGGAGAGTCAAAAATACCGCAATACCGGTACGGTAGCCTTCTAATAAAGCGGCAGTTATACCGATAGATGCGGCTCTATGGTGAGCGGTTCGTGTTTTGAGGAGCTTGTAAGCAAATGTTTCTCTAGGTCCGACTCACTTTGCGGGCCAGGCGAAAGATCCTTTTTTTTTTGCGAGAGCTTGAGTCTTGAGTGTTGAGGTTGGCGGGTTTTCCATTCGGTCAAGACCAGGGGGAAGGATTTTCTTTGGTGGAGGATAGGTACTTTAACAACTGATGGATGCCCGAGACCAGCGCGGCGCGTGTAACATAACGAACGACACGGCAACCCTGTTGCGTTGCTCTGCTCACGAACTTTGGGAATTTTCCACGTCTCCCGCACTCTCATTTCGTCCTTACCCGATCTTTCTCTTCAATCCGCCAACTTCGTCACCAGATCCTTCAACCACTCCCCGTCTCTGCTCCCCTTCGTTCTTCCCTATTCCATACCCCACCTCACTTTCCTTCATTAACTTAGGTCGCTTTATCCTTCCCCCCTCTCTAGCTTGTACCATCCCTTTCCCAATCACATTGATTCTGCTTCCTTGTCTCTGTTCTAATCCAACCTTCAACTCATCTATAGCTCCATCTCACTTTTTCGGTTCGTAGGACGATGCGGCTTTAGCTGCCTCACTCAACAGAGACTCGCTTCCTCGTTCGCCTCATCGCCTTCCGCTGTGTGCGCCGCCTCGCGGGTAGTATACAACCATGAACAGAAATGGGGAGATCATCTTTAGACGGGGGCGGATCCCTCCAGTAGATGTGGACGATGCATTGCAATACACTCCGTTATCTTCTGTTGTTCCTTCGACCTCAGGTAATGAGCCTCGCCAGATTCGCAGCTGGGACTAATCATTGCCTCTCACGGCGGCTTATCGGGGGTATGCAGTGCTAACAAACATTTGAATCTAGAGATAATACCATTGCCCCTTCTCTTGCCGAACGGAACTGGTCCGATCTTTCAATCTGAGGCGGAGCGCCGGTCATCTAGGCAGACACTCGACGCTCTGGACAGAGAAGCCCTAGCGGACCCAAATTCAAAGTTTGTACGAAAAACGCTCCATGAGCTGGCTGCCGCGATCAGTGCGCCAGGTGGGACGGAATTGTGAGTGCTCTGTGGAAAACGGAAATCGACGGTAACTTTATGGTGGCTAATTTTGCACACTTGTGGATAGTCGGTTCAAGTCTTTTGTTACAACGGAGGACCCCACAACCCCGAAAGAGCCTTCAACAAGCAACATACTGAAACATCAGGCGATTGGAAAGTTCGGGGAGATGGTAATGAATAGAAGCAATGTGAGCTTTAAATGTACGAAGCTATTCCATTCTTTTTAGAACGAATATCTCCTTTCTCCGACTCAACTCTGGTCTTGGATTCTGATACACGAGTAGATACTAATTCGCCTCCTCTAACGTTCACACCTATTCGAAAATCTGTACCTCCTCCCTCCCCAGCTCTCGCATATACCCCGGTAACCGGATACTCTCCAGCCCCTGGGTACGCCCCAACAACCCCCACCTATAGTCAGTACCACAGCAATGTGACACACAACTCGATATCCAGCGCTTCTCCACAGCCGCTTGGGCCTCCTCTGGCTTTACCACAAATGAATGGATATTACCGACCCCCGCAATTTTCTGATTTGGCTATAACCCCCAAGCAGGAGCCTACACAGTCGCCAATACCACCTGGCAGCTCTCAAAAAGCTGACGCAGTCAAAATACCGCCACCACCAACTACTTTTGATCGATCCCAGTATGTCAAGCATACTGAGATTGATCAGAGGTTTCGTAGGGCTAAACAATTTGGGCAGGGTTCAACTTCGAAGAGCCGTAAGCGGAAGCGATCACATTCCAATGCCGAGGATGGGGAGACGCTTGGTCCCGGCATAGATCAGAGAGCAAAGGCTGAAAGCCTATTTAGGGGCTTGCAAGGCTTCCTTACTTCGATTTTCGAAGCTGAGGATAACCTCTCCCCAGATACGTCTGATCGTACCTCTGATAAAAACGCGAAGATTTGGATGACAAGCTCTCTGGAACAGCAATCACCGTGCTTGGCCACCGCGGTTCTGTTGAAATTGGAAAATTCAATCCATAAAGTTATTTCAACTGGGCTATTCCAACAGGTGCCTGTAGATGATCTTACAAGGATACAAAAGATCTGCGAGAGCTCCCTGAAGCAAGCTGAAACCGTGGACGTCAAGATGGGATCAGACGACAGCGAGTCTGCTATTGAGGAATGGTTGACGAGGGTCTCTTCAGTGGACAACGGGTTGAAAACCGCTAAAACGGTTTTAAGAATTATGGTTGGAGGCAGAGAGGAGAAGCAATTATACCCGGAGGACCTTCTGGCGAGCGTTTTGAATGTTGCAAAAAATCTTATTGAAGGCACTATCAATCCAATGATAGAGATGAGATCCACCGGAGAATCTCAGGCTGCTTTCAAAGTTGCATCCACTCACAAAAAGGTGTTGGGGGGGCTTTTACATGAAGTCACAAGTTTGTTCTCGTTAATTTCCAGGCTATTAGCCCTAGAGGAGGTCACGGAGGGGACAATCACCACCTTGGAGTTTATTGCCGTTGCAGTAATATTCATCGAGAATGCGTCAACTGAGAAGGATTCTGTTTTTGGTGTGCAGAAGGTGGAGCGATTCCGTGTTGTCGCCATGGACATACTTGCAAAGATTTTTGCTCGATATTCTGACCAGAGGACATTTATCTTCGATGAAATACTGACAAGCCTAGAAAAACTGTCTGTCAACCGACAGAGCGCAAGGCAATTCAAACTTGTCGAAGGTGGAAAAAACATACAACTGGTCAGTGCTTTGATTATGAGGCTAGTGCAAACGAGTGGGACCTATCAGGAGCGTAAAAAGAAACGGGGTTTGGTTACCGGGGAAGACGGCGAGTTTTCCATGGAAAAGGGAGAGGGGGGTGAGCCTGATCGTGGCGAAACAGACCTTATAGGTGCAGTTAATAAACTGTATACCATGTCTAACCCTTTATTGGAGAGTGCTCAAAAAAATGCCCAATATGTGGTTAATTTCTTGGTGCAGCGGGCAATGAGGTCGACGAAAACTGGGGACCAACCTTACAGGGTCCTAATGGACATCTTTGCCGAAGATTTCATTGCCGTACTCGGTTCTCCTGAATGGCCAGGCGCTGAGTTATTACTCCGATCCATCCTCGGGAGTATGTGCACCATTGTTGATGGTGACAAACAACCAGCCCCAGCAAAGTCAATGGCTTTGGATTTACTTGGATTGATGGGCAGCGCAATTTGTGATGTTGTTGTGCATCTGCGGGAGAGCCATAAAAATAGGGAGTCGGACTGTTTAGCTGATGATCGGATATATGCTCTAACGGACAAGGTCTTAGAGAGTACTGTAGTAGGCTCCGGTGGAGGAGTTGGTATGGAAGAGGACTTAATCGAATGGGAAGGGCCGTTTAGATATGCACTCGAGCATTTGATTGAGAACAGTGCACATGATCCAGGTCTCCAGAGCGCTTGTGGCTATTACCTTACGATCTGGAGTGCTCGGATTTGCGCCTTTTCCGATAAAGCAGAAGGCCAGGACGATGAAGACGCAGATGAGGAAGTTATGGGTGAATTGGCCAGGATCGCTGCAAATTTAAGAAGGATTACACTTGATAAGAGTTGGATTGACGACGACTTGTAAGTCGAACACCCCACCTATCTAGCTGCAGTTATCATCTGCTGACCTCCCTAGTGATGTCGCAAAAATATCCTCGGCACAGATACGACAAGCCTACATTCTGACTGTTCTGCAAATGCCATTCTGCACATCATTTGAACACATTTTAAACCGTTTACTTCGCTCCGTAGACGATAATCAGGCAACTACGAGAAGTAAAGGACTCAAAGCAATCCTGCAGCTCTTGCAAAAAGATCCCGCTATTCTCAAGCGGCCCCAGGTGGTACCGTTCATTCTCAAGCGGCTAAGAGATCCATCGCCCTTGGTCCGAGATTCGGCAGTGGATCTGATTGGTAAATGTATCCTGTTTCGAACAGACCTAGAAGATCAAGTGTACAAGAGTATAATTGAACGTTCCGCCGATGCTGGGGTAGGGGTTCGAAAGCGATCCATGAAGATTTTGAAAGACATCTACCTAAGGAGCAAAAAGGAGATTGTCAAGGTGGCAATCGCTGAAGCGCTCGTTCAGCGCATAAAGGATTCTGATCCTAGTGTTTCGGTATGTGATAAGCAATGGCATATATCGCCCATGCTGACGGAAAACCTAGGAACTTGCAAGGAAGACCTTCGAAGAGATCTGGATTACACCTTTCTACACTTACATGGGAGTTGAAGATACAGAGAATCAGCAGAACCAAACAGCCGATATTAGTCCTCAGTTGAAGTTGGTTGTTAACGAACGTGTGGCCGTGATCATCAAGGTTGTGCAGAAGGAAGTGATGCAAATGGTGTTACATGACGTTATCAAATCAGTGAGTTTGGAGAATACCAATCCATTTTACCCGAATACTAAATCGGGGCTCAGATCTTGCATGCCGACACCAAAAACTGCTCGGTCAATTTCAAAGTCTGTAAGACGATGGTGGGTTCCATGTGTGACGATCTGCTAGACCGCCAAGGAGACTCGGACAAGGTATGTCGCCCACCCATCCTTTCATGTGCGTTCCTATGCTAACTTTTCACAGGCAGAAAGGCAGAGTACTCTCCAAGCGCTGACTGTTTTCGCCAAAGCGAATCCAAAGCTTTTCAAACCAGAGCAACTCATCATGTTACAGCCATATATTGAAAATCTAACCGACCAGGATGATCTTCACGTCTTCAGATCAGTCATTATCATATTCAGATGCGCGTTGCCAGTTTTGTCTAGCCTACACTCTGGGTTTTTATCGGCTGTCCAACAGAGCCTACTCAAAAACCTCTCTAGACTTCCGCCATTGGTATACAAAACCCTTGCGATCATTTCTCACTTCATTACTAACACCCCCGCGCGTCAGGAACTTCGAGAGGTTGTCGCTTGCCTTTGGACCATCAGCGGTATTCTAAGAAACACTGATAGGCTCGTCCGAGTCACGATATCATGTCTGACTAATATCCTCAAGTCAAAGGGGAAAATCATCGAAACTGATGTAGAGGCTAACCGTCTGGTCCGGACTTTACACATTCTCGGCCTATTTGGGAAACACTGCCAATTCGAGGACAAAATTGTGATGTTCCAGACTGCCTTCCCCAAGTGGAAGCCAGGAACAGTATCTGGCCTAATCACAGATACGATAATACCATTCTGCGATCCAGCGGCTCACACTCTTGTCCGGAAAGCTGCTCTGGAGAGTTTGTGCCATGTCTGCCAAACACACGCTAGTCAGTTTTTGCGTGCCGAAATATTGAAATCGTTTGATCAAGTGTTTGAAGTAGGTAAAAAGGAACTGGTGAATCTTGTGCTTCTAGGTATAAGAACATTTCTGCAAAGCGAAGAAAATCGGAGCGAAGGGTTTGCTGGTGAAGAGAAAGACGAAAAGAAGAATGGCGAGCCTCAGGTTGAGAGGTTGAGTCGCGCAGCCAATGCCAACCAAAACGATGGAGTCAGCACCAGTTTGGCTCAAAAGTATCTCAGGAATATAATTCAGGTGGCTACCTCAACCCAGGATATTTACGCGCTTACAGCTACAGAGGTCATCGGGAGTATATTGAGGCAAGGGTTAGTGCATCCCAAGGAGGTACGTCGTTCTATTCCCTCTTTGAAAGGCTAGACCTAACACCAATTTAGTGCGTTCCCGCCTTGATAGCCCTTGAAACCTCTACGAACGTCGCAATCCAAGCTATCTCCAATCGAGAGCATCGTACGCTGCACTCCAAGCACGAAACTATAGTGGAAAGAGGGTACATGGATGGCGTCCGCGCCTGTCACATCTACCAGCGCAATGTTATCGGTAATGAGTCTGGTGCCACGGCTAACCCATTCTCCTCTAAGATGCACCCACTATATGAGATTGTCAAGAGCAGTCGCAAGGTGAGAAAGAAGTTGTTAGGGAATATGACTATGAGCGTGGACTTTGAGCCCCAAAAACTAGACGTCGATTCCTCAAAACCAAATCATCTGGGTTACTCGAAATTTGTAATCCAGAATCTTGCCTTCTTTGAGTATGGGACCTTTGATGAGCTGTACCAAGTTGTGACCACCATGGAAAGGGTCGTTTCTGGAACTGGCATGACTGTGGCCCATTCAATCGAGACCGATATCTTTCTTCTCAAGCTGGATGCTGGGGATACCGCAGAGCGAACCATCAAACCAGATACTCTGAAAGTGTTGGCGACTGGCGCGGCGATCCTCTACATGCTGTGGGAATGCAGGTATTTCTTGAGAAAGTCTTATAGCATCAATGACAACAAGTGCCGCGACTACAAGAGCAGCAAACTTTCCGCCAAGGACGTGAATAAGGCACCATCAAGAGCGGCCACTTGGTCTAATGGCGCCGCCGCCCTTTGGAAAAAAATTGAGGAGATCATGACTGACCTTAAGTCTGACGATGGTATGATGAAGCAGTGCAAAGAATTCGTGGACCTCCTTACAGTTGATAATGAATTCAAACTCGCTGCTGAAGGCGAGGATCCCGAGGACCTCGATGGTGAAAGGGCCCTGACGCCAATCCATGACCTCCATGAAGAAGGCGGTATAGGTGGGGAGTTTAGTACACCGGGGAAGAACAAGAAGCGCAAGTTCACACCCGGGTCTCCCGAGAAGGGCTTCATGAGGCCGAGGAAGAAGGTCAAGGCAAAACCTCGGAAGTCGGCTGGGAAAGATGAATAAATACATTTTTTTTATTATATTATATTTCCGTCTTTACACCTTCCGGGTTCATCTTTTCTTTCTTTTCCGGCCCCACAACAGCCTCCACCTATTGCTTTCATACCCGCCTGGTTTCTTTTTTCTTGTAGATATGGGTTTAGTTTCTTTATCATGTCCTCTTTTCTTTTTCTTCTAGCTCATTACTTCGGTGGGGGAGTTTGTCGTTTTTTCTTTTTTCCTCTGGCACATTCCTCTTTTTTCTTATCTCATCTCATTGGGCTGGCATTTTTTTGCACCTTTTCCCTCACTTTCCCCTTTTAAAATTAGTAATTCCCTCTTCACCCCTCCTTCTCTAGCAGGCTCGCGGAGTATTTTATAGTTTTTCGTTTCCCTTGCTCTTTATTCTTCACTTTTTTGTCCAGTTTTTTTTTCTCCCGAAAATATCATAAAGGATTGACCTAGGTTGGATATGTGGATATTGACGAATTGATGGTTAGCCAATAGCATGGATTTGGTCCGGGCTGGAGGTCTTTTTCCTTTTCCCGGATAATTAATGGCGAAATTCATGGGATTTTTTTTTCCTCTTGGGCTCCGTCCCTGCGCTGTGCTTTATGCTTTTCTGGTTTCGTGTGTGGCTTGGCTGGGCTGGTTTTGGGGATCGTAGACTTCAATCTGTTTATTGTAAACCAATATGGAGCCATGCCAATCCAGGCTTCGACACCCATGGCAGTAGACGTCGGTAAAGAGTGTGTTTTCATGTATCTATACACAAGTTCCCCCTAACGGCTAAGACGGCACAAGGGATCATGGAGTAGCACTTTAGAGACATGTTAGCCTAGGTATGGGTGGTGAACCTGGGGGGGTCCGTCCCGGTTTGATATGGCGTATGAATGGCGAGGTGTTCATACTCTGTTGTTCACTGCTAATACCATGTCATGTATAGTACCGGTACTGGTCACTAGTTGTTAGTGTTGGATTTTTGTCTGCTCCAACAGAACTCTGCTAGGTAGTAGGATTTGATTAGCCGATTGAACACCTTGCCCATTCGGTCGTTGCTGGCCAACATGGGGCACGTTCAGAATTAATTGTTTCGATTTCTCTATAGAGTTTTCACCACACTAAATACCAGTCACCAAATGCTCCACTAGCCGTATATAAGTCACTCCAAGAAATATTCCGTGATACCTTGTGCGTTCTGTGGGGGGAAACGGCCTACTCCTAAACATTATAATATTATATCAATATCCTCGTCGTCGTTGGCATCTCGGCGGACACGAGGGGGGGTGCTCGTGTTTTCCTCTCTGGGTTCACTTCGATTTAGCAATACCGGTACATTTCCCTTCTGCCCCTACGCGAGTTTGGCGGTGCTGGCTCGCCAGCGGAGGAGAGAGCATCATTAGTAACTACAATATTTAAGACGCCCCAACACCGGTATCCGGTAACCAGAGTTGATGAGCGTTCAACAAAAGTGTTTGGAATTGAGCGCACACAGTATTATAGCACGGCACCATAAGGCATCCTACTCAAGCCCACCGCAGGACCCCCATACCGCTGCGCTGTATTCGCCCATCTTCGCTCACACCTCGTACTATACAGCGAACGAACCACGCTGCCAGCATACTTGCCCGCCCGGCATGGGCGGAGACTCTAGGAAGACCAAGAGAAACGGTCACCCCCTCAACAGCCGATTTTGCGGGTAGTCTCCAGTCCTGTTTAATCTTCCATTGTAATACTTACATATACCCGTACGGAGACCGGACAGGTGCAGTTCCATATATCAACCAACACACTCGGTAGACGACCCATCGTTACTATACCGCGAGTCCTTTGTATTCCCTCTATAACTAACAAACCTTGTCTTACCGATACCCGGATTTCCCAGATAGCCTCGTGGGAAACCGTCGGGTTTCAAATAAGATCCTTCCTTCCGGCGAGTTGGTGGGGAGGGGGGGGGGGGGTGTTCAAGGCCAAAAAGCGCGGAATTTTCGGTAAAAAAAAAAAGTAACGGCGGGAATCTTGCATTAAGTTAGTTGCTCTACCAACCGGCCAATTGTAATAATGGCAGATTTTTTTCGGCAATGTATTTTGATGAGAGGAGAGGCTCATGATAAAGTGTGCATAATCGATGGGAAGAGATTGTGTGTGTATTGGATGCAAAGAATCTTGCTCGTGGGAACTTGTGGTAAATTTTGGGAATGATTGTGCATGGATCTTGTACCGGAACAGTGATAGCGAGTGATAAGTTCATGGAGCTCGAAAGAGGCATTTGGTATGGAGAATGGAGGGCTCTGATCGAGTAGTCTGGACAGCCTGCGAAAAATCATTGATTGAAAGCTATTGCTGAAATAGCTCGAGAAACAAAACAGTTTTCCAGACTTCAGTGAAGCCTCAACTTAACTATTGTCCCAATTGCAAGATCTGTGTGTGTCTTTCTAACCTAAAGATGACAATCTACCCGCAAAACAATTTGGTGCCCTATTCTATTTACATTTATTCGGATTACCCAGCTCGTGGACGTTTTAACTACCATTCCAACATGAATAAATAGTACTGTATGGTAAAGTAAAGTTGTAAATTAACTCTTGGATGTACCAAACTCACACGAAAAAATAGCAGCATCAGCTAAGCCTTTCCGGGTCCTTCCACTTTGAATACCCCAGTGTAGCGAGACTACGGTACCAGTGTTGCGACGAGTTGTAGGGGGTGATAGGACATTTTGTATGATACCGGATTCGTGCATAGCCGGGCTTCAGGGGAGTGATCACGACAAATCCCGCCCCTTGGTAGCTAGTCCTACCCCCTAAATACCGGTATCATAGTCTAATTATGATACTTTACTCATGTCAGTGAGTAGTTGGTGGCTGACCGGACGCCACCCCTAGCCCAGCTTGCGTATCATGCAGCAAGATACTAGCTTATGTAATCGAGCGCCCACAAAGAGAACAGCCTCCGAGATCGTCCGTCCCATCCGCGCTCAAGGAAGGAATCCCTCGGTAGACAGCACGGGGGACCTGCCCATCAGAGTGCTGGCTTTCCACTTTTCGGTGCCGTTTGATCGTGTGTGAAGGCCACAGGTCAGGGGATCAGTGAATGGATTCCTACGGTAAGTATCACGTTTGGTGATCCAGAGTCTGGTCAAAAAAAATCTACCAGCCTAGTCCGTTCGGGTAAAAAAGCCCTGACTATGACACCTTGCATAACTATTGTAACCATTAGATACCGGTAGTGTTTAGCATTAGCGTTATAAGTAATTCAAATCTACTGCAAGCAAGCTACGCTAAAGCAGTAAGGCTAAAGCTCCTATTATCATGTAAGGTTAGGCATTTTTTAGTATTATGCCGAGCAAGACGTCTCCATGCGTTGAGGTTAGACGCCCCACCCCGCCAACACCTTCGCTCCACCCCTTAATGATAACACTATTAAAGCCAAAGCCAAAGTGGTGTAATATCTCTTTCGCACAGAATACCCGCTGGGGGTATGGTACACCTTAGCGCTAGCAGCCAGCAGACCATCCTGCCCACAATACCGTAGCTAATGTTCACCACGTATCACTCGCCCACAATTACAAATCGCAAACAATTTCCTCGGAGATCCGCGAGCGCACAGGATAATAATGATAGCACACAAGGAACTAATCTCCAAAATGCCCCGGGGGGGGGCGGGTGCGGGGCGCGACGTCGTGGACCCTGCGAGTTGTTGTCCCTCCCGTTACCGAGGACATCGCGTACAGTACTGTAAAGTTACTGTACGCAATGCTGCACCATCCTAAAAGTCTGGGTCTATCTCCGCCGATATTCCGGGGTTGCATGAGGATCGATAAGGTCACCCACCAGCCCAGCCAGCGATGGCTGGCTAAAGCCCATCCATCATGTGACCGAGCCCAACCCGAGGCACAAAACACACACACACACCGACACACACACACACACACACACACACACACATACTCGTTGTCCCAAACTTCTTGCACCACGCCGCCAACTCAGAACTACAAGTAGCCCTCCACTTTCATTCATTCAACCAACCTGCGATAAACCGGCCTCGGGCCTCCCATTATTAGAATTGTCCCCCCCCTCCACTGCCTAATGCGGGTCGCGCGCCTACTTGTGCACCCGTATGCAAGGCTGGCTACAACTACACAGCACAGTTTACCGTAGGCTGAAAGCCAGGTACAGTTCCAGCGCTAATAAAAGGGTTACTACCGCATCGAAAAGCCTGATCGCAAGTAATTTCCCTTCTGCCCCTCCTTCCTCCGCAACCGCACCTCCCCCATTCGGAGAAGCAGGATGCAAGTCGGACACGGTGACACTCGAGTGACGCTTTGTGATGCCGAGAACCTCCTTGTATTGCGGTGGCAAGCAAGCAAAGAAAGTGTGCGCTCGGAGTTCCGCGTTCTGGGAAGTTTATTTGATATGACGCACTTTCCAGTGGTAGGTAAGTATTTGCCTTGCTGATGCAGGTTCATGGGGAGGAACCTTGCGAGCACTGAGTACCATACAGTATGATATACTGATCGCGGTACCTTAACCATGGACGGTTTACGGGTACTGACTTTATGCTGTGCTAGCACAATAAGTACGAGTACGAGTATATAATATACTATTGTACTAGTACTATACTCTGCCTAAGGCGCGAGCCCCACAGTCGGGGGAAAGAAAAAAAAAAGGGCAAAAAAGAGAAAAACGCTCCGCAAATTAATTAATTAATTAATAAAACCCCAAACGAATTATGGGGAAAAGAAGGAAAGAGCCTTGACCGATTTCGAACCGAAGGGAAACCTGATTTTTCGTGAAAAAAGAAAAAAGAAAAAAAAGGCACAAAACAAAAGTGCTCAAAAAATCACAAGCAAGATGATGATGATGATACGGTACGGTATAATACTTCCTACCGGTTATTATCTGTATTGGTAGCTTTCTTCTTGTTCTGGTTGAGGAGGGGAGGAGGAAGGGAGGAAGGGAGGAAGGTCCACACATGACCAGTAAGTTCGAGTACTGTACTCGAGTAGTGGTCACTACCCCCTCCACCCTTTCCCCCGGAGAGGTAAAAACAAAGTCAGCCAGCCAGCCAGCCAGCAAGCCAAACCACCCCACCAAGCGGCTTAGCGCCCAATTCCCACTCGTGGCAGAATGTAGATCCCCCCCCCCATCTCCGCATGCCAACCCTCCAGTCAAGTTAAGCGAAATGACTCAAATCGCTGGAGAAGTAGGGCTGAAGCAAAGGATTCAGCCTATGAGGGCCAATAGGATCATCTCCACCCTATCTATCTTTCTCTCCCCCACCATCCATCCCTACCCCTCCTCTCTCTCTTTTGTCTCTGTTGAGGAAAAGGGTAGTGTGACTCTACCCCCCCGCTCCTTCCTTCCCTCCATACAAGTCTGCGCATGAGAAAAAGAAGAGCCTTTAAAGATTAGAAGAAAAGAAATCGACAAAAAAGTTAGCGCATGATCCAGTTTCGCATAAATCGATAAATAAATGGGTAAGTAAACAAATAAATGGATGGATGAATAGATGAATAGATGAATAAATAAAAAAGTCATTTATGATAACCGGTAGCTTGTGGTATGATACCGGTACCCCTGTCTACTCACCTTACCCTACCATTACCAGTAACCGGTATGCCTACACCAATATGTTACAGCACGAGTAATCTACTCGTACAGTACGGTATATGCACATCACAACAAACGCGTCAAATCATTTCCAAAAGATCAAAACAAGTTGCCCTAAAAGTCTCCATAACGGGCGCGATATACCACTCAACTTGGACACAAAGAAAAAACACAGTTACAGTATACTAACTAACTAACCCACGGTACAGTACTCCCATAAATCAAAAAGAAAACAGGAAAAAGGAAAAAAAACCCCCCCATCAAGACAGACGGAAAGGGGGAGTGGGGGGGGGGGGGGATCTCCCATGTCCGCCTTTTCCGCCCTTCTCCTCCTATCATCCAAACAAGCTACTTATCAACCCCAACCGAACGGATAGATGGCCACTACTATTTGCTACAAAATTGTTATTTGTTATTGTAACATATAGGTATCATACCACTACCCCTTCCTTTCCCTCCCCTTTCCCTTCCCGCAAAAAAAAAAAAAAAAAAAAAAAAAAAAAAAGAAACGTACAGTACGGCAAAGGGTTACCGAGAGGATGGATCGGCCGTGGGCTGTGGTTGGTACGAGTATCATATTATTACATTACATGGTGGGTACCGTGACGGGGGGGGCTGTGGTTATCATACGTATGATATGTAGACCGGTGATACATTGCGGTGCCGTAGGGTAGGGGGTGAAGGGGGGAAAGCATGAGAGGAGTCGGCTCAACCTTTCTTTCCATCATACCTATTTTGTCTGTCGCCAAACTGCGCGGTGGGTTAGTTAGGTACGGTATCATACCGGTAGGCCCATGGTATCACACGGTAACTCCAAGCGCTTGCCTTTTTTTTTAGCGGCGTGTGTGGTCAGTGCGGTTGCGGTCAGTGCGGTTGCGGTACGGTATTCGAGTTTTGGAGGGGGTAGCCGCGATGATCTGTGCTTGTACTCGGGGGTGTCCTTAAAAATCGGAAACTACCCGTGCTGAATCAGGGCCAAAACGATCGAGCGATCACAATGTCTGGAAAACTTAACCTTGTAACTCCATGTAACTAGGCATCTTAAACAA
>Ga0307513_10001496_pt1 | contig 33635 bp, 40 predicted proteins | sample 15_EM_MG_FD_202174 | JGI IMG/M metagenome (GOLD analysis project Ga0307513, IMG submission 202174) | Populus trichocarpa ectomycorrhiza microbial communities from riparian zone in the Pacific Northwest, United States - 15_EM | ecosystem: Host-associated > Plants > Roots > Unclassified | place... | reverse complement strand
AGTTTCAGCTCAATTGCCGCTCATTGTCGGATTTCTACTGCATTTAGAATAGTTAGGGTATACTCCATGCAACTTATCAGAAAGAAATGGATTGCGAACTCTCGTGAAACAATCCGGCCATAACTCTCTTCCTCATACTACCTTGCATCTGCACGAGATGCAGATACAAGCGGTAGCTCAGCTCTCGCCATCTTGTTTCTAACTGGATAAGAAAATGTTATCCTCGGCGACCCACCTTCCTCCGTGTGGTCACTTGTGACTACAGAGGTGGCAGAACCACCGATAGCAAGTGAGGGGTCACGATTGCCTCGAGTGTGGTGATCGACCTTTGATGCAAGTTGAACGTGCGCTATGGTAAGTTATGTCGCACGGCCTTCTCCTACTAGTTTCCTAATCGGAAATGTAAAAATGGACAAAAAAAGAAAATAAGGAAAATAAGGAAGAAGCAAGCCCATCGAGCTGAGAGCGGATTCCTCGCGGCTGATCTCATGGTTGAATTGGCAATGGCCTTTTTCTGGTAGGATAGCTGTTACCTAGGATCTTAGCAAGAGAGGTATGGAGTACATATTAGGGTCGAGATATCCTCCAGAAAACCATCAAACTGTCTCCCTTTACCCACAGTCTCTCCAAGATACCAAAGCACTCCCGCCACAACTTTATTTCCCTTGGAACCGTTCAGAATGAGTTTTCTCGGCCTTTTCGGGGGTGGTTCCTCTTCGACCTCTCAATCCGAATATGGAGATGATTCTGCCGCTACACAGGAAATCACTTACTCCGGTATCGCGGAGGATATCAAAGCCGCTGGTGGAAAGATACCCGAAGATTTGAAGCTATTGATCGAGACGGGTGTCCAGGCCAAGTCAACAGGACCAGTCGATGATAAAAAGCTGGTCGTTAGTATACCCCTTCTCAAATCATAGGTGTTTTCCGCCGTGATGTGAGTATTCTTCTAAAAAATGTTAACCTGACATTCCGCTTCTTGGCAGATGGAACGACTCATCGGGCTTGTGGCATCATTACCACAAAACTCGGCCAACCGAAAGAAGCTCACAAGCACAATTATCGATACATTATGGGATTCCCTCCAGCATCCCCCCCTTTCTTATGTCGGCGATAAGTATCAGTATCGTCAGGCAGATGGCTCTTGCAACGTTTGTTATCCCGAACAACCATAAGAATGGGCTAGTATACTGAATTTCCGCAGAACATCATGTATCCCAATCTTGGGAAGGCCGGCACGGAATATGCACGATCAGTTCGTCAAGACAAGAAACTCTACGGAGCCAAACCAGATGCCGGACTGCTCTTTGACCGTACGTACATCTGCCCAGAAAGGCAGCTGCTCCTACTGACTCCCTCAATAGTGCTCATGGCTCGTGGGGACAATTTCAAACAAAACCCCGCCGGGATCTCAAGTGTGCTCTTTTACCATGCCTCGATCATCATCCATGGTAAACCACGACCCTCCGGGGGGCCACAAATCTTTCGTGCTGACATAGAGACCAGACGTCTTCCATACGAGCCGCAGCGACTTCTCCAAGAGCGAGACATCCTCATACCTTGATCTTGCTCCCCTTTACGGTAGCAATCAAGAAGATCAAAACAAAATCCGAACAATGCGGGATGGTTTGATCAAACCAGACACCTTCTCAGACAAAAGACTTCTAGGTCTTCCCCCAGGCATATGTGTCCTCCTGATCATGTACTCTCGTTTCCACAACTACGCAGCAAAAACAATAAAGGCAATTAATGAAAATGGTCGTTTTACATTGCCTAAAACGCATGACACCGACAATTCAGATAATCAGCAAAAGAATATACTAAAGCAGGACAACGACCTTTTCCAAACTGCTCGATTGTAAGAAGTCCCCGACAGAAACCTGATTACCTCTTTTTCCCGTAGATCTACAGCGCTAACCTGAAAAATATTAGGATCACAAACGGTCTTTACGTATCCATCAGTTTGCATGAGTACGGTAACCACCGACTAGAAAGTAAAATTCCATTGCTGATAGAATCTATTATCTAGCTATATTCGCGGAATTGCCAACCTCAATCATTCCGAGTCTACCTGGACACTTGACCCCCGTCTGGAGATTGACAAAACATTCGATGGCACGGGCACCCCGAGAGGTGTTGGGAATCAAGTATCCTGCGAATTCAATCTTCTCTACCGTTTCCATTCCGGGGTTTCCAAGCGCGATGATGCCTGGACTAAGGCTTTCTTTGGAAAAATTTTCCCAGGACAAGACCCTACTACCATCGCAGTGCCTCAATTGTTGCAAGGGCTCAAGGCCTTTGAGGAGGGCATTCCAAAGGAGCCCGAGAAGCGGACCTTCGGTGGCCTAAAGAGAACCGGTGCTGATGGAACCGGTACTTTCAACGACGACGACCTTGTTCAGATCCTCAAGGAAAGTATCGAGGATCCAGCTGGTGAGTGTGTATCTGTGTGGTTGCCGGGCGATGCTGGGTAGCACGGAGGGGATTGACGTGAGAAAAATAGGTGCCTTTGGAGCGAATACTGTTCCCGAGATCCTTAAGCCGATTGAGGTTCTGGGAATCCTTCAAGCGCGGAAATGGCAAGTTGCCTCCTTAAACGAATTCCGTGCATTCTTCAATTTGAAGAAGCACAAGACCTTTGAGGACATCAACCCCGACCCTTATGTTGCGAATACACTTAGGAAGCTCTACGACCACCCCGATATGGTGGAAATGTATCCGGGGATGTTTTTGGAAGACACCAAACCCCGAATGGACCCCGGAATGGGGCTTTGTACGGTTCCTGATATCCGCTTATAAAAGATCACCTGCTCACTAAATAATAGGCGCTCCATATACCGTTACCCGCGCCGTCTTTTCTGACGCCGTTACGTTGGTCCGCAGTGACCGGCACTTGACCCTAGTGAGTAATTATTAAAAAATAGAACGAATCATCCCCTACTAAGGCTTACAAAAAATAGGACTATACCCCGGCCAATTTGACCAACTGGGGCATCACAGAAGTAGCACAAGATTACGATACCCTCGGTGGATCCAAGATGTTTCACTTGATCCTTAACGCTTTCCCATCGTACTTCAAGTACAACTCTGTATACGCCATGCAACCATTCTACACCCCGACCGAGAGCCGCAAGATATTTGACAAGTTTGGAACGTCATACTTGTACTCGTTTGATCCTCCAGCAAAAACTGGCTCACCAATCCCTATTGTTACCCACGCTGGTTTGAAGCGCATTTTGAACGATCAAAAGAACTTCAAGGTTCCGTGGGGAGAGTCGATGGAGGCAATGAACAACGAACACGACTTTATGCTTGCTGGTGACTTGAGTTCACATACTGCGCAGAGGAACCTCGTAGGGGATGCTATTTACGATGTCACCGGGTCAAGGAAGCAATTCAAGGACTATACGGAGGAGATTACTCTGAAACTTCTAAAACGGGAGGTTTACCAGCTTGGAAAAGTTCCCTTCAGCCAAGTTGACATTGTTAGAGAGTAATAGCAACCCCCCCCTTGTCATCCGTTCGAAAGAGAGAGAAAAGGCTAAATTCTTATAGCATTGGAAACATGGTTACCCTACACTTCGCCGCAGCGTTACTCTACCTACCCTTGAAGACTGATGATAACCCAAATGGCCAATACTCCGAGCCGGAACTGTACAAGACATTGACGGATCTAACTTGGTTTGTTTTCTCCGATTCAGATCCCACAAAGTCATGGGAGCACCGCCGCGAAGCGAAGAAGGGCATCGACAAGCTCGGAGCGATCATGGTCGAAGAGATCAAGAAGTTCAAGACCCCAATCGGCATTTGGGACAAGCTCACAGGAGGCGCCGGCGTCAGGCCGCCCCCGCCATCCCTCAAGGATTATGGCTCCAACCTCGTAAAGAGGCTTCTGAGCTCCGGAAAGAGTGCGGAGGACGTTGCGTGGATGCTATTGTGGAGTGGGTGCGCTTTTGTCGCCAATTCTGCTTGCGCTGTGGGTATCCCCCTTCCCTCTTTTCTCCGAGGAACACCCGCTGACACAAGCATAGTTCGCCCAATTGATCGACTTCTACGTCGACGACGACAACAGGAAGCACTGGGCTGAAATTCAACGTCTCGCAAACCTCAACACCCCCGAAGCCGACAAGCTTCTCACAAAGTACGCCTTGGAAGGCACCCGTCTCTCCAACTCCCTCGGAATCATCCGCACTGTCGAGCCCGCGGACTCCCAGACGATAACCATAAAGCAGCTGGGGCAGGACGTCGTCCTCAAGAAGGGCGATAAAGTATTCGTCAGCTTCGTCTACGCATCGAAGGATGCTAGCGTCTTCCCCGATCCACTTGAAATCAAGCTCGACCGGCCGACGGAGCTGTACATCACCCACGGAGAGGGTCAGCACCAATGCCTTGGCAAGGATATCAACGTCATCCAGAATACCTACATGCTAAAGACCTTGGCCAAGCTAAGGAACTTTAGGAGAGCCCCCGGCGAAGAGGGTAAGCTGAAGTTTATCTCCAAGCCGGGTGGTATCAAGCTTTACATGAACGCCGATTGGAGCAAGTTTACTCCCTACCCGACTAGTATGTTTCCCCCATTTTATATTTTCCCACCATACGAGCCCCCATGATGCTAACCAGTCTATAGCTATGCGCGTCCAGTTCGACGGACCGATCGTTTCTTAAACGCGGTGAGGGGAAGGGGAACGGACATTAGAGTCGGGTATCAGGATTAGGATGGCAATATAACGTTTTCTTATTTGTTTTGTTTTTTTGGGTCTTTCTCTTTTTTTGGCCTTTTTCCCTTTATCCTTACCATTTATCTCGAAAATTTATCTCACCAAATTGTTCAAGTTGAGGCATGGGCCATCTATATACTATTACTCGGTATGAATAAGATTGATCATTTTTTCCGCCTCCACCCAGAAATCCGGTATGTATTGAATTATAGACAATACCTTGATCATTCGGAATCAATTCACCACTTCACCCCCACTATAGATGAACCAACGAAACATATCTTCGAAGGTAATTCAAACTACATTCTCAGGGAAAAGAAAAAACAACCTCCATCTTACCAGGTATAATATTAAAACGATGAGTATTATAGTACAAGGGAAACCCTGCCCATCCCATACCCGGGAACAACTCACCAGCAAACAACCCACCCACCCATCTACCCATCTACCCATCTACCCATCTATGATACCCACCCAACATTCCAGAAATTAAGGCACAATTATTTCATTACCAGATACAACGGCCCGGACCTCGTTCCCGAGTCAGCCGTAGAAAGTCCGGTAGGCGGCGCTGACGGCGGCCTGGTCCCCATATAAATAGTCTGTATAATATTGAAATCGGAACTTCAAAAAGTTCAAACGAAATTCTCACAAACAAGTTATAGAACTTGCGGCTCCCCGCGCCGGCGGGTGTCAGCTTTGACCGAAGCGTGAACGTTTAAAAGGTGGAGTGTTTTTTGTGTTGTGAGCTATATAATGTTAACATTTGAACATGGTAAGGGTATTCAAAGTTGGGAACGGAAAATGACGGTTGAAGAAGAGAACGGAAAAAAGGGTCTTGGCCTATCGTACATGTAGTGCGAAGCTAGATGGCCAATAGGGGGTGGCCTTAATGGAAAAATTGGGGAGTTGAAACTTCCAGTAACCTGGGAGTGTTGCAGTGAATGCAAAAGGAGGAGCTAGGGGGAAAAAGGGAAGATGTACTATAAATAATACAGTAGGAGTGGTATTCTTCTGCAGTGTTGACATCATGCTTTTTAGTGTGAAAGGTTTTCAATAAGGTTTGGATTGCATCATATTTGTATAGCAACAGATATGACAGTTATGTTCCAACCTGTTCAAATTACAGTCAACTAAGCTTTCCACAACAAGCACCCACAGATATTTCTGTTGAAATGTTTTTTGTCAAACTAACTTTATTAAGCAAATAGTTCTTGCACATATGCACCTTTCAACTTCCAAGTTTTAAACAACCTCCATTCATCGGTTTTGAATCCTCTAGGTATCATGTAGGTACTTTCGGCAAATGCCTGTTTCTGTAGTTTCAAATTTGAGTTTTGAAAAAAAGTAGGTAATGGCAAGAGGGAAAGATATCAGACATTGTCAAGTATCCTGGTACTTGTATTGTAGGTATCATTTTTCTTTGAAAACTAGAGTTGCTTCTGGATATAGTCAACATGAGAAAGAAGTCTGTTCACTACTCATCAAAATAAAAAGTCTCTCCTGAACTCTTACCAATAGTAGAGTATTGAACTAGGAGGCCACCTGTTACTGTGAGGAAACTGCAATTCTAAACTGCACTTCCAGTATAGGTAGAGGTCAGAAACAAATACTTTCTTTGAGTCCAGATATGGGATTATCTAACTTGAGTAGTATGGCTAGCCTGAGGAGGCAGCCTAATCAGCTGCTGGTAATCACAGTCTTGCCATTTCCTATATTCAGATTCACTATAGCCATATGCCACTATAGAATTCAAACTAAAAGCAGTAATCTGCTAAAAGTATCTAATTACATAAGTATGAAAAAGAGGAGATTTCTTACAGATGTGCCAAACATCTCTTAGTAGGTATCTCTAGAGTTTTTTAAAAATAGTAAAATCATCTCTTTGCCTCACTCCCTTCTAAAGTTCAGTGTCAACTTTTGCATTGCCATTATAAACCATAGTGTTTCTATCTTCAATATAAGGACTATCATTATTGGTCAACTGATGTAGTTTGTTTCTTTTATAAGTAGCAAGTAAATAATGTCTGACTAGCTTGTATGACTTGGTAGATATTATAAGATCCAATACTTGATATTGGAAAGCAATTATATCTCATTTTTTTGTCATTCTTTCTTCAAAACAAGAAATTTTTAACTTTTCAGATAGAGTATTTTTCTTTACACTATTCACCCAACTAGTCATATTGGCTGACTAAATCAGTTCAGGAGGATTTCCAATAACTGTACTCTGAACCTCTTGTTGTACATAAATCTTATGACAGTTTAGATGAGCTTGAAGTGAGACTTTCACACTTGTTATTTCAATATCTTCATGACACATATCCAAAGTCCAAACTATAAGAGCTGAATATTTCCTCTTTAGTGAACCTTTCAGAATACTAGCTGTGAATATGTTCTCCTTCGCCTTCTCCTTCTTCAAGTTCCCATTGGTTGTTCTTACTCTTGTTTAATTAGAGTAGATTTGACCTAATTCAACTTCTTCCTAAATCATGCTGCTGGCATAATTATTAAAGCTCAGAAACCCTTAGATCATCCAGCTTATCCTTAGAAAAATACTTTGTATTATTGGAAGATATTTTAAATATTCTGTCCCTGCTAATTAGTAACTAGTTGTATTGAAAAAGTACCACTAAGGAACTTGAAAATATTATAAAACCTCATCTTCAACAAAGTAGATTGTTAAAAAAAAAGAAGTTTTGTTGTATGTTTAAATACGGTAAAAACTAAGAGTGAAAGAACCAAAAATAGGAACACTGAGAAACTAAGAGTGGTAAACTTACTTGTAAATTACTTTCACAGCAAATATGATACTTGTAGTAGTTATTATTTGAGTTAATTTCTGTAGAGAATTTGAGGTTTGAAGAAGAGTGTCGAAGAGTTACAGTCCACTTTGCTTTTACTAAAGTAAATGCACTCCTATAATAGCCCAAATAATCAGAGTAATCAATATATCAGATAAGTGAACAGGATACCCAGATTTGAGCTTTATTTTTATATTTTTAAGCCTAATACTTCTTATTCTCATATATTCGTTGACTTCTACTACTCTGTTAATATTCTCATATTCTGAAATTTCTAAAAGTTCATCACTTCAATATCTATACTTATTAACAATTATTAGAAATCTCTCTTGATTTCTCATATTTGAATAATATATTAAACTGACTAGTCTTAAGCTAGAAATATTATTCTTTGAGCTACTGAATACGCTCTATAATAGGAATAATAAAATAAATATTAACCTTGATATAACTAAACAGAAAATAATTAGAGAAATCAATATCAAGTTATTAAAAACTTGAATATATGTCAATAAATACTACAGTACCGTAAAAACTCGAATAATTGGACCACCTAAAATGCGGTTAATTTAAAGTGTGTACAAGTGTGTATTGCGCAGTGATCTTCTTGTCTCAGTTAATATGGGTTTCATCATTTCTTGGCAGCTAATGATGCTGTGTTTTCTCTCTTTTTGTCATCATCTATACCCTAATTAACTGCCAAGAAATGATGAAACCCATATTAACTGAGACAAGAAGATCACTGCGCAATACACACTTGTACACACTTTAAATTAACCGCATTTTAGGTGGTCCAATTATTCGAGTTTTTACGGTAGATAAGAGCTCTTACTTACCTTTGATCAAGAAAAGAAAATGTATGTTAGGTGGTACCAGATCTCTAAGAACAAGCGAGATGGGTAAGACCAGGGTACTTTATCGTAGACGGAGATGTGTCTAGGAAGGCTCAATATAAACGTGCGTAAAATAATGATAAAGATTTTTCTTGTAATAACTTATTATATTGATAAGGTCTCTTCTCCGTAGCGTGATGATTTCAGTAAAGCTCGGGAGGCACTTCGATATTTATATCCCGCGTCGATAGAGTGCGCGGCCTACAAGTAACTACCATACTAACTAAGTACCTGCTAACTATTCCGAACCTTTCCAATAGTGCGAACACCTTTTGACCCTGAATAATATCGCCCCACCATTGACTTCCGGACTGGAGAGCTTCTTGATTTCTCTGGTGTGGCACCACGTTCCAGTCAGAATTCACCATCCTTCTTCCGTCAGGAGGAACTGAGACTCGTCTGCATGCTAGACAGTGTCCTCGACATCGGACGAACGAAGTGGCCAACTTCGTAATCGGACCTATCGCAGTAGCAGATATCACTCTTGCTTCCTGCGCTTAGGCTTCGGTTAGACTATCAGTCGAGATCGTACCAATGGCACAATCTTCTCATAGTCTTTCCCTACCGAATGATCCTATATGGTATTATACCATTGGTGTGGGTGCGGTCATACTCTTATTTCATTTTAGAGTAGACACGACGAAAACGTCCCGTTACTTTAGTGACATAGTTTCATGTGCCATTCCGCTATGTCTGTAACTTTATGCGACGTCGACCGATTTCGCCCGGAACACTTGCATAAGCTCACCAAAGGTCCCCTCTCATATATCCTGCGAACAGCATCCGGTCGGACGGACGGCCGCGACGTATACGGTGTTATGAGATAGGTTCCAATGATAGTGTCCTTTGGTGTTGGGACGCAACTGCGACGCGGTCAGGTGTTGTCGCGCCGTCCCAACGCCGGGGCCAGAGGGGGGTGTTAGCTTCACCGGGTGAAGGTAGGGTAATCCCAGGGTATACAAAAATATGTGGAAAAGCTACGCTTTTCTCATATGCCTAACAATGTAACTGAGATATATATCTGTCATCTGGAATTAGTGAATCTTCTATAAGTTTTATTATCAGTATCTATTAAACTAGTAGAAAAATTGTCAAACCTGATAGATAAAAGAAAGAAGAAAAGATAGAAGAAATCAACCCAATTGTGAGAGAAAGAAAATATTGTCTATTGGTTGTTGTTCAAGTTCAGGTACTAGTAGTTCCTTTGAAACTAGAAAAAAATAAGGAATAACTTTTATACAGAAATTTTGTATGCCAAGCAATGCACTAACATAGCTCCTATGTCCTAGTATAGGGCTTGAACTACACTTTGCAACTTCCACAAACACACCCAAGGAATTTCAGAATATACATTAGGTAATATTTCCTTCAGGAAAGCTATGACAACCATAATTCCTTAAAGCTTATTGTATTAACAAGATACAATGAAATAATAATATATAGCTCTATTTGGCCATCAGTATATAGGGTCTACCTATTAATACCCACTGGCAGCCCTCTCTATTGATTGAAAAATATACTGACTATTTAAGATGACCTGTAACAGGTACAGGTACTATGATTACTGATGGGTTTTCTTTCAGAATTAGTTTATTTTCAGGATACAAGCCTTAAGGCTGTAGCATTGTATTTTAAGAGATATTATTTGATATCTAGATTGTTTTATATTTTGTTTCAAAATACAAGGTTGTGCCTCTCCCTAATTATATTTCGAAAGTATCATTTAATACTTCCAGTGTTTGAAGTTTTATTTCAAGTTCAAGGGATCATTTTTGATTGTTTTATATATTAGTTCATAGTATCGATTTGATATCAGAGTTCTTTTAAGATATGAGCTGTGCTTGTAAGGGTAATACTTTGGAAAAGCCAGCCAGTATATTTAAAGGCCATATTTTTTGAACTTAGAAAGAGTAAACTTTAACAGACAGAGTTTGTCAGTATACTTTGTTGGATAGTTACCACTTCGGTTCACCATAATAGTGAGAAGCCACCTAATACTTTGAGACCTTAGTGATATAGTAAAAGGTTTTATCTAATCAGCTTTCAGAACCTCTGCTTGATCAATCTGTCTAGACAACCTTTTAACTAGGTTTTCAAAAATAGAACCCAGAACGGTTTCATAGAGATTTCAGTGTACCGAAACTGATAATGAAACATTATAAGACCAGTCTAGTTATACTTCTATATACTAGTCAATAGAGTTGAGGATTTAGAATCTTGTTTCATTCGATATATTTATAAAATTAATGCATTATTATACTATACATTTTTCTCTCTTCTCACACTTGTACCACTTCCTACATAATTATATAGTATAAATATCTTGGGCCAAATAGATTTCCTCTATTCTAATATCGATATCATCAACTTGAACCACTTTTGTCTTTCTATCTTCACCTCCAAATACCTTACTCCATCACTAAGTTTCATGTTATAGCTCATTTTTCTTCAATCTTCCTCCCCTTTAGTAAATTTAGCAATTGCTTCCAGATTCTTTTAGTAAATATTATTACCACAATTTCAACCTCTTTATGCTTGCTGTACTCAAGAGTATTATGCCTATATTTCTATAAGCTACTTTTGTAAGTGAGTTGTAGATATTGTTAACACTGCCTTTTTCTATTTCTAAGTTGCCTTAAGCCACTTCTTATAAGTGAACAATTTGATAATCTGCTTTCTTCATATTTATAAGAAGTTAATTTAGTCTAATCTGAATTTCATCCATAGCAGTCAACTCAACCATGTACTGCGTTCTTGCTCCCTCACAGTTCTATTTTGGAATTAATTATTAGTAAAGTCCAATCTGAAGATATACTAATATCACAAATCGTGACCAAGCAAGGCATATTTCACATGACTAATTAATACTTGTTAGTCATAAGATGTGTTGGTTTCATGCTATGACGTCATTTAACTCATAGTATCTCACATGACTGCGCACTTGCAAGTCATCATTATATTATGATTGATTGATTGTTTCATGACTCATGATTGTGATGTCATATGATGTAATGATTTTGGCACATCACTCGGATTATGAGTCATGGGTTTTTGCCCATGTCACTTGATTGAGCACATGACTTGTTCTATGAGTTGTGATTGGTTAAAGGATATTGTGCAGTTGATTCAGACGAGTCAGCTGATGGATTTCATACTATGACTTGCTACGAGTCATAGAGGTCACGCGACGTAAGGGGATGAGTCACCAGAGTTAGAGTTGTGGGAAGATGCCTATATAGGGGGCTTGTTTCTGACTAAGAGATACAAACCTCACGCAATCATCTAAGTACTTTTCTATACCTAAGTTACAATACAATTACCCTTTTTCTCTTTACATACACTTCTCCTCTACAAGAGCCTACGCTCAAAGAACCCAGAGACTATTATGATAGTCTTGGTCACGGTGATGGGTTTCCTGACATAGAACTATTGTGATAGTTCTACAACTTGAAGTACGACGATCCACCCTTGTTACCATCTGACAAGATACTATCCTTCAAGCCGACCAAGCTAGTTTTGTACTATCTCAAGAGATAGTACCTCCCTACTCCTTAGTACAAGAAAATGAGACTCACTTACACAGGAGAGAACTGTGATTGCCTGTTACCTTTAGGATCAACAATAGAATTGTTACAACTAATCACAAATACTAATCTCTTTGTATATTCAAGGTTCTTGCAAGCTTGATTCTTTCTATTGCTTGTCTTAAGAGCTTTTCCTTTTCTATTATTTATTATTTATATAAGGTCAGGTCAACCAGGTCATATTGTTTGGCCGCCGTATAAAACAAATAATCTTCAGGCATCCGGAGAGCATCCTGTTTCTCTTCAGTTATTTACTACACTTCTCAATGCTTTCGCTGAATGAAGGAACTCACCAAATCCATCTAAGAAAGTTGTGAGAAAGGGAATCAGACACACCAGCCTACAGAATGACAGGAGGTTGGAGTACTGGCTAGATTTCAGGTTAAATCTGGCAAAGGGGGAGAGGGTTGCCTGCGAGTAGGCACGCCAGAAGGATCTTGAATCCTTTCAGGTTACTAAGGGCTGTGAAGGTAAATAGCTTGCACTTTCCATTATATGGAAATATACTAAGAATTGTCCTACGGTAGTTACTCGTAGTAGAATCCACTATCTTCATATGCAATACTATATCTATCAATCCCTGGCTCAGCCCACTATAGATTTAGTTTTACAGGTTAATAGGGTTGTGAATACCAGTTAGTCAGATCAAGCACACGGAGCACACTCAAGCTTGATGGTGAATAAAGAAAACACTTATCCTTCTTAGGAGGTTTTTGTCTCTGATTATGGAGACAGCCTTTAAGTTGCATACAGAGATAGTGGATTATACAAGTAAATATAGCACATCAATTGCTGTATGTTACCAATCTGTAGTTTAGCTTACCGGGTTAATAGAATTGCAAAAGCTAGTCAATGTGATCCAACACAGCCAAATTCCGGACACCAAATCATGTCAAGAAAGCACAAACCAGTCTTAAGAATCTCTGCCTCTGAATCCTAAGATTAGCAACCAGCAGGGATAGCGAATTGACTGTACGAGTAAATACGGTATCGTGTTTACTTAGTCAATTCACTGCGAGCAGCCAGGCCTATCTCTGCGATCTGAGACAACTGTGCAGGGTATATAGTGCATTCATGACACAGGATAGGCAATTAAAGCTGAACTCATTGGATCTCATTAACTGGTATTTGTAATTTTGTTAATCAGTTTTTCTAAGTCTACTGTTGTTTAGACTGTGATTTTTATTCAGATTTCCAATAGTGTCAGATCGTCAGTTTCAGAAGCGAGGTTGCTAACATATGATGTTTCTCTTTAGGTAGCATAGTGGAAATCTTTTTTAAAATCGATATCAATTCTTATACGTCACAGGGGAAGCTTTCTGAGCTTGAAAATCTCACATTCTCAGAAGTCCAAAATGCAAGTGAGAACTATCTACCAATCTGTGTACCTACAGGGGCCTTTTACTTAGCTCTCAACTCCAAGTATTGGTGGCTTTTTGTTTTATTCTCCGATCCATACTCATTGCTTTTAAGGTCCAGATGCGGGAAAAAGAGTTCAAAATCAAGTTCCTAAAATTAAAATTAAAGTAATAACCAAATTCCATGGTTTGCAATTTTTAATGCTTAGTATTTAATTTTCTTTTCTCTTCTCTTCTCAGAGTATTGTATAATTAATTCAATTACAAAGAATTCCATTTAAAATCTCAATTAGTAGTAATAAAGAATCATTCAATCGTCTCAATTTTTAGTAAGCAGAATATCCTTTACTTCCTTTTTTCCAGATACTGATATTCAAGCCGAAGATTCCTGAAATTTCAGGAATGTGATCAGGATCACCATCTCAATCAATCTCTAGTTCTGGCGGTCAATCGTGATTGTTCCGGTATTTTTATAACTATACCTTAACTCATTATACTATCTAACTAAAATATAGTGTCATGTATCTATTTCTCAAAGACTACAGGTTTTCAGCTCTATTTGACTCTGAACTTGAAGTATCCTATGTTTCTAAACCCTGATGCAAACTAGTAGTTTATCAAGTTCAGTTTCTCACACTTATATAACTTGGTTTAAAAGTTTACCATGCCCCATCTTCTTACTTTCTGTCATTTGTACTTCGAAATATCACTAAAAACAGACATTGTAGCCTGTTTTAGTACTTTTCTGAAGTTTCACAGATGTTTAATTTTTTTTGAATTTTACCCCCTCATGTTTTTCCTGCAAACGCTAAGCCTAGATATCAGTTAGAAATTGTACTATAGTAGTCCGAGTCTAATAAAATCATGTAATCATAATTGTTTTCAAGCATAAAACTTGCAGATATGATGTAGTATATAGGTTGAAAATAATAGACAGAATAACAATAGGAGGTGAAAAAAGTGAAATAAATAAAGAAAGTAGTAAGTCAAGCAGACAGAAGAGGCTGGAAATAATAGTAGTATCAAATTCAGATAAAATAGTATCAGAAGTAATAATAGATATTGTCAGGTAAATTGGAAGATGGAAGAGAGGACTGGGTGTAGGTTGAGATGGGTAAGGAGGAAGTGAGAGAGAGATTAAGTAGAGGTGTATGGACTACCAAACTATGTAGTGCTAGTTGTTTTCGGAAGCGATTGCGGTATACAGTGGCATCATAACACCAAGATGAATGGTCTTGGCATCAGATTAGATGTTTATCAGATGACCATACACTACTTGCTTCTACACTCCCGTTTGAAAAAGCTCCCGTAACCAGACTGGTACATTCATGTAGTTGGGGCTTGCAATAGTATGTCGGCGCCAGCCAGGCATCAACAACAAATACATAGATGTACCAGTGTGGCTACGAGGACTTTTCAAACGCGAGTGTATTTGCCAAGAAACCCCTCTTCAGCTCATATTTTGCTGGTGTTCTCATCAAATATACAGCTCACGGAGGTATTCTTGGCAAAGATGGGTGAGTACTGTTTGATACGCTTTACAGTACTATACTTGTATGATATAGTACAGTAATGTGGGAGGCTTCTCGTCTAAGGTGTGGAGAGGGGTGTGGTTCTCGATAAGAGCTACGAGAAAACAACGGCCTGTAATACATGGTGAAGACCTGCCCATGCCTCCAATATGCACACGGCATCCTTTGGTCGTAATCCGTGGAGTCCATCCTCATGACCGACAGTAACGTATCCCGGATTTATCAAACACCGTTATCCCGGCCCGTGTAAAACAAAAACTTCCTTCATCTATTTTGTCCGAGTAGTAGACCGAGTGATCGGTGATGACTACACCGACCATGTACTCAAAGCATTGAGGGGGAAGGAAATGGGGAGTTTCTACAAGGTGGTTCAGCAACCGATAACCCCAACTTGACCGGAGTGGTGGTAGTTACGAATGCCCCCCCCTCCCCGGGCTCATATAATAGAATCACAACAAAAGCCAACGTTAGCACAAAGAAGGGGACTATACTATTTTGTACTGGTACGGCACTTGCTGCTTGTACTAGCACTACCGGTATGCTAAATATTAATTACTCGGTGGGCTTTTTCGAGTACCGTGATTTACCTAACTGGACAAGTTCGTGGATTGCTTTGGTCACACTTGTGGGAAACAGGGCTTCGTGGTTGGAGAGGGGGAGGGGTAAGCGATCGCAGGGGGTGACGGCGATGATCACGATGAGGATGACGATAGGGTACGGACATTTTGGCGCCATGCTGGTGAACAAAGGTATTAATGTCATAACATTATGATGCCATGATAGGTTTAGAGGAGCCAAAGCCCCGTTTATTCTCCAGGCATGTATCGGTGGCAGGCAATTACTGAAAGTACAAGTGAAGAAAGGCATATTTAAACAAGGCGGGAAACGAAGGCAATGAAATGAGGAAGACAAAAAAGAAAGAAAAACCAAAGGCTATGCAATCCCATCCCACCCCATCCCATCGAACAAAAGAGATAAAAATGAATGCGAATGTTTGCTTTTTCTTAATAAAAAAAAAAGACCGTCAATAATACAATAGTAGTAAAGTTAGTTTGCAGTTTCCGATGTATCTTAACAAGCAACAATCATATCCTCCCTTCTCCTCCTCTCCTCCTGACTGAGCGGGTATGGCGGATCTGCAGCTGCGGAACTGCTGCTGCTACCGGCGTTCGAGTGATTCGATGCGCCGCTGGCTTTCCGGTGCGCAGGGTGAACTCCCAGCTGTGCAGGGTGGTTTCCCAACTCGGTTGTCCGCGGGGCAAGTGATGAGGTAGCGGCAGCTTTGCCGTCGAGGACGCCGCCAACCACTGGGTGTGCTTGTGTGGGGACTTCTTCGAGATCCAACGTCCAGATCCGTAGGTCCTCCTCAGCGTCATAAAGGATTTGCCGAGCTTGCCTGTCCGCGTTGAAGGGTTCGTGGGTGTCCCCTGGGACGACGGGGGTGTCGTTTAGTAGATTCAGCATTCGTCTGCCGTGTTTAGCTAGGATTGCTTGCTTTTCCGCGCGCTCTACTACCGCTGCAAAGTGTTGAGCGTAAGCCTCCTTTAGCTTTGCTCGAGTGACGTTGGTGAGTTGTGCTTCGGCCACTAGATTCTCGGCCTCCGCACGGACGAGTTCCTGCTCCAGGGTGACCAACTTCGTGCTAGTGGGTTCTTTATATTTTAGTCGAGCAATCTCATCCTGGACCTTCGTCTTGTGATCCCGACTCGGCTGCACACCACTCTCGGTGTTGCGGATCTGCTTGAGAATACACCGGTAGTCTTCCAAATTCTGGGCAAATATGTCCTCCTGAGCGCCGATCTCCGTCAGTATCACACCAAGCTTATCGCTCAATTCCGATACCGCATCATCGCCTGTTTGCTCCCCCCATTCAGACAATTGCGTAGCTACCGATTGACGTTCATGTCCGGCTGATTCGTAGGCGTTGATGACGTGGTTCTCGCTCTTGATCAGGCGGAAGAGACGCTTCGACAGCTCGGGTTGGTAGTTGCCGCGTAAGCTTGCGAATGAGAAGAGGTGCCTCTTGGATGGGGCGGGGGTGTCCGAGCGAGATTTGGAGGAGCGGACCGAGAGACTGCGAGTTCTTCTGCCATCGGGTGAGCGTTTTGGGCTCGGGGAGGACTTGCGGGGGGTGTAAGGGGGTGGTAGAATGGCCATTTTGTTTATGATTTGTGCCAGAGGAGGGGTATATTATGAATGAAGGAGATCTCAGATCTTGTGATAGTGATGGGTACGACAGTATCTGAAAGTGAAAAGGAAGGAAGAAACAGGAAGGCCGGCTTACATTTCAGGCATTTGTGGTGGCTGGGTGAATTCCTTCTTATATGTTTTTTTTGTTTTTTTCCTTCCCTCTTTGTTACTCTACGCTCTGCGAGAGCTTTCCTATCGTCCCGGAGGAGGCTGTCCGCCCAGCTAGCTATTTGCTATTGTTTGCGTCCCGATAGATTGGTCCGAAACAGCCCAAAAAAGAAGCGCGCGCAGAATCCCGGACTAACCGATTATCGTTCGTTCGTTGGCTCGTTCAAGGGGAAGGTAAGTCTAAAAAGTCAAGACTATGCTAATACGGGTACTAAACCGTGCACAAATGCAATTGGGTGAAAAAATAGAAAGCGGAGGATAGGGAAGCAAGGGGTGAAGGAGGGGAAAGGAAAGGGGGAAGGGGAAGGGAAATGTGGTTGAAGGTATCCAACTGGAGTAAACGTCATACTTGCCACTGTCAACGTTTCGTACTCCACAGGAATAGGTTAGCACATGCTGAGCAAGGATTGTGTGGTTTGGTTGGGTGAATGAACCCTTGCAGCGGCAAGCATACTCTACCGCTTAATGCCAGCCGACTGGTTTATTTAAGCTCCTTGGCCTGGTGAAACTGCGCGCCTAATCATGTCGCAGCCTCGGATAGGGTTCGATCTACTCGTAGTGAGCAACTATTTTTGATTGGGACTCGCTTCGGTGACACGATATACCTCTTACTTGCGCAAATTAAGGTACCGATATTGTTAGCACGCTTCTCAATACCGGCGCCCGAGTATCCAATGGATTCGCTGGCCAGACGGTCAGCTGAGTTGTGAACTGTTTCTGGGCTACGGCTATGTACGGCCACGACTCGATATTCCGATGAAACCGTTTTCCAACTCCAGCATGAGATGAGGGTTTCAATTCCCCGGATTGACTTATTGATGAGGTGGATGAGGTTTGGATTTCCGTCTTGATGTGTCAGATGCTGCCATTTGTTTGGTGGCTTCTTTATCGCGCTCTCAGGATTGGTTGAGTCGGCTAGTAGACTTTCCTTTTCTTGATACTACCTTCGTTGCGCTTCAAGGGGTGAAGTCAAGTTGGATGAAATAAAGTGAAGTATCAGCGGAATATCATGGGGACTTTGTCAACTCTGCATTTTTGTGATGGTATTCAGTGATTTGAAAGACGGATAAATGCAAAATACGTCGCCGCTCTAGATGCTTAGACCTCTATCCAATGTATTCTTCACTATGGTACCTGCCACAAGCGCTGACCGAAACTAGAGTTTCCATACGCGGATGGCGGCATTCAATGAACCAAATAGTAAAATTGTCACAGCAAATGATCCCCTCCCTGTAACCTACCCGCAGTAATTCAAACATCCATAATTTTAGCATCCCGTGAGACCCCGATTCTAATAAACAAAAGTACCGGAGGAAATCTACCCGTTCTCACGGGAAGCCACTATTATAATTCACCTCCCCCCCCGATTGGGGGTCTCCGCCCGGCACTATCTACCCTCCTGCTTCGCACCGCGCTTCCCTAGGATTCGTGAACCCCAACAACATTCACGAGGTATCACTCCCGGACCTAGCCCATGAGTATAGCCATCTTTACCAAGCAAACAGGAGGAAGCCACATGCAACCCAACAAAAAGCGAAGGCGAGACCAAGCCGGACCCCCGGTGTGATACTATTTAATCTCACCCGCCGGAAGACCATTCCCAGAGCGATCCAGGAGAGTGGTAGTTTACACATGAGATCCTCACCCTCTATGAATAGGCCATTAGACCATCCGTTGATGGTAAAGCGGAGAAAAGGAAATTCGGTACGGGAAAGATCTATCCCCACTATGGCGAGCCCCCCATGGACGGAGACTCATGCGTTATGGGATCCACCAAATCCCCTAGCTCACCTCAATACCTCCATTGGAATACCGGTACCCCAGAAATCCCCCCCCAACACACTCCCCCAGAGCCAGATCCCTCCTGCACACCCACTCACATACGGCACTATAAAGCTCAGCACACCTCAAGCAACCAACTCAGCTCCGCCGGGGGTATCTTCCAAATGTTCCACAGGACGAGAACAAACAGCCTTATCCAAAACTCTAATCCCCGGGAAGGACCACCGAATATGCGTTTCAACCCTGGACGGCTGAAAAATTGGTAGGAGGAAGGGAAGGGAACGGAATGAAAGAGAAGAAAAAAGGCAAATTATGCTGCTTCCTGACTGGTTTGGCCAGGTGCACCGGTGGGTACACAGTGACTCGGGGTGTATCACAGCAACTCCTAGGTGGCTATATGAGGCGAGGGTACTTGCCTTTATAAGGCGGCAGGCTCCCGTCAGGAGAATATAATACTGCGGGTGGATGGACGGCGGGAGAAAGAGTTTGGCGCATGGAAGTGCACCGGGGGGGAATGGGAGTGGAAGGTGGTATTGGAGTGGATGGCGGTATTTTCAGAGGGCCATGGAATATGCTTAGGATGCCATTATGGCTGAACAAAGGCCTACGGTTTTGGCCCCGCCGGGTGCTCACTACCCACCCCTTCCAACCACAGCCAACTCTCACCCCGATGACCAACTCGCTCAAATTTCCATATTTTCCAAAACAACATACCCACACAACCCGACATCCTAAAGCGAGACAGCCATTACCACCCTTCACTCTGCATACACGATATCCCCCACTCTACTCCCCCCCGGAAACCCCAACAACAGTTCCGGCAGAAAAGTCACTCTCACCACTAGCATACCACTCCCCGCCAATCTCCCTCGCACAACCCACCGCGACGAACCAAGCTGAATTCGCAAACGCCACCCATGAGGCACGAATCCCAGACCCGGCCACCCGACACATACCCAGATTACACCCGTTTAGGGAGAAGTAACGGAGGCACATCCCGCCGGGGTTGTACAGCCTGCCCTCACGCTTGTAGACGCTTGATATCGCTACCATAGCGTTGATGTAAGTTGGGCTCGTATTCGTGGTGTTGCATCGGACGCCCACCAAAGCGGATGAGCGGGAGGAGAATAGGGCGGGGTCCAGGAATGTGTTTTTTATGAGGGCTTTGATGTCGGCTGCGGTTGTTGCTGGGTCTTGCGCGAGGGCCCCAAGGGAACTCCAGAGGGGGGTGGAGGTTATGTCGAATTCGGCGGGGAGGGAGATGGAGATCGGGGGAAAGAAGAGCAGGAAGAGCAATGGCCCCAGGAATACCATTGGTGAAATTGTCAGTGAGGTTATTTTATCAAAAGGATTTACGGAAAATTAAGTTGGCTAATGGAAGAAATATCCAAGGGGAGGACAGATCTTGTATATGTGATTGGGAGGAGGGAGAGCGGGTGAAGGACAGCGGGAGAGGAACAAGGGTCCCTCAAGAAAACCACGGTTCTGCGAAGAAAAATCATACGAGAAACGCCCAGGCGCAGTACCGTACAGCGCAGCGGGCAGCTGTGGTTACCAACAGCCAGCGCTTTTCCGCTGCAGCAAGGATACAACTATCATTTGGCTATCTCGGAGAATACCAACTCTCAAGCAATCTTCCGAATTAAGGTATCGAGTGATAATATATGATGGCCTCGTGTTCCGCAATAAAACGGGATACGGCGGTGCTATAACTTAGGACAGCATCAAGAAACCTAGCAAGTGGAAAGCAAAAGAAAAAAATTCCATGCGCTCACAGGTTGGCGGGGGTTTCGGAACTGAAATGTCACATTTGTTCTGGAGTCGCTACAGATATACTATTACCACTTACGGGTTAACGTTACAGGCATATAGAGCCCGAACACCTAGGTCCGAATTTTGTACGAGCGGTCAGATACGCATAGATAATTTGCCACACAAAGGTTTTATCCCTGTCCTTTCTTGTATACCAAAGAATAGTTACATCGGGAATACTAGCCATGGAATTCGGGGAACGTTTGTCCTCTGACAAAGAAAGCAAGTGTTTCGGAGGCAGAGCATAGTTATACACCGAACCCCCCCGTTCCTCGTTCTACCGACATCACGAGAGAGTATGATACTAGGATTGGACACCGATGTCCTTTTATACCAATGATAAAGTATCGGGAGCCTGAGCTGTCTATTTTCTGAAGAAGCAGTTAAAAGATCAAGAAGAAAAAGTATTATCGGCCAGTTCCTATGGTCTAATGGCTTAGGAGACTGGTCGGCTAATTTGAAACAGGGACCATCATGAGTTCGAATCCGGGGGGCAGTGGAGTAGTCGAGCATTAAAAAGAATGCTCGGCGAACCACTTTTTTGCTGGGGGGGTAGGTCTAGGGTTAGTAATACCCTTGGGGTCAATTCCGAACAAATGTTGTTGTGGGACTGCTGGCTAGTATTCGGGTACCACGTGCCCGTAACTCATACGTCTCGAGGGCGGAGAGAGGGCACACACTGCCCAGGGGAATCAAACAGTGATCGTCAACTCGCAAACAAGCAAGGACAAAAGACAGCTATACTATACTAGAAATGCATGCCTAGTCCACAACGTACATATTCCTACTGCAAGTATCCACAACACCAAGAACTTAATTTTACAACACAGAACCTTAAATCTAGACACTCAAGTTTCCCTCTTCCAATAGATATCTTAACGCCAAGTGCCACCGCCTTTCTTGTCCCAGGAGATTTAAACCCAAGTCCCACAGGAAAAAAAAAACCGTCCACACTTCAGGCCCCTTAAGTTTCTATAATTGCACTAGGTGCCGCAGTGAATTATGAGGAGTTTAAGCCTCCCGAGATATGATCCGAAATCATGATAGGCACAGACAGAAAGATATACCCTGTGCATCCCCGCTTCTCCTCGTATCACTAGCTCATGTTCTCCAATACCGGAGGTAACCAGGTTGGTCCCAATGAAAACGCTCAATACCGCGTCAAACCATGGTGAGGTCCCGGGAGACACATAAAGCTAGCTAGCTTAATGAGAGAAGCAAGAATAGATTGCGCATAATTTACGGATGGCATCGCCGAACCCAAGGATCCAGGAATCCAAAGAGCCACCACCTCGGAACGACGAGAGAATTTCGGATATACTTAGTAGCCTACTGTATCAAGAGACCCAATGCCATATAAGGATAGCCCAATAATTCCCCTTTTATTCCACAAAATCCCACATCCTGCATACCGTGATCATCAACCACCTATCCTCGGAAGGCACCCAATTCCTCACCAGCGCGTCTCCTAAACCTCACTCTCAAGCCCCCCCCCCCCTCCAAGAGCATCTCCCAACAACGGAACCGGAAGGAGAGGAAGCGTAGGAGAGGATGAAACAGAGAGGGCGGGAAGAGGGGGCGAGGAAGTCCTAAGAAACCCCTCAGCCGGGATCTTCCTCAAATTCCGAGGAGCAGGCGTCTGAGCCACACTTATCAGACGGCGCCTCAAGGTGGGAGAGAGTGGTAGAAGAGAAGAAGGTCCGATGGATATTCCTCAAATACAGGCAAATACAGGCCACGTATCCGGCTCGTACCCCCCGGGGAGCTCTTCGAAGGAAGGCGAGATGGTGGATCTTCCACCATCACCGGTCTCAATATATTTCCTAGGATCTAGGGGGGGCTAAGACCTTAACGAAGAGGTATCATATCGAGAAGTGTCAAATAAACCCCAGCCCCTTGTGTTGCAACTAATAGACCTGAGCACTAACTTATACCCCAACGAAACTCTTTTATGATAATAATTCCGGCAACCTCAAGGACAGAAACAGAAAATCAAATATAATACCCTTAAAATCTTGTATATTATTATCCTTCAGCATCAACAACGGCCTTCACCCTCTGGGGTATGCTCCTTCCCAGATTATGAAAGTAGTCGGAATCTAGCAACCCCCAGCAGTTCTCATTTTAGTTTAGTTACAAGTACGATTTCAGACGTGTTGCAATCGACGAGAAATGCTTTCGGATATTTTCGGCTAGGATGCCGGTACTTAGCTACGACGCTAGGTGTCCGTGTTTCTCCGACACTCCCCCCGATAGTGAACTTGCGAATCTGCCTGTTCCTAACATCAAACGTTTGTGTAACGAATTTCGGATCCAGTGATTGGATAGTTCGCAGATGGCCTTGGCACAAGACCCCTCGATTAACCCCTCTTTTCCTCCGTTCCAGATAATTTCAGTAACGGACTCCAAGTTGATCAACACCTCCCTCTCAACAACCCTCGAAGCGGTGAAAATCGAAAAAAATGTCACAACCTTTCAGCAATAACAATAACTCCGTCAACATCGCAAATAGCTTTAACTACACTGCCCCAGATGACGAGTCTAAAATCCTAGCTTGGCTGTCTCCATTAGAGCCATGGGTACGGCATCGAGACATCGGAGCCGAGCGGGTGGATGGTATAGGAGCCTGGCTGCTGGAAACCAAGGAATTCAGACGCTGGCATAATGCCAGTAGGGAGGATGAATCCAATCATGCGACCTTATTCTGCGACGGCAACCCAGGAGTGGGAAAGAGCCACATCAGGTGAGGGAGAACGTATCACTGTCGGAAATCAAAGAATGGTATTGCTGATAGGTTGCGATAATAGTTCGCTAGTTATAGACAAGTTGTGCGATGAGGCCGGAGAGGGAGATACTACTGTTATGTGTTTTTACTTCGACTTCGCCGCCCGGAATGAGCAGTCACCAGTGAATATGCTCGGCTCCCTGCTGAGACAGCTTGTTGCGGGACTGGACAAGGTTCCCGAGGCGGTAGTTCAGGATTTTCGAAAGCAGGGAAAGGGTATTGGTGGCCGAGGGCTGCAAGTCACAGGAATTTTGAAGATGTTCCAGGCCATTATCACTACAAAGCGCATATTTATATGTGTTGATGCACTTGACGAATGTGTGCCGGAGCACCGAATGGTGGTTCTTGAATCACTGCGGCAGATTCTGCAGGAGTCACCGAATGCTCGCATATTTATGACCGGAAGGCCACAGGTGCGGAGTGATGTGGAAAGGAGATTCGATGGAGCGGCGACTTTTATATCGATACAACCCATGGAAGATGGTGTCGTTAGATATCTGCGCGATAAACTCAGGAGTGACCCCACCCCGGAGATAATGAGCAGCACGTTGGAGGCAGATATTATGAAGAGCATTCTCGAAATGAACTCGGAAACGTATGTAGAAACGAGCGCAAGGGACTCGTAAAGGCTCCCTAAGTTAGTGGCTAACACATTTAAATCTAGATTCCTACTCGCTTCTCTCCATGTCAAGGCAATCCTGCGAGGGACCACCATTGCCCGGCGGAAGAAAACACTCGAGTCAATAAAAAGTGGTGCAGGGTTAGGGGATGCATATGGCGCGACCCTGGAGCGGATAAAGGCTCAATACGATGAAAAGGCAAAACTTGCGATAGCCACTCTCACATGGGTCTGTCATTCGGAACGGCCGCTACGGGTTGATGAGCTGTGCCATGCGCTGGCAGTAGATATAGGAGCAACAGATTTCGATCCCGAGAATATTCCTTCGATAGGTACTTTGCTACACTGCTGTCAAGGCTTGATCACGGTCGATAAGGAGGTTTCGACTGTGCGGTTAATCCACTATACCGTCCAAGAGTACCTTTGCAATCGCCCAGATCTCTTCAGCGAACCTCACGCGATACTTGCAGAAACCTGCTTGACCTATCTAAACTCAAAACAGATCAAGAATCTCACACCCTACTCTCTCCCAGACCATCAAAGTACGCCATTCCTCAAATATTGTTCGAGATACTGGGGAACACATGCGAGGAATAAACTCTCAGACCATGCGAGGACCCTTGCGCTAGAGCTCTTGGGACAGTACGAAGACCATGTGGCCGCCGTATCACTTCTAAAGCAGTTAATGCCTCCCGGCTCTATGGGAGACACCGGCACTTCTACGCTCTTCTCCTGACTACACTGCGCATCGTTCTTCGGGATTGTTGAACTCATGACCACAATTATAAATGCTGCAGGTCGCGGGATCGACCAAAGAGACTGGACAGGTAGCACACCCCTTGCGTGGGTGGCGAAAACTGGGCATGCAGGAGCGGCCAAGCTACTGCTAGAGCGCGAAGATGTAGACCCCAATAACCTAGATAAGTGTGATCGAACACCGCTCGGGTGGGCTACCCCCTTTGGATATGAAGGAGTGGTCAAGCTACTCCTAGGGAGGAAAGATGTGGACCCCAATCACCCAGATATGGATGGTCAAACACCACTCGGGTGGGCTACCCTCTTTGGATATGAAGGAGTGGTCAAGATGCTCCTAGAACGAGAAGATGTCGACCCCAATCGCCCAGATAGGTCTGGTCGATCACCCCTCCGGATTGCTGCTATCTATGGACATGAAGGAGTGGTCAAGCTCCTCTTGGGACGGGAATATGTGGACCCCAATCGCCCGGATAAGGGGGGTCGAACACCACTCGAGTGGGCTGCCTTCATGGGAAACGAAGGAGTAGTGAAGCTATTGCTAGGCCAGGAAGGCGTCCACCCCAACAAGCCCCGATAAAGGCGGCGATACGCCGCTCTCATATGCTACCCAAAGGGGACATGCAGGAGTAGTGAAGTTACTACAAGCCCGGAGGTCTACGGGAAGCGCAGATGAGCAGCGGCTCCATCTGCCTTGAACGACCTAAAGTGAGGCAGAGCCCCAGGGCGGTCAATGGATTGCGCTCAAATCGCATAAGATTCCTCCTTTTCCAGCACCCGCCTTCTCCGCCCTCTGAGCGCCTATCATACGCTGTTGCAGCCACCACCACCTCCACCTTTTCCCCTCTGCGTCCTTTGCACCAACCCTGCAACATGATATGAAAGTTCCCCGCCACTGCCATTCGCAGAAATCCCACACGTATGTAGACATACCCCTCCGAAACCTACGGGATATTTATTAACGTCTACGAATGAAGATCGCGAGTTTTTGATCCCTGTGCCCAGCGTCAGCGCCCGGAGGACCATTTCATTTGTCAACCTACCTCACTTATCTTGATTACAATCCCCCGGTCGAACAGATTCCTTGTTACACAATCCTCTCTTTTTCTAATCCTTCTTCATGTATTCATTTCTCCCCTACTTTCCCCCACCGTCAATACATAGATAAATAAGGTGACAAATAGATAAACCACACATAAGCTTCTGATGCATGAGGACCTAGCCTAGACGCCCTTAGAGCCACCATAAAGCATGAAAATCGACTCTAGATTTTTTGACTTCAATACGATAATATCCCTGGCATCATCTCGTAGTCCCCATTAGCGTTTAATGGGAGGTAGTTTTTTTTTTCAGGGCTAACTGTGCTCGGGTTCGTTCACAAATTCGGAAAACATAACTTTCATTTTCATAGAGATTTGTGCTGGATCAGTCGAAATAGTTTTCTATTTTTTATTCCTAATACACCTGAAAATATTATAAGGAGCGATTACTTTACTCGCACTGATAGGAACCGAAATCAGAGCAGCCTCTCTTAGTTCAGCGAGCTACAAACCGGATGTGGTAAACGACAACTTATCACTTGTGACTCGGCAGACCTATGTTACTCTCCCCCCAGGGTATGATACTCAGATAGGGTGGCAAAGGCCTCCTATCCAACAAGTACATACGTAAACCCCCAATACCAAAGAACCCTACACAGCCTACACCCCCCATCTTTCCTGCAACGCACCTCGGTAGCAAGAGGATTCTCAAGTTCGGCAGACCGCTATCGAAACAGAGGTATGTATGATAAGCTATACTCCCCATACTCTTCTCCCCCGGATCAATGCGCCGATGTGAATTCGCGCCCAAGAATAAGCGGCTGGATGACGCCATCCTTGCAGAAGGGGGGGCACCCTGAACTTCGATTTTCTAGAACACGATCGGGCCTTCCAATAGTACAATCATAGGTCATCACTCGTGATGTTAAAATGTTTTCACAATACGAAGAAAGAAAAGAAAAGAAAAAATCCCGATATTACCCCTCCAATGAATGCATGGGAATTAGGAGGTCTAGAGAGAGCGGATATTCAAGGTTTGTGTAGTGGAAAAAAAGAATTCTACGGACCAAAGCCCTTCAAAACTCGACACGAAAGATGGGAAGAAACTCGCATAAAGCTTTTTTTTAACAGCCCCAGGCGTTCCGGTTCGTCTGGTGATTTTGAGAAGGAAAGTTCAAATACTATACCACAACACTCTACCAGGTGACTCCTACTCCCTTCACGAGTAAATTAGGAATATCAGTATAATACATTACTCCCCCTCCCCACCCCCTCACCAATCCCGCAATCAAAGGCTCTCCCACTCACAATCCATTTCATCAGCAAACTTCTCCACCTCCACTCCCCGGCTCCACCGGCCATCCAATCCGCTCCGCTACAGCCGCTCCAGCAACAACCCCCGATCCACCCCACCTACTGAACCTACCCAGAGAGCACCCATCCCCGGCAGTCATAAACTCCCAGGCCCCAAAAGCCTAACCTCCGCTATCTATCCATATAACCCTCCTAAGCCAGATCCTTTCAAGAATGCACTTCCCCATCGGCACCCACCCACCCCCCCAGTCCCTCCTCCATCCCTCACCAAAATGAGCGCAGTAGCGTAGCGAGAGGCAGTAACACGCAGAATCTTCTTCCTTCCAAAAGTTGTAGCCGCCAGCTAGCTGAAGACCCCATCGCGCACGCGCAAACTTCGTCCTGAGGGTCAAGCCCCCCCCATCGGGCACTCCCATGAGGTATCATACTGGCTCCTGCCGGAACGATATTCCACGTAAAAGGGTTAGGGTTGCGCGGGCTGGGGTTTTTTTCCAGGCAGGTTTTTTTGAGTACGGCCAGGAGTACGATAGGATTATACTAGTAATAGGAGAGGAGAGGAGTGGGTGTGTACCGAGGGGTGATGGCAGGGTGCAGGGAGTGCTTCCATGGAGAGTTCTCATAGTGGGGCTCCGGAGGCGCCGCGAGGAGAGTGCTGCAGTGGCGGGAGTGCATCCAGCTCGACACTACCTCCTTATACAGAGCAGAGCCATGTTGGAGGGGTGGGGGGAGGACGGTTCGCGGGGGGTACCAAACCGAGGTGATCGCTCGCTCGCTTGCAGATGATAGAGAGTATGTTTGATTCGAAGCAGAGACTGCATTCAGCCAGAATGCGCCGCTCTAGATGCCGCGGGTCGGTTCGAGAGCGGCCGCAATCGTGGTGGGGAAGTAGCACAGCGGTTGACGTTGACGTTGATGCAGTCGTTGGAATGACTACCGCCCTCGCAACCCAGTCGGCACGAGTGAGATACCATGACCACCAATCCAACGACCTCAAACCCAACACCGGCAAATCCAACCCCCCCATGCGCGCTCGAGAAAAGAAAAGAATCTCTATTAACCTGCATGTTATAATCCATAGAAACGCCGTACTATACCATCATACCATACGATACCCGTCCAAATCCACCCCAACTAACCCCCGGGAAAACCAAACCCGAGTGAAACCATATGAACCTCCCCGCTAAGTCCCACAAATCCGACGACAATACCGGGCGAGATAAATTATGATACCCAACAAAGAAAGAAAGAAAAGCTCGCAGCAGGAAACTACTCACCTCACCTCCCTCCCAAAAATGCTTGCGCTTATAGCGGGGGTGAGATGATATTTCTGCCCATATTTCTTGGAAACAAATGGATGGATGATGCGGGACGGGCCAAGTTAAGTTAATTGCTGTGGGTGATGAGGTAAATTCATGATGTAATGCAATGCTGCGGACATCATACCGTGCTGAACCGTTCGATGAGATCGCACTTGCCGGGGGCCTGTGAGGTTGCTACGATTTACTTGTCCCTTGCAGAACTACCCTCGATGAGCATCCACCAATAATCAGCACAGGATGTCTGGATGAGTGATGGATGGATGGGTGCCGCACATGGAGCTTGCACAGCATGAAAGCTATGGATAACATTCAACGGTAAAAAGTGTTATTGGTCTTATAATGTGCAACTTGACTCCATAAAAACTTAGGTTTGTTCATAGTGGTAGTGATTTATACAAAAGGAAAATTCAGTATAATAACACTGGGAGGTTTGGACAAAAATAAAATAAAAAGGAAATGGTACAAAGGAAAAAGGATAGGGGGGGATAACAAAAACTTGAGAAGCGATTATATACAAACTTTTTCTCCGGTTTCTCTTTTGATGGTTCGGGAATTCCACCCTGTACATCCATAACAAAAAGTGTAAATAATGAAACAAAAGGAAATAAGTAATCATCGCCCATAATGTCTTGCAGTAATACTCATCCCATTGGTGATGAGGGGCAAAAAGCCCTGCACTCCACGCCCACAACATATACACCGATTCCCATCCACCCCTACATCTATGTCCCAGTTCCCCCGTACCTTGCCTCCTCTAATCCAAACTCCGAAGTTCCAGCCGCCAAACAACCCAATAAAACTTCGAACAGGAACCTGTAGTAGACGTGGCTGAGAACGAAAAGCCTAACAAAAGACCATCCATCTAATGTTTCGCCCGAGAACGTTCATACCAAAAAATGCGGGAGGAGGGAAAACAAACAATGCTAAAATCAAAAAATGTATGCAAAAAGGAAAAAACGACACGCTCGCTCCAGGAAATATACAGATGTGCGATCCTCATGAAATTGCAGACAATACAGGACCTTATGTCCTGGTCTTGCTACGCGGGAAGTCATGGTGCTCCCTTGCCCAATGCGGACAGTACAACAGTAAAAACAAAGATAAACAACAAGCAATAATCAAACACGCAATAAATACAATGCTGAAACCCAAGATGCGCCCCGTTTCACTACCACCCAAAACCATTTTCTGCAGAGAATTGACAAAAAGTGCAAATGAAGAAAATGCGCTGAAAAAAATATATGCGGCGCCGGGCGGGGGGAATATCAACAAGTAAAGACCGAAAGAACTGTGTTGGGGTGCATACCAACCCGTCCAGGGTCGTGTAACACTATCGTGATGGTCATGGTGGTGATGGAAAACTCCGTCCCAAAGAGTAGCAGACGCTCGCTAAAGACTATGAACAAGCCGATTGTAAAATACTCTCAGTTGCTGAAGCTTGGTGAACCGACAGATGCAAATGATTGGCCGACCAAAGTGGCAGACCGGACAAACGTATAAATAAGGAAATCCCAAACCCAACGCTCCATAAACCCAAACGAAGTGGTCATAACAGTACTTGAACGTCGTGCAATGGCACCGGATCCTTAGTAGGATACCATCCTTCTTGTCTCGGAGCGTTGCCGAGAATTGAAAGTTGATTCCGTTCCCTCCTTAGAACACCCACCGGTGGGACGCTTTCCAAAATTGGCACTAGGGCTACTCTCAACATCGTCGTGGTGATGAGCCCCAAATGTAAAGCTTTGTGTGCGTCCAAACTTGGTATTCCTGCGGAATTTGCCCATTTCCTTCTCACATGCCTGGCGATGGGATGCATCATTCATCTCAATATATTGTTGAGGCTCGCATCGCTCACGATATTCGTGGAAAAAGGAAGAATATCCGCCATCAAGGATATATACATCAGGATAGAATAGGGCGGGATAGCGGTGCATATTTAGCTGCCTATCGCGGCTTCGAAGGTGGAGAGCCCTAACACACAATTAGCGAACACTAATGAATGAGAAGCCAGAATTCAATATACATTCTAGGCGCGCGATGAGCAGAGTATTCGCAGTGAAAGATGACGAGAACTCTTTCTGTTTTGGGTTCATTAAAAAACAGTTTCTCCAAATTCTCAGTAGAGTTGACGTTGATGGCGCCAGCAACGTGTCCACCATCATACTCATACTCAAAACGGCAGTCAACAACCAAGACGTCATCGTAGTGTTCCTTGTATCCGCCATCCATGACCTGACACAAGACTGATTTATCGATACGTCTCAAGGGATCATCCTTGATGGTAAAACAAGGAAGGGTTGAATTCTCGCCTGGTGATGCCTTGGGCGGTGACATGGACACCTTAGGCGTCTCCCCGGCGGTTTGCATAACTTCCTCGGGGTGTTCGAACATGCTCAAAGTGCGTCTAACCTTTCCCCTAGGACGGTTGAACTTGGGACGATTGAGGGGAGCAATTGGCGAGCCGTCCAAAGCGGAATTACTCCCACCGCTTCCCATAACGTTCGACATGGAAAAGGGCTTCGCCGGGGGTGGAGAAGCCATGATGCCAGGAAATCCAACCTTCTTCTCATCCCGTGTGGGGGAATCACCAAAGAGTTCCTCCAATTTGATCTGAGGAGCAGTGGCGGCTCTACCGAAGAGCGTGGGTGTGCTATGAGAGCTAGTAGACTTGAAGGAGATACCTCCAGAGGTGTGACGATTGTGTCTCAATAATGAAGGACGTGTAAAGTTTGATGACCTCTTGCGTCTATAATAGTCAGCACCAAATTGTTACAACAAACACAAGCATCACATACTCAGCGAGCCCTGGTCTCCTTGCCGGTGGGTCGTTTCGAGGAAGTTCAGGAACGGCACTTGGCGGACTCGAACATATATTCATGCCTCGGTCTTGTGTAGGAGACGCAGGAGTACGCATTGCCTGGAACGCCGGTTTGTGGGGCAAAGGGGAAATATCCATAGCATCACCGATTGGCGATGAAGTAGGAATTGGAGGGGTTGTGACAGACGCTACTACGGTCAGCTAAAATACCATTTGACCAACTGCAAATAACACTCACAACGCCCATGGAGGCCAAACGGGAAGAGAGACCGTCTGGGTGTCGGGTGCTGAGGCCTATCTTCACGTTAGCGATCCTAAATTCCTGACAATAGGGCAACCCGTCGGAATGGTACAAACGTCTTGTCAATGTGGAAGTTCTGTGACAGGTCCGCAACCAGACTTGATGTAGGAGATGATTCCAGTCGAGATCCCAAATCAAAATAACTTGCACCCTCCATTCTCGACCTCACATTTAATTTCGGCCCAAACAACGAGTCGGAAATGTTAGAGGAAACACCCCGACGAGGAGAGTTTGATGGGAAACCCCCGCTCGCCAATGACCAGGGCGAGCGGTGGAAGGAAGGTGGCTGTAACGCAGCTAAGGGGGATGACGCTTCAATTTCCATTTTGAAGATTGGAAAAAAATTTCTCCGACGTTGATTATTGTTAATAATAATAAATCGACAGAGAAAGTATTAGGCAGTCAGGGACTGAGGTTCCCACGGTGGGATATGTGATTATCAGACGACTACACAGCAATTCTTGATATTCGACTGTAAAACCCTTTTGCCCTATTGTGACTGAGTAGCAAATGGCTAGATAATACTCCGTAATCCACTTGTCTTTTTTGTTTTTCTGCTTTCTCCTCCCTCTCTCTTTAATCCAGCAAACTCTATCTCTTCGACGCGGCCCAAGCACGTTTCGTCAATAATGTTTTATGCAACTAAGCAAAAATAATAAGAATTCCCAACCAGACGGTCGATGCAGGATCTCTCCAGACGAGGGGAAGGGAATTGATGTATAGACGACGAACTGGAGATATCGACTTTGAGATGAGATGCCGTCGATGGAAGAGCAGTGCTGGCTGACTATTGCTGGTTAGTGGGGGGGGAGGGGAGGGGGGGTGGTTGTCGAAGACGAATGGTGAAGCGAGAGAGAAGAGAATTAGAGGAGGGGGGGGGGATGAAATAAGAGAGCAGATGGTTGACTCGAAACCGGTGGTGGAGAGGTGCAAGCTGAGATGTGCTTATGTACAACATGAGTCTCGCGTCGTTACTGCGGCGACAGTGCTCGGCGTTCGTTGCAGAGCAACAGGTTTAACATGCACTCACCTTGATTGGGCAAGCAGGATCCTGTGGGCCGCAAGCTCTCACTGAATAACTAAGGCTGTCTTCCCTGCCGTCACCTTTACCATTCGTTCGCTGGTTGGAGGTCTTTCCTCTGCAGCACCTGCATGCATAAGTATGCGATTGTTCTGCAGTTACCAGGATTTCAGCGAACCCGATAGGACAGCGAAGAAATGGTGAGGGCGGGGGGGTGTACTCGAGTAGTGTTGGATGGATGATTGACGGTCTCACACCCCTGCACTCTCTATGGCTTGTCGTTTTCTTTCCCATCTCGGCCACACCCAGACCAGTGAGACAAGCATCATGAAATATTCTGGTGGGGGAGAGAGGGTACCGTATACTATTAGCAAACTCCTGTACCCGTACTAGCATCATTTGGTAGGCTAATTGTTGGCTTGGACGGGGGAGTTCGTTGCGAGGGAAACCCCCCCCCCCCCCAATCTCTCATACTGTGCGAGCACATTGAGAGCCATCCGGTTGAGAGAATACCGGTATTTCAGCACCTGGGCCAACTAGCGAATCCGGAGATTGACATGTCGAGGTCAGATTCTAAATAGAGGTATATTGCTTCAAGCTGTGTACCCCAAAACGGAGAATTCGGCCAAGACAATCACCATAAATATGTAAAGTACCGTAAAAACTTTTACGATTCGCCATCTCAGGAAGAGGTGGTAGAGTCTCGGTTAGGTCGCAAATCTCGGGGTTCAGAGACAAAGTTTCTTGAGATGGATTAGTACTTTCCTAACATGGTATAGCCTGAGTGCTTTGGCCTTGTTTGATCTTCTCAGCTTTCCAAACTA
>Ga0307513_10001495_pt1 | contig 33637 bp, 42 predicted proteins | sample 15_EM_MG_FD_202174 | JGI IMG/M metagenome (GOLD analysis project Ga0307513, IMG submission 202174) | Populus trichocarpa ectomycorrhiza microbial communities from riparian zone in the Pacific Northwest, United States - 15_EM | ecosystem: Host-associated > Plants > Roots > Unclassified | place... | reverse complement strand
CTCCGACCAAGCCCTCACGGTTCCCGTCTACTTCCACGTCATTACCTTCGATGGGGAAGGTGACATTCCGTAAGTCCTTTGACCGATCCTCTTGTCGTCTTTTTTCTCACTCAGACCCTCCACGGTAGAGATTCCCAGATCGACGAACAGCTCAGGGTCTTGAACAGCGACTATGTCGACGTTAATATTGTTTTCCAGCTGCAGGAAACAATCAGGATCGAAAGTGAGGAGTGGTTCAATATCGCTTCAGGTTCCACCCAGGAGACCGATATGAAGACCTCTCTTCGAGTGGGAGACCCCCTCACACTCAATATTTACACTGTTGGCAATGTAGTTGCTGACGGAAACAGTGTTCTCGGTTACGCCACCTTCCCTGACGAGTACCAGGCAAACCCCAATCTTGACGGCGTCGTTCTCCTCTACACCACCTTCCCCGGAGGTTCCAACGCTCCTTTCAACGAGGGACGCACGTTGACTCACGAGGTCGGACACTGGGTCGGACTCTACCACACCTTCCAGGGTGGATGCAGCGGAGTTGGTGGCCGTTCCCATGGTACTCCCTTTGAGGCTTCTGCGACCTTTGGTTGTCCCACCACCAACCCCGATACCTGCCCCGGTGAAGGTCCTGATCATAAGTTGACTTTTAGGTGTTCACCTTCGGGTTCGGACACTTATTCGCTTTCGTTTCCAGCTATCCATAACTACATGGACTACACTGACGATTCGTGCATGGACAACTTCTCCGTAGGCCAGCGTACCCGTTCGAGGTCGCAGATCAACATTTACCGTATAGAGAACCTGCCACGGCTCTAACCTCCACTACCCCCCTCACGCTTCAAACATTCAACGACACACCCCCTCAACTCCGTGTAATCAACATGAAGTTGTATCTTGAACACGGGTACACTCACCCGTGTCCCTTTTAGTTCCTTCCCCCCCCCCCCCCCCATAAACACTCTTTCCACCCTGTGTTTTTGGTGTCGCCTATGCCATTGCCCCCACACGATCGCTTGTTTGTTTGGTAGCTACCATCGTTGCTTGCTCTCACCACACGCACAGCACTTTTATCCACATTTCAATTAATACATGGATTCGGCAACACCTCTAATACCCCGCACTCATGTGTGCTGTCTGACCTGTAAGACGCACACATAGTCCTGTCAGCCTCTGCAACGTCGACCGCGTCGTTGGGCAAGGCGGTGGTAGGATATAAGTGTGGTGAGGGCGTATTGAGAAGACTCTTCTGAATAAGTACCTCCGGGAGTGAAGGTCTCGACCGAGTGAGGAACGATCGAGTAAGAGAACGCTGTCTTTGCCCGAGCGGCGGAGGATAACACGTGCTGCTCTTTCCACAGCACGTCCACCTCCCCGCCGCTCTCGTGTCGCTCGCTCGTTTCATTTCAAACTCTCCATTAATTCCAATAACAACACTCGTTACCCTCATTCCTTATATTCATTAATTTCCCTCTCATCGCGCATCATATCTCGGAACAAGACTTTACGCGAAAAGTCACACATTCCCGAATGGCACCACGCGACCCTACAACGGACGTCGAACCAGATTACAATGACGAAATCTGGAGCATCCCCAGAGAAGCCCTCGTAAACGGAGGGAACTCTGTGGAACAAGCGGTAGAGATCATGAGACAAGCATGGCAGAGGTCACACCAGAAGGAGATGGATGCTTGGAACGCACACCTCGAACAGCGTCGAGACGAGGGGTCACAAAATGGCATCGAACCGGAGATAGCTCCCAGGACAACCCCACCCACGACCGACGAGATACCCGACTGGGTCAACCGACCGACCCCGAGTTTCCTCGACATCAAACCGGCTCGCCACGTCCTGAAGAAACTTGAGAAGAAGGAGTTCGTTGAGCTGTGGCATTTCACAGCCCAAGGATGTCGAGAGGCCGCCGCGATCGACCTAGCTACACCCGATGACACCTTCAACTTTCTCAAGACGGAGAATGGTGTTGTACTCCAAACAGCTGGAGCATCATCGGTATCCCCGAAAGTTGTCAAGGACGAACGTCTAAGTTGGGATCAGTGGTCGGAAGGGAAGACGAGGCTGCTGGATTGCATGGCAGGTTGTGGCTGGAACAAGCACGAAGTATTGGAGTTGGGAAGGTTCTTCCTAGGACTCGACCTTCATCCCATCCGATCTCAGGAGTACGGACTGCAGGCTGTGCTGCGCTATCAGGAGAACGTGAGGCGGGACTGGTTTACCGCTGTCAGACAAGGCAACCCGTACGGTATCGGCACAATTAGCCTCGATTTGCTGAGGGAATATCAACGGATGGTTGGAATAGAGATCCAGGCCGTGAACAACGTAAGTGGATTAATTCGGCGAATTTGTTTCCCAAACTATCAATACTAATCTTCCTCTTTCCAACATCAACGCACCTACCTGCCATACAAATTGACATATATTACCACACCGCACCATATGCACCACATGCACCCGCACCGCACTGTATGCACCCGCACCCGCACCCGCACCTGCACCCGCGACATACGCATGCACCGGCAACACCCCTTCGGCACCCACTACAATACACCCTACTCGATTTCCTGTTGACACACCCATAGGCCAGGCAAAGCGAGATCATCCGCAGACAAGAGGAGATGCTTGACAGGGGTACCACGAAACATTACTCGAGGAGTCAAGAGACCAGACCTCGCCGGAGGGGGTCATCGCGATCGAGATCCCCTGCCAAACGTTCAGGACCCTCATACCGACGATCGCGATCACCCGAGTCAACGAAAAGGTCCAGTTTTCGTTCATCAACCCCGAGATCTAGTCGCCACAACAAACTCCCAGCCTGCCCCATTTGTCTGGGTAGGCACAAGCATCACACCGCCTCATGTCAAGTTGCGGAAACATGGGATGGGAAGAAGACAATCTGCTCGAGGACTGCAAACGGAAGGATCATCAACAATCGCGGCGCAATCTTATGTTCAGATTGGCAGAGACCGAATCGCTGCACCGACACATCCGGAAAACACGTACACGAGTGTTCCGGTTGTAGCTCACAAGAGCATGGTGCTGACTCATGCCCCTCAGCCCAATCCTAAGATCCGAACGCCACTCGTCGCGAAAGAGTGGAGATCCGCCCTCGAAAACGCGAATATACTAGACAAATACCCCCGGATCCCGGATTTCTTAACTTATGGCGCCGACGCCGGCATCCCACGTTTACACCATACCTTCACTCCCCCTAATCATCCATCCATTGCAACACACCGAACAATATTCGCCGAGATAGTAAATACCGAGTTTCAGAAAGGACGCTATTGGGGCCCGTTTTCAAAAACCGAGCTCGAGAATATCATAGGACCATTTCAGACTTCACCTCTCTCCTTAATTCCGAAATCCGGCAAGCCCGGGAAATTTCGTCTCATTCAGAACCTGTCGTACCCTCGAAATTTATCTGGCATACGTTCAATTAATTCATCCATTGATTCGGACCTGTATCCATGCACATGGGGAACTTTTGCAACCACCGCGATCATCGTTCGATCACTCCCACCCGGTTCCCTTGGCGCATGCAGGGACGTATCCGAAGCATACAGGATCATACCCTTAGCTGAAGATCAATGGCCAGGGGTTGTAGTCCGCCTCGAAGAGGATAGCCCCTCGAACCCTCAACCATTCGCATTGAACACATGCACAAGTTTTGGTAAAAAGTCATCTGGAGGACTTTTTGGCCTATTTGGAGATGCACTCCTGGACATTTTTCGGGGGGCCGGCATTGGTCCATCACTCAGATGGGTTGATGATTTTGTGTTTTTCCTACTGCTACGATGCTACCTAAGCGAGTACAACAAGATCCGCGAAAAATGGAAAATCAGAATAGAGAAGAATGGCGGAATGCTGCAGAAGGGTGGTAGATTTTGGTTCAAGGGCGAGATATTGCCTAACGACCAATTCGAGGAATTCGCCGAAGATATGTCAACACCACTTCATGACCTATCAGCACAGCGAGATGAAACAGCAGATTCAGAATACGCGTACTCGATGGAAGACGTTGACGACATCAGTTCCAGGCTGGGAGTCCCATGGGAGAGATCAAAAGATGTCCCCTTCGGAAAGGTCACACCGTTTATTGGCTTCGACTGGGACATCGAGAGGAAGACAGTCAGCCTCCAAGAGAAGAAGAAAGAGAAGTATCGGAGCGCGGTCGAAGAGTGGAGGAGACGGGAATCCCACACGTTGGACGATGTACAGAAGTTGTATGGCAAACTACTGCACACGTGCCTGGTGATCCCAGAGGGTCGGGCGTACCTCACAAAGCTGGAAAATATGCTCGGGATTTTCCACGATACCCCCCATAAACCCCGACACCCGCCACGTCACACCAACAAGGATCTCCTGTGGTGGTTGCGCACACTCAGCGAATCCACGTTAACTCGAGAGGTCCCAGGAGCACAAGAGGTAATTGACGTACAAGCTTTTTCGGACGCCAGCTCGAGCGTTGGAGTCGGAATCGTTATCGGCGACTGGTGGAATGCTTGGACCCTCAAATCGGGTTGGAACATCGACGGGCGAGACATCGTCTGGGCAGAAGCCGTCGGTATGGAACTCCTTATCCGATTCATTCTTACGAGAGTCCCTCGCGGCACAAAATTCAAAGTCTACAGGGATAACAGGGGGGTCGTCGAGGGATGGTGGTCTGGACGGAGCCGGAACGCACAAGCTAACGAGGTATTCAAACGAATCCATTATCTTCTCCGCATACACGGATGTGCACTCTACACGAAATACGTCCCCAGCGCATCGAATCCCGCAGACGGACCATCAAGAGGGATCTTTCCTAACTTTGGAAAACTCCTCCCATCAATTGACCTCCCCCGCGAACTCGAACCCTTCATTTTTCCCCTCGACCACGCAGAGCATGGGTTTGGAAGGCAGCGCGGCAATAATCGAGGCGTTCGTCCAGAAGACAAACCCCAGATTGGCCCAGCCGAGAACGAACGAAGGCGCCACAACACTTCCGCCTTCAAATCCCAAGCATGGGAACTTTTCGAAACAGAAAGTTCGTGGAAGCATATTTAACGTGCAGGGTGGTGCATTATCAACGAACCACAACAGGACACAATCCACTCCGCTCCCCTATCCAGCAAACCTCACTCCCGATTCCTCACCTCTTCGTCCTCATTGTGCCGCAAAAGACAGAATAAGGTTGTGGCGCCCATCAACCACACGAAGTTCAGTAGACGCACACGGCAGGACCATCCCACTGAGCCCACAAGATTTAGAGCGGATCGAGGGAGTATCTCTACATTCCCTACAACCAGCGACACAAGCTACATACGGGGCCGGACTACTCGTATTCCACGTATTCTGTGATCAGAAAGGAATCTCGGAGGAATCAAGAGCCCCGGTCGATCAACTAATCCTACAAAGTTTCGTCACCACGCTGGCCGGGATATATAGCGCGACCGCCATCACCAATTACATCGCGGCGGTCAGGGCATGGCACATCATACATGGAGTAGGATGGAACATCGGAGGACTGGAAATGGACGTGATAATCAAGGGCGCAAAGGCGATGGCACCTCGCTCCTCCACTCGAGAAAAAAGGGAACCAATGACAGTGGAATACATAACGAGACTGCGGCCATACTTTTCGGACGCAATACCACTCGACGTTGCCGTGTTCGCCTGTTTAACTTCGGCGTTTTGGTCGACGGCGAGGTTGGGAGAGCTAACAGTCAGAAACCTCTCAGCCTTCAACCCAGAGACACACGTGAAAAGGTCTGACCTCGGGAGGAGTGTAGACAGGAACGGTCTCTCGACCACCACAATCCACATCCCAAGATCGAAATCCAGCCCAATCGAAGGAGAAAACCTTTATTGGGGAAAACAAACAGGGGCTAGTGACCCGGAAAGTGCCCTACAAAAACACCTGGAAATCAACAATCCGGACCAAAACTTCCACCTATTTGGATACGCCAACAAAGGAAAGATGGTCCCATTGACCAAAACCGCTTTTCAAAAATGTTTATCGGATGCCGCGTCGAAAGCGAAGCTCACGTCGCTGCACGGTCATTCGATCCGAATCGGCTCAACTCTCGAATATCTTCTGCGGGGAACCCCATTCGAAGTCATGAAAGTCAAAGGACGTTGGAACAGCGACGCATTCCACAAGTACCTTCGAGACCACGCCAAGATCCTGGCCCCCTACATGCAAGCCGCTCCACCCGAAATTCACGACCAATTCATTCGAGTCGCAATTCCGTCTGCCCGAGGTTAGAGTGAGTAGTAAGACGACTAGCACCTGGGAATAAGCTCAACTTACGCGTCGTCTATCTCCTAGGTTTTTGGGAGCAGCTGATCTCCACACCCAGGTCCATATCGTCCGGTCGGAAAGCCCTCCGGGCTTTCGCCCAGCGTCTTACAATTTTGTCCTATATTGCTTCGCATTCCACTCTATGTTCTTTAATTCTACAAACTACTTGATCACGTCGTAGTCGTCACATAGCGAAAGACAAAGATTGGGATATAGTCTGACCTCGACAACGACTGATAGCGGACCCCTCGAACACGCCGCCGTCGTCCCACCGTCACAAGAATCAGTCGTGATGTCGTTCAGGTGTTATCGTCTCCCTTGTTCATCCTAGCCTACGAGAACGGATGGAGGGCAAAAAAAACCATACTGTTCGGTTCGCGGATGCAACTACCTAGGTACATCTAATCCACGTTCGTCCCAGATTGAGCGGGAAACTGGCGCGTTTCTCGTGTCCCGTTACGCACCAGGATCCTCTGGCCAACGGTATTTAGCCACATCCTACGGTTTATCGATTGACACTTACCTTGGTCATCGTTTGGTTCTTGAGCCTATCGCGCCATGAGTCTGGGACTTGGGTAAAATACGGAAACGTACTGATCCGCTGTACCTGTTGCATCTACCCCCACACTGCCCTCTGTACGAGGAAACCGTGGTTGAAAATGCTCAAGAACCTGTCCCAGGCACTGGAGCAGTTTTGAGGTTTAGACGGCCCCCTGGCTACAGAATACCCGACCACGTTCACGGTTTCGCATCACTTGGGGGGCCGCTCACCGGGACTTTGTAGAACGTACTACAACATGAAATTCCATCCGGATATTATGGAGGATGATCTGATTTACATTTGAGCGTGTTAATACCCTAAGTTTCGAACCGACACACCCACAACTACCTTCCTATGATACATCCTGCGACTGGGCGGTATCAAACCACCCATCGCCCAGAAAACCAACGAGACCTTCCCAAGTGATGCCTTCGCCTTCGCATCAAGGAGTACCGATAGCGGTTGTCCTGCAGGTGTACAGTTACCAGAGAACGGAAGCTCCAGTAGCAGAATCAGAATTCCCACGTTCAAACTGTCGTAACGTGCACAGATTGGTTCCTACAGCTTGTAAGTCGCGAGGTTTATCCCATCCCCGGGGCGTACCTGGCGGTATAATAGACCCTCCTTCGTTTCTCGCGTAACGCATACAGAAACCGCTCAGGAGAATGGTCTCAAGTCCGGTGAGCAGTTGAGGATTCTGTAAAATGTGGGGTGGCATGACTCGTAGGAATTCTGGGACTAAATTGCAGCGAACTAGGCACTAGGGTGATCACATCGTTATCTGCGGAGGAATAGAACGCCCAACTAACTGTCCCAGTCAATGGGTGCCTCCTCGAAAACCCAGATAGGTGCAGATACTACAACAATGAATAGTGTGACTGAAACCGCCCAGACCCAGATCGCTGGAAGCCACTCACCGAGAAAAGCCACTGATCGTGTCCCTTCTCTCCGCCACATACTCAAAACCTCGCTGCGGCATCTACAGAACTCAGTTTCGAACGCTGCGGCCAGATGGGTGGATATTCCAGAGGGAGAGGCGGCAATACAGAAGATTCGTGAGATGGCGAGGCGATATGAGGAGTGGAACGAGCAAAGAAGTTCCGGCATCTTCCGAGCACCGCTCGTGATATCAACAACTCAAAAGCCACGCGGTTCCAGTCACCCGGTGATGTTCGAAAATAGCTAGATTCCCGATAAGAGGTTAAATCGGAGGAAACGCTCGGATGGCTAACCTCGTGGCTACAATTGGAGCAATTATTACACAAGGCGGAGAGACAGACCGCCCGCGGCCGTCGACCTAATTCAATAGCTGGTTGCATTGCCGAATGAGCCACAGGGGCTACCAAAAGGAAAATTGAACGGCATCCGAGCCACCAAAACCTAGCTTCTGTCCACGACGACCTACCCCCGACGCTGGGATGGGCATCCGGTCAAGAAGCCATCGGGGAACCGTGGAGACACCGACTTGGAGAGGGAGGTGCGGGCTTCCCGGTAAATTAGTCAGGGAAACCACGGAATCGGTGAATTCTGGATCGGTATCCCGCACTGCGAACAACATGGGGGTTTCCCTGGACGCAATGGACCGGCAAACGTCACCTAACGCATGAACGCGACAGGGAATCGCGGTTTGAGCTTTATTAGAGGGAACGATCCCAACACGGCCGAAACATCGGAACGGACGGCACTGGGGTGCGGATGGAGCACTGCGCCCCGACCCACAGCCCGAAGGGCCTATATCAGGTGGAAACTCAGAAACCCAGAAGCGATAGGATGTGAATGGGAGAAAAAAGGGCGCGCTTCACATGCCTGTCGGAGACGGGACGATCGGCACACCCTGCAAGTTCCGGTTTGCAAACCCCGTGACAGGCGCCACTCTGGCCCCACCTCCTGAAACCGTGTTTGTCGTGGCTTACATCAGCGGACAGACTCGTGACCAGTCCGCCGCGTACGGAGATTTAATATTCCAAGTCATTGGGGTGAAGGGAACACCATTGTTGCTAGCCACGCCCGTTGCAATGCCGCTGGGGCGGGTTCGTCTTGACCTCGCGACTGTGGGATTGACGCCGATTGAACCGTGTATGTTACTCTCGTCACGTAAGTTGGGCAGTTAGGTAGAGCTGCGGCACTAGGAGACGCGAGTACGACGAGGGCCAGTTAAGATGGCTTTTCTGAATGACTGGTACGGGCTTCGACGGCGACCCGATGGAGGGTCTTCCGAACACACCCGCTTCAATCATTGGGGTGGTGCCGAAAAGTGGCGGAAACTGCACGGAAGCCCAATTTCACAAGTCAAAGTGTCTACTTCGCAGAGGTGGAGTGACAGCGAGCGCCCAGTTTGGCAGGGCAAATCAACGGAAACAAAAACCTGGCGCTCAAAAGTGATCGCGACTTTCCCTGACGGAACTCTCTCTCCCTTTCGTTTTCCCAGAGCCCAGGAGCGTACGCCCACCACATGCGTCACAAATCTACCCCCTCTCTCTATTTGTCGTCCCTGTGAGGGAACATATGGAAGCGACAACGCACTTTCTCGGACTGGCGTGGAGTCTGGAGGGCTGACTTCCGAGAGGCCACACCTCATCGCTGTCATCCTTCCCGCCTTTAGACTTCCATTCAACGCTCAGCGGCCACCGCGTTCCGCCTCGGCCGGTTGGTCTTCGTATAAATACCCAGAACGACCCACCGGCCTCTCCTTACCCCTTCATCCACTGAACGGTTTTCAATCCTTTTCGCCATGTTGTATCGTCTCCCAGTCGCTCTTTCCGCTCTCCTTTCTCTCGCCGCTGTCGTAGTGGCCACTCCTGCCAGCCTCGAACGCTTATACGGTCTTGAGCGCAGGTCCACGGGTCGTAGCTGCGGCAGTCACCTCACTCCCGAAGCTGTCAGCGAGAAGGAAGAGGCCTTTGCCTCTCGTCTTGCGCAGAAGCCGGCCGCCAACAGGGTCGCCGCTGCTGCTGTCTTCACGGTCCCCGTCTTCTTCCACGTCATTACCTTCAATGGAGAGGGTGACATTCCGTAAGTCGTTTGGCCAATTCTCTTGTCGTATTTTTCTTTTTTTTTTTCTCACTCAGATCCTCCACTGCAGAGATTCCCAGATCGACCAACAGCTCAATATCTTGAACGACGACTATGCCGACACTGGTCTTATTTTCGAGCTGCAGACAACCACCAGGACCGAAAGCGAGGAGTGGTTCAATATCACTTCAGAGTCCACTCAGGAGACCGACATGAAGACAGATCTTCGAGTGGGAGACGCCAGCACGCTCAATATCTACACTGTTGGTGAAGCATATGGTGACGGAGACAGCGTCCTCGGTTACGCTACCTTCCCTGACGAGTACGACGCAAACCCCGCTCTTGACGGCATCGTCCTCCTCTACACCACCTTCCCTGGAGGTTCCAACGCTCCCTACAACGAGGGACGCACGTTGACTCACGAGATCGGACACTGGGTCGGACTCTATCACACCTTCCAGGATGGATGCAACGGAGGTGACTCCGTCAGTGATACCCCCGCTGAGGCTGCCGCGACCTATGGCTGCCCCACCACCAACCCCGATACCTGTTCCGGCGAGGGTCTTGATCGTAAGTCGACTTTTAGATCTTCACCTTGGAGTTCGGTCGCTTATTCCCTTTCGTTTTCAGCCATCCATAACTACATGGACTACACCGACGATTCGTGCATGGACAACTTCACCCCCGGCCAGATTGAGCGTTTGCAGCAACAGATCTCCACGTACCGTGGAATTACCGTGTAGATGGTCCCACCCCCTTCGCGCTTCAAACGTTCAACGACGCATTCTCTCAACTCCGTGTAGTATACCCTAACGTGAAGTTGTATCTTAAATACGGGTACACTCACCCGCGTCCCCTTTCGTTCCTTTTCCCTCCCTAAACACTCTTTCCACCCTGCGTTTTTGGTGTCGCCTACACCATCCCCCTCCCCACACGCTCGCTCGTTTGTCTGGTAGCTATCATCGTCACTTGCTCTCACCACACGTACAGCACCTTTACCCACATTTGCATTAATACATGGATTTGGCAACACTTCCGACACCCGCACCTGTGTGCTGTCTGACCTGGAAGGCGCCTACGTAGCCTTGTCATCCTTCGCGACGTCGATCGTGTCATTCGGTAAGGCTGCGGTAGGATATAAGTGAGGACGTGTTGGGAAGACTCTTCTAAGTACCCCTGGGATTGGGGATTACTTTACCTTCGGCAGTGGCCTGATAGCGGACCCCTTGAACATCGTTGTCGTCCCACCGTCACAAGGATCAGTCTTGATGTCGTTCAGGTGTTATCGTCTCCCTCGTTCATCCCGGCCTACGAAAGCGGATTGAAAGCAAAAACAAAAAAACATACTGTTTAGTTTGTGGATGTAACTACCTAGGTACATCTGATTCCCATTCGTTCCAAGTTGAGCGGGGAATGGGCGCGTTTCTCATGCCCCGTCATGCACCAAGATCCTCTAGCCAACTTCGGTATTCAACCATCTCCTACGGTTTATTGGTGCTGAAACACGCCTCGCCCATCAGTTCCCAAAGCCCATCCGGTTCTTGGACCTGTTACGCCATGAGTCTGATACTTGGTGTGAAATGCGGAAACGTACCTCGCCGAGAAGTAGTGTGACTGATCCTTGGTACCTGTCGTATCCAACCCCATACCACTCTCTATGTGAGGAAAACGTGGTTGAAAATGCTCAAGAACCTGTCCCGGGCACTGGAGCAGTTTCGAGGTTTAGATGGCCCCCTGGCCGCAGAATAGCCGACCACGTTCATGATTTCGCGTCACTTTGTGGTGGGGGCGCTCACTGGGACTTTGTAGAACGTACTATAGCATGAAATTCCTTCTGCATATGATGGAGGATAATCTGATTTACATTTAAGCGTGTTAATACCCTAGGTTTCGAACTGGCATACCCACAACTACCTTCCTAAGATACATTCTGACACTCGGCGGCATCAAACAACCCATCACCCAGCAAAACCAACGAAACCTTCCCAGATGCTGCCACTGGTTTTATATAAAGTAGTGTTGACAGCGACAATTCTACGAGTGTATAGTTACCAAATAACGGGGGCTCCGGTAGTGGGAAAAGAATCCCCGAGCTGACCTAACACATTCGTCTCTACAGCTTGTATATTGCGGGGTCGGTCCTGCTCTGAGGTGTTCCCGGAGGTATGGTAGGTCCACCTTTATTTCTCGCGTAACGTGTGCCGAAACCGCTCAGAAGGGGGATCTCGAGTCCAGCGAACAGTCAGAGGCTCTGTCAAAGGTGGGGTGACGCGGCTCGTGCGGTTTCCGGGGACCAAACCGTGTCCGCGACGAATCGGACACTGGAGTGGACTACGTCGCAATCTTTGGGGGAATGGAGCACCCAACCAACGTGATATCCGTCGCGCCACAATGAGCTCCTCCTTGAAACCCAGGTACGTGCGGATACAGCAGTGAGCAGTGCGGCTGAAACCATTCATACCGCGCCGAGCCCCGGAGAGAAGGTGCCAAAGTATTCTTTGGGATGGAACATGAAGACGGGGAGGAGGCCAGGGACGAGTAGCAGCGAGTCGAGTCGAAGCATCGCTGGAGGACTTTCGGTGACCAGATGGAAATGTCACCCATCCGATCTGTAGAGTTTTCACCGTCTGTCACGACTTTTGTCTGGGACTGACCCTCGGCGATTTCTGAGATGGTGGTTGACGCGTAACGCACTGTGTGCCAACGATTGCTGGGGGTGTTGCTACGAGCGGAGTTGGGAGACAAAAGCAAAGGCCGCACGGCGACAACATTGGACGGTAGACCAGCTCAGGCGCTGCTGCATCGGGGAAGAGTGAGAGGTCATAAGGTAGATGAGGTTCTGCGTATACGCGATGGTGGTCCGGTTCGGGCTTGGTTCCAGGTTGGATTGGACGCGAACGGTGGATACCGAACTGACTCAGAGAGCAGACCGGCCTGCCACATACCCACGGGTCACGAACGTTCAGTGATCAGTACCGAGGATAAAAACCAGACGACTCACGAAGGCGAGGGACATGTTCAGGTCTTTGCCATACTTCCTCATGCACTTCCGTTCAAATACATTGGATTTCTTGCGATATACGGAGAAGCTGACGCGTGAATTTTTCGTTCGCAACGGATCGAAGAACTCCTTGAGGGTGGAATGGAGGCGGGAGTGCGAGGTTAGGATTTTTTGCCTCGGCAGTCGTCGAACGAGGTTGACACACCATTTTGGGCCGAGCTGGGTGACTACCAGCTCTTCTCCTCACATTCTGTCTAGGGGACAGCCTTCGGCGCTTGCAAGGCGCTAACCTGGCATCTTGAGCACGTGCTACCAAGTGGGTTTGATCAATTCGCAGTGTCCGCTCCGACCCAGCATTCCACTAAACGTTACCCGTCGTCCCAGTAGCCCCATCCGCGCGGGGTCGAATGGGTTGGACGGTATCTTCCCTTGGTTCTCCCAGACGTGCGCCCCATAGGCATTGGTCGTGGCACAGATTACCCGGCGTATCGGGCCTGTGACAATTCATCTCGCCTTCGTCAACGTGTTTGCCTTGTGGATCGGGTGAGGCCTCTAGTACATATACCCTCCTACCTCCCCACTTTCCCGCTGCTCACTACCCCAGCAAAGCGTGTTCCGCATGTCTTCATACAATCCCTTGGATCAGCTCCGTCGTCTCGACAAGACCTCTTCCACGTTTTACGATCAAGTCAGCGACATATTTGGTGGGGAGGAGTATAAGCAATGGGTGCGAAACCACCGAGGCAACGATCTGGTGGGATTCATTAATCATCTGGACAAGGTATGTCATCGTGTCTCACTTCTTTGCTCCCTACTGAAGCCACTGTAGACCCTCGACGGCCTCGATCCTGCAAGTCCTGCTTTCCAGAAATGCCTGTATGAGCTCGGACACGTATGCGGCACCAGAAAGATGCTACCAACCTCATATACACTTTCCCCCTCCTTTCTGATCATCCCTGGTCAGCCGGTCGCTTCGGGAGGTTCTGGCGAGGTGTACAAAGGGACTCTTAAGAGTAAGGCATTGAAGATCTGCGTCAAACGCGTTCACGTAAACTCCAAGGATGGTCAGACGAAAACTACGAAAGTGTGGTGCCCTATCGTTTTCCCATTCCGTCGTTGCTGATGAGACGCATAGGCCCTCTACAACGAGGTTGCAGTGCGGAAACACTTGGAACACCGAAACATTGTCCCCTTCCTGGGTATCACTTCCACTCCCCTCCAGCTCATTTCGGAATGGATGCTCAACGGAGACCTGGTCAAATACATCAAGAAACACCCCGCCGCAGACCGACTTCGTCTTGTGTGTGTCCCTGCTGTTGTGTTTGATCTCTGCTTATTCTCCCCATCAGCTATCCGATGTGGCCACAGGTCTTAACTTTCTCCACTCCCTTGACGTAGTCCACGGTAATCTCAAGGGGGTACGTGGTTGTCTGAAGCCCCGTTTTGTGACCATACTGATGCGTGTAAAGTCAAATGTCCTTGTGGATGCCACGATACGTGCACGGATCACGGATTTTGGTCCTGCTACTGCCGCTCAAAGCCTGGATTCGATACGAAGCGCCTCGGAGGATCATGGTCGTGCTGTTCAATGGACCGCACCAGAGATCCTGAGTGAGAAAGGGACATTTAGCAGAGAAGCGGATGTTTTCTCCTTCGCAATGGTCATGATCGAGGTGAGTTACGGATGGGTTGTTCTTGCTGAGCTTTGGTTCACTGTTGTTCCGTACCGCCACAGGGATTTACCGGCACGGCTCCATTTAGTAATAGTCCTGAGGTGGCTGTGACGGAAATAATGAGCGGCAAGCGCCCCTCTCGGCCAACCCATACGACTTGTACAGACGAGTTGTGGACATTGATCCAACGTTGTTGGCACCCGGATCCTCGCTTACGCCCGGAAGTTTCAGTGGTAGAACCCCTTATACGGTCCTCACAGCGTGGCTCGTGAGTTCTCTCTCCCTGGTGGTCACGCATTCAGTGATCTCACTGTTTTCTCACGCGTAGGCCTTCCCCTCTCGTAAAACCCCCCACCCAAAGGTTTAGTTATGCTTCAGCCCTAAAAAAAGCGCAACAGGAGCCACCTCCAGGACACGGACCAGTGGGGTCGGATCCCCCTTCGCTCTCCAACACAGTTTCCCCATCTCCCCGCCCTGCTCCGCAAATCTCTTCCCAGAAGGCGAACTACATCAGTGACCCTCCAGAGAGTCGTTGTGGGAGCGTGGGGATGGATGAGAGTCAGAATGTGAAACCACACGCTAGTTCCAGGGCACTATTGCAGGGTCCGCCGTCCGACGCAGATTACGACCGTTCTGGGTCTCGTACCAACCTCCAGAATACTCTTAGGGGCAGAAACGCGTCGAGAAGAGACGTGAGTGGCAAAGAGTCTCGTGAGTGATCTGTTCGTAAGCTCGTTTTTGCAGTTTCTAAAAACTGCGCAGGATCGGATCTCGAACGTGGCTCGGACGGCAAAGACGAGGGGAAGTACTGGTCCAGGGCGCGACAGGACAACCTCGGGGCATCTCGTATGTTACTTTATTCAACCCTCTCTACCCGTGCCTTACACCGGTGGAGGTTCGGTTCTGACAGTAGGTGACGGACACCACCAAGGTGGTCAGAATCAAAACCGCTCTCGTGCGTTTCTTCATCTGATTATGTCCTCATGGTTGGTGACATCCCAGACAGACGTGAATCTACCCATCAACCTATCCCGGGATCATCTGGGACCGCGCAACCAATCTAGTACGTCTATTCCGCCCACCCTACTGGAATTACAAACGAATGGCCCGGGATTCGCAGGGGCTGATCTGCATGATGGGGGCAGGAATGCTTCCCGTCCTGACCTCCCGAACACGGGTGGTGAGGCCCTTTTAAGGCAAAAATCAAGAAAGGATACCTCGGGTACAAATGTTGGTCGTACATCCAACAACGCTTCTCGTGGGTGTCATACATCTCCTGACCTCGAGCTATTCTGAGTTCTTCGTGTGTCAGGCCCAGATTTACGATCCGGGAATCAATCCCGCAACCAGTCTCACATAGATATCAGCGAAACACTCCCCAAGGAACAGGAAATCCCACCCCCTCAGGACCAGCGAAAACCAGCGCAGGAACCGAAGAAACACACTAGAGCACCGGGCTCACGAATTGACGGCGAGTTTCCCTCGGGCAGGTGGGGCCGTGGTGACGCTAAGTTCATATCTGATTTTCCAGGTGGTCCTCAAGGCGGCCAAGAACGAGAGGCCAAAAATGCTTCGGGAGATGCGTTGGGTGGGTGCACAAAACCAGACTCCTTTGCGACTTAGCTCATCAGAAACCCTGTCAACTGACTGCGGATCGCTCAGACTCTTCGGACTGGACAAGATTGATCAGAAAAACTATCACCACACGTGAGCGTGTCTCTCTGATTACCACAATCTTCTCGGACCGTGGTCGGGTCAGGATACCCAAACACCTCTCTCGGGACGATGCCCAAATCTTTGTCGATATGATAGACATAGACGAGGTGAGTGTCTGCACTAAAGAATGGGTGGATGGGCTCTGACTTCCACCCCTGCACCCCTGTTGGTTAGGTGATGAATAGTCTCACACCTCAGATCCGCAGGAGGTTTTTGCATGTTGTATACAAGATATGTGGCCGCCAAGCCCTGGTTCCGCGATCACTGGAAATTCCACTTTGTTATAACCCGAACGAAAAACAGGCATGCTATGGCGGGTTTGCGAATATGTGGCAGGGTCAATATTGTGGCAAGAAGGTCGCAGCCAAGGTTTTGAGGTTACGCCCAACGGATGACCCCGAGTGGACTAGAAGAGTAGGTTGCTTGTGGTATTCCCTCGACCTATTATGTGCATTAATAACCAATCACATCTTGCAGAACTTCTGCATGGAGGTTGTAGTGTGGAAGACCCTTTGCCATCCAAACATTCTGCCACTATTAGGTGTGACAACGACCAATAATCAGCTCGTGATGGTATCGGAGTGGATGGCAAATGGTAACATCACCGAGTATTTGAAGACAAATCCCAATGTGGATCGGTTGGAACTTGTACGTTTGTTTGTTTTTTGTTTGAGCTCCTTATCTTTACTTGTAATTGACAACTGCGTGTTCGCTACAGTTGAGAGATGTCACTAAGGGATTGATCTATATGCATGGCCGAGGGATAGTTCATGGTGATATCAAAGGGGTATGTTTCTGAGCCCCTTGCCAGCCTCCTGCCCCACCTTACCGACCCTAAGGCGAATATCCTGATCGATAACAGCGGTCACGCCTGTTTGGCAGACTTCAGTTTACTCACGACAGCCTCGGATCAGTCAACCGTTGTAGTGTCATGCCTAGAGGGTGGCACGATCCAATGGATGAGCCCGGAGCTCCTCTACCCGGAGCGCTTCAATTTGGTGAAGAGTCGCCCAACGGAGAAATCGGATTGCTATGCAATGGGGATGGTGATATACGAGGTTCTCAGTGGACAGACACCATTTTCCCAATCTGTTCTCTCCGCTATCATTGGGAAGGTTCTGGAGGGCAAACGTCCTCAGAGACCTCAAGGAGAGGAAGGGAAACCGTTCACAGATAATATATGGAAGCTATTGGTGCTCTGTTGGAAACATCAACCAAGTGACCGGGCAAGCGCACGAGCTATACTTTCGTGTTTAGATGGGGATCCGCCCTCTGTGTGGTCACCTCCCAATGTAGACAGGTTTTTGGGGGTGGATGGTAGTGACCATCCAGATGCCGCATTGAGCTATTCCAGTGTGTATTCTCACTTCACCTCAGCCCCACCTTTGATCATCCTTGCGGTACATTAGGTCCATACTCGTCACAGCCACCGCCGAGTGCTGACGGTACGTTCCCCTGTTTTCCTTCGTTGATCCGAAATTGATTAACAGACAACTACTTGCCAACAAAAGATTTTACGGCTGGAGGCATGACTGAACGCGAGCGTCTGCAGAAGGAGGAGATTAAGGAACACAAGGAGAAGTCTGAGGTATCTTGTGGTTTCGCTGCTTCCGGCACGACACCATTCTGATTCTATCACAGAGGGAAAGACGAGAGGAACTTGAACGTGAGAAGAAAAAGAGGGTGGCTGATACCGCAGAAAAGACAAGGGAGGCTAAGGAACTCATGGAGATGCTGGGGGTACGCTGTCATCCCCTCTCTCCCAACAGAATGCCATTCTGACTCTACCGCAGAATGAAGAGAGGCGAAAAGAGCTTGAACGCGAGAAGAAAGAGAATGAGGCTGCAGAGGCTGCAAGGAATACGAAGAGGACCCGTGAAGCAGGATCGCCCAAGCCTGCTCATTTCTCCATTCACAGCGAACCTCTCCCTCCTCCACGAGCCCCTACAAACATCTTTGCCGGAGACGAGATCATGACCAAATTGTTGGATTATTTGGATGGTCTCGTGTCCGTCGTCATTCCTGGGGCGGTTGGCATCGGAAAGACTACAATAGCCCTTGCACTCCTGCACCACAATCATGCCCAGACCAAGTTCAGCCACAGCCGTCACTTCATGCGTTGCGATGACCTTGCAAATGGCCTGGAGCCCTTCCTCGAGCGTCTATCCGATGCGATCGGACTCTCCCCCACTAGGAACATGGAAGAGCTTCGGCTACACTTGGCACTCCTTCCTCCGCTTATGTTGGTACTCGACAGTGTGGAGTGTATTCTCGACCCACTGGGGAAGGAATCCAAAGAAATCTGCGCGGCAATTGAAGAAATATCCCAACACGAAGGTTTCTGCCTTCTCGCCACCAGCCGAATGGCGGTCAACATCCGGGGTTTCCGCACCATCGAGGCGTTAACTCTCTCTCAAGACAAGGCGCAGGATATGTTCTACGGTCTGTGCCACCTCAATAAATCACCTGCCGTCGACGATCTCCTTGCGAGCCTGGACTTCCATCCCCTTTCCATTGACCTTCTCGCAAGGGCCACGTTCGAGAATGGTTGGGATGAATCAAGGTTGCTACGGGAGTGGGACGATAACCAGACCGATGTCATGAAAGCGGCCAATCGACAGAGCCTGGGGGATGCCATCGAATCGGCTCTTGCTTCTCCGACGATTCGAAGCCTCGGGTCCGCAGCTTGTGAGACGCTGCAGGGATTTGCGGCCTTCCCCGATGGACTGGAAGCAGCGAAACTGAGGGGGGTGTTTCCTACGATAGGTGGAGTGGAAGAGGTGGTCAGCAAGCTTTGCAAGTTTCATTTACTGGACCGCCGTGACGGAGTTGTGAAGATATTGTCCCCGTTCCGGTTCCACTTCCTACATCGTGCGCTATCCATCACCCCTGTCCGTGAGGGTGAAGGAAGCCACCACAACACCACCGTCGGAGGAGGAGGGGATGGCGTTGGTTACGCATGCCGTCCAAGTTCGTCCCCTGATTCACAACGTCGTTGTGGGATTGACGTATTCCGAAGACTTCCCTGTGTATACCGCTGGCCCAGGCAAGATAAAGTATGACTACATTACTGGACAGAAGGGAACTGGTCGTGATGGAGGTTCTAAGACTGGTTCGTACACCCTTTACGTTAAAGCCACAGGATTAACGGAGTTCGAAGATCAACCTATATTGACCGCTGGACCCGGGAAAACCCGACCCCCGAACAACCCCACGAACCCCCACAGCCCCGACGAGGCTGGTGGACGAGGGCCAGCCACCAGGAAGTGTGAGTACGACGAGAAACAATCAACATCAATCTCATGGACGTTTCCCAGGGTTTATTCCTATGGTGTGTATCAGGATGAAGAAATACTTTGACCTCGATCCCAGCGATCCCAGTACCCTGGTCGTCGACCCGCCGCCACAGGAATCTGCCGCGCCGTACGAAACATAACGGGGGTACAAGAGCAAGTGGGGAAGCGTGAATGATTAGTTTACTCTGTACACAAAGTCATGCGTGTAAAGCAAGGTTAACATACGCTCACGGATCGGGTCTCGGCCAATAAACAGTACAAAGCGGCATCACGATTGCGAGCCTACAAGCATATGCAACAATTCGGTCTTGTGCCGGCCACTGAATGTTGCTGGCCGCGATTCGGCCCTAGCTTTCTAGTCTCCGCGACCAGGCCACGTTTTACCGCCGGCGGTTAGTTTTTGAGGTAACTGCATGACACGAGAGCAGAATGTGAAATGTGGATGGGTGGGTCGAAGCAACCCGGAACACTGATCTGAGATTCGAGGTAGCGGCGGCCAGGCGGCAACCCGGTTGGACACCAGCATAGCGACGATCGCCAACTTTTTAGACATTCCGATCTCCGCTTCCGGTTCGATCATCTCCTCTGACGTTGCAAGAGTCGATTCCCTTGTTGTTGGGTGGACTGTCGAGGCCGAGATTCGCAACTGTTTCGGAAGTTAGGGAGACCCAACAACGAGAAGTCGGTAGCCGCGAAGGCCGCTTGCCAGATAAGACCAGCCAAAGTATAATCTAAGGAAAAACGTGGGTGGGTGGTCGCTCGTGCACGAAACCCTGCAACCTTCCAAGTGTTGGGATGGTTGGTTGGTTCACGGCCCGAACCTGTCAGGGCATTCCTTACAACCCAAGTCAGCTCAAATGTCTGGTATAACCTCGCTACGATGAGAATGGGTGAGAATAAACAAACGACTGTTCGGCGCACGGTGAAGGGACAATCAACTGCCCATGACTTCTCTCCCCGATTGTCGGCGTTTTCCGATGTCGTCACAGGAACCAACAAGGGCGGAGGCGTACGTGGCACGGATCGGGACTGCCGGAGATTTCGGCGTTCGGGTAGGACCCCTGAATATAGGCGGCGAGGTTGGTTCTGGAGGTGGGAAAAAATGTCCGGACACAAAATCCGCGGTTCTGGGTAGAAATGTCCGGACCGTGACCGACCTCCCGATAAAAGCTAAAATTTGTCCGGACGGGGCTTAAAAATCCGAAAAATCCTAAAATAAGGTCCTACACAGGCGCAGGGGTGGAAAGGCGAGCCGTAGGTGATGTATATGGATCGTAGTGACAAATAATCGAAGTACAGGGGATGCATGAATGGAATAGCGGAGGTGAGGGTTTGATCGCCTGCCACACACATGCACTGAGGGTGCGCGTACACTCCTCATGAGCAGCGTGCATACCCACCTACGAGTATCACCCACACTGCGGTTACTCTGTAATTCCCTTCTTCCCCCTAACGGCTGCGTTAAGTTTCTTGATGGCCCCTGCAAGTTTCTCGCGAAGTGCTGGTGAATGAGCGTGGCATTGTAGTCAGACCGAGTGGGTGAGGTGATAGCAACCAGAATTACTTACCGCGTTGACTCGATCTTTTGCTGCAACCTCTGCATTTGCAGCGTTCCCACTGAGCTCGGATACCTCAGTAGGATCCATAGCTCCGGGGGCGGATCTCCAGCGAGCACATCGCTCCAGTCCGGGTCCCGACCTTCGTATGACGTCGGCCATCTGCACACAAAGCTTCTGTCGCTTGGTTGCAGTTGAGGTTTATGTGGCTTGCGAATCCTCCGGTCCTCATGTCTTCAGTTGTCTTCGGGACCTGACACTATTTGCTGCACGTTGAGTCCGATGTAAAGACCGGAGCTCGACCAATCTTTCAAGCGTATCGCAACCGATGGGAGTTACTGAAACTGCAGATTTGTGTTTCTGGGCTGATGCGTCCGAGATAAAGCCATCTCCTTGGTGGTATTGGTGCCTTCAGTAGCTCTCCATCAGTCCAACGGGTGGGGACGTTCACCGTGCATGATTCTGCGGGCCGCAAGTTGGCAGCGGATGGGTAGAGGAGAGCGGGAAGGTCGTTTTTTAGCAGAGAAGAAGCGGTGATTGAAGTCGAAGGTATGAGGCCCAGAATCCCTATGGGTATTCGTGTTTCGCTGTCCAAAGCTACCTGCGAAATCGCGTCGAATCCAGTTGGCGGGTCCACGTCGATTTCGATGGGTTCCTCCATGAGAAGGTGTGGGGCGGTGTCGATTCGATCGCAGGGAGGCCCGCATACTAGTAGAATATATTTGGTCGTTCCGCGGTGCTCTTCTCATCCATACCTCAATATATATATACGGCTCGCGTTTGGGCTACGTTATAGGCCTCCTACTGTGCATGTCTACCGTGCCTGACCAAGTCGGCTATGACCTACCCCACCCGAAATGTCCGGACAGCTCAACCGACCTCAGCGCCCCCCCCAAAAGAAATTGTCCGGACCCAACCGACATTATGGGAATTTTGGACCAAAATTTGTCCGGACGCACCAACCAACCTCGCCACCTATATTCGGGGGTCCTGTTCGGGTGTGATGGGCTTGAATGCGACAGTGATCCATGTGCCACTCAGCGACCCACACAAAGAAAACGACATCTTGAAGTTGCGGCAACACGAATTTCTAGAAGCGAAAGCTACAGGGCGTGTAAAAATTGTATGAACCGAGGTCGTCATAGTTGGATTGCTAGAGGTCAGCTCGGGGGTAATAATTTGCACAACTTGAAAGGTTGCAGAACTCGGTTGTCATAGTGTTTTCGGGTACGTGAAGTGTGTGGTTTTTCTGCGAGCGTCTTGGGTCGGTCGGCTATTCTCTGGCAGGAGGTGCCGGTGAGGGTCCGATGTCGCGGTTCCGACCAGGGGATCGAACGTCCATTTTAGCGCTGATGACGGTCGACGGAGGAGACGCGCGTCGCTCGAGAGTCGACAGGTTCGAAACCAGTCTGGCTGAGTTTTCCAATCGGACAACATGTTCCTCTGGTCTCCCCGGAACGCTTACCCTGAGCAGACCGCCCGGCGTCCTGGATCCATGACAGCTCGTCCTACTTTCATCGACATACCTGCCTCGTAGACGGGTGAGGCTTCTGGTCCATATTCCCTCCCACCTTTCCACCTTTCTGCTGCCCACCATCCCGCCTAAGGACGTTCCGCGTATCTTCATACAATCCTTGAATCAACTCCGTCGCCTCGACAAGCCCCCCGCGTTTCACGATCAAGTCTACGACGTACATTATGGAAAGGGCTATAACCAGTGGGTGTCAGACATTCAGGGTGATGATTTGGTGCGGTTTGTCGATTATCTGGACCAGGTGCGTCACCTATCTCACTTGTTCGCTCCCCGCTCAAGCCACCGTAGGCTCTCGACGTTCTTGATCCCGCCGGTTTCGCCTCCCAGGAGTGTTTGGGCGGACTTTGACATATGCGGCGATAGGACAGTACTGCCAAAATTGTGCGCATTCCCATCGCAACCTTTGGATATCGATTCCCAGCCTTTCGCCGAGGGAGGTTCTGCTGTGGTGTACGAAGGGACCCTTAACAGTTCAAACGTTTGCATCAAACGGATCAGGATGGATTCAAAGTACATCTCGACGAACCCCACAAAGGTGTGTTACCCATCGCCTCCCCCGACTGCCGTTACCGATGAAACCTGCAGATTTTCCATCAAGAGGCTGTGGTGTGGAAACGGTTGAAGAACTGAGATATCGCCCCCCTCCCTGGTACCTCCCCGGATCCTCACCAGCTTGTCTCGGAACGGATGCCTGGCGGAGGTTTGCCGAAATACATAGAAATGCATCCCGGTTCAGACCGTCTCAGTTTCGTAGGATAGTCCCCCCATCATGTACGATCACAAGTTTAATCACATCGTCAGCTATCTGACATCGCTGCTAGCCTTCACTATCTCCACTCTCATAATGTGGTATACGGAGATGTCAAGGGGGTATGCGATTGTGCTACATCCGGTTTTACCGCCATATTGACACCCAATCAATCAAACGTCCTTGTGGATTCCTCCGGCTATGCACGCATTGCGGGTTTTGGCCTTACTTCAGTCGCCCAAAATCCAGATTCTATGCGGGGCGCCCCCGACGACGCGCGTTGTTCCGTACAATGGGTTATGCCGGAGATTGTGAACGGGGGGTATCATATAGCAAAGAGGTGGGTGTTTTCTCTTTCGCGATGGTCATAATCGAGGTGCATTATGGGTGGCCTACTGTGTGTAGGGCTCCAGCTTACTTCCGTTTCGCATTGACGCAGATCTTCACTGGCGCGATCCCGTTTCATCCCCACCTACCCGGAGGGGTCGTGTTGGTCATCGTGACCAGGAAGCGCCCGCCACGACCAATACACGAAGCTCTCACAGACGAATTGTGGATATCGATATAACGTTGGTGAGATGACATACATACTCTTTAGTCTGTCATATTTTTGTTTGCTGGCGGGAGCGACTTGTTTTTCCTGTTGTCTATGTTATACATCGTTACTTATAGTTCTTGTGGTTAAGTATCTGAGATGTCGCTTGGCTACTTAGTACACTCCTATTCGTCATACTGAGGATTAGTTTGCCTGAGATATTACTCAGTTTCCAATACCTGGGCCACTGATCTGAGATCTGTGATAACAGCGGTAGACCACTCCACCCCGTTGGATGATCGCCAAGCTTCGTGGGGGCTCCCGACAACACTCGGGTCTCCGCTTCCGGTCCGACCAAGCCCCCGCGCCGCCTCGGACGTTGTCAAAGTCGACTCTGTCGTCGGAGGTTTTTGGGTGGTTAGGCGGTTGAGTCCAAGACTCGCGATCGCTTTGGGAGTCGAGGGGACCCAACGGGAAGAAGCTGCCTCAAAGAAAGACAGGACGTCCTCGGCGTGCGGCCGAACGCTCGGCTCCCTATCCCAACACTTTTCCGCCAGCGTCCAAACATCATCCGAGAGACCAAGGATCTCCCGGTTCGGTGGCCGCGGGGGTCGCCTGCCAGATAAGACCAGCCAAGGTACACCGTAACGGTGGGCATGGGGGAAGGGTCGTCCGTGTGCAAAAACCTGCAGGTGCGATCCCTTAGGACTGGTTCACCAGGAAATTTAATGGGGTCCAACCTCATAGACGACCATACTGAGCGCATAGATATCTGACTCCTTCGATGGGCTTGACTTCTCGTCGAACAACTCCGGTGCCATCCATTGAAGAGTACCTCCCCAGGCTGGCGCAGTCACAGATATGCTGATGGAGTGGTGACGCAACACACTCGTGAGGCCAAAGTCAGCGATGCGCGCAGACCTATTACTATCAATCAAAATGTTGCTCTTCGCATCGTCAGTCCACACCGAAACGCCCGGAGAACCCAACCTACAGTTTTCAGGTCCGCGTGCACGGATGGCCAGTCGTGAAGGTATTTCAGCCCACGAGCAGTATCTGCCAACTGCAGAAATGGGTTTAAATCTTCGGATTCCGGGCCAGATGCTTACCAGTTTTAGTCGATTGGTCCCGGGACACGAAGTGATAAACTCCATGATTGTACCGTGTTCCATCCATTGAGAAACCATCATCAAATTATGCGAAGATTTGGTCGCCCCGACCAAAGGTAATAGGTTCGGGTGTCTGAGCTGCTTCCATAGCACCACTTCGCGACAGAAGTTCTATCCCATTTTCCTCGGAGAGAAGATAGACTATAATGTTGATCGCGAGGCCGGAAACCTGGAAAAGGTCATCCGTTCCGTTCTTCAGCTTCATTAGCTAACGCCTTAAATCTCACTGTCTGGTGTGTACTGGTGGTTGCTTGTGTTCGGGGTTTTGTGTGGTATTTGACGATTTGTGCGGTTGCGTCGCTGATGTTTCCGGAGGTTCTTGGAGACAATGTCGGACGTACATCGTGATGAACACCTCGAAACCCGGTTCCAGTGTTGGGTAGTGCTGGAATTTGATGAGTGTCAGGCTGGCTGCAGAGGGGAGCCCATCCTGGATATCCTCAGACCCAACGTTCAACATGCGCGTTCAATGTGAGGACGAAAATCTGATGATTCACGGAGATGACACCCTCGTCGTGGCCCACCGCGTGATCTCGGTCAGTTCCATTGACTCCCATTCGATTGACAGCGAGGGACCCTGTGAAGGTCATTGGTCCTCAGGGGTTCGAAGAAGACTTTGGGGGCGGGATGGAGGTTGAGACGAGCTCTCGATCTTCTTGTTGGGGAGGGCGGACGCGCCAGGGTCGAACTAGGCAATGTCAGTCCCTGAGGCTCGCGACAACCATGCATATTTTCTTTGAGAATGTGGTGAGGAAAGGTTGTTTCTGGCAAAGGAGGTGGGGGACGCGACGGGCTGCCCGTTGGCGCCAATCAACCCAGGCAAGAACTTTCGTGTTCGCCAGCTCATCAGGATTTCCTCGATCCCCAGCGCGTTCCATCTAAAGTTTCCAGTCGTTCTCACAGCGGCCAAAGCCATGCAGGGGTGGCATCTCGGTGGGTTTGACGGTATCCTCCCATATTCGCGGGTTGACCGACGCGTGACATTTCATGTCGCTCTCATCCATACAGCCGCCTCATGGTTTGAGTGAGGTCTCCGACACATATCAGCAGCCCCTCCTATCCCTCGCATTTTCTCGCTGCTCACTACCCCGGTGGATTGTTATTCCCCATGTCCTTACCCAACCCCCGGCCTTGCAACAACTTCATCGTCTCAACAGGTCTTCGCCCGACTTCCACCACCAACTCAGCAATGCGCTTCGCGCGCAGGAGTATCAGCAATGTGTGCTGAATCTTCAAGGCGATGATTTAGCTTGGCTTGTTGACTATCTGAACGAGGTACGTCGCTGTGTCGCCATTCCCCGCTCTCTGTTCAAGTTATCGCAGGCTCTCGGTGATCTCGACCCTTCAAGTCCTACTCCCCGGACGTGTCTACGCGAGCTGAGAAACATATGTGGCACCAGGGCGATACTCCCGACGTCGTACCCGATTTCGCCTGACCTTCTCACCACCGGTCCCAACCCGTTCGCTTCAGGAAGTTACGGTGATGTGTACGAGGGGACCCTCGACGGTTCAAGGGTTTGCATTAAGCGTGTGCGGGTGTATGCTCAGGATGGTCCACAGAAAACTACCAAGGTGCGCCTCTGATGCGGACCGACTTAGGCTCGTAGGTATGCCTCCTGTTATGTTCGTTCCACGCTTACCCCCATTACCAGTTATCCGACATCGTCAAGGGCCTCTGCTGCCTCCATTTCTGCAATGTGATTCATGGGGACCTCAGGGAGTACGTTATCGTTCTCAATCCCGCTCCACCATCACACCTACCCTTACTCAGCCGAACATTCTTGTGGACGACTCCTGTCACGCACACATCACGGGATTTGTTCTCGCTACGGTCATTGGGGACGGGGATTCTGTGAAGAGCGGCTCGTGTCAGCATGGTCACACCCGGCGATGGAGTGCGCCAGAGATCCTGAACGGGGAAGGGACATGTAATAAGGAAGCGGACATATTCTCATTCGCGATGGTCAGATCGAGGTGCGCTATGGGCGATCTGCCGTGCATAGAACTTTGGCTTATCATCGCTTCGTGTCGATGCAGGTGTTCACTGGTGCGGTTCTGTTCAATAATGGACCGTCCACCATGGCTATTTCGGCCATAGCGCAAGGTGGTCGGCCGACGCGGCCGACACATCCAACCCTCACAGAAAATATGTGGGCGTTGATGCAGCGCTGCTGGGACCAGAACCCTGATTTGCGTTCGGATGTTTCTGGAGTCCTACAAGCTCTCGCTGAGTCAGTTTCTTGTTCATTCGGGGAATCAACATATATTAATCTGGCTGCTTTATGGTGTACAGCGAACACTAGAAAGGTCATCCCACGCTACACCAGTGACAACAAGGATAGAAAATCATATTATCCGTTTTACTTTTCTGGCTTGTCGTGGCATGGTGGCAAGGGCGGTTGCAGACTGAATGGGGAGCAGGCTGTCCTGGGTACCTCCAAGTCCAAAGTTCATCGGGTATGTTCAATGCAGGGACGGAACCTAGTATGGCTCATGGATGGTCAACATACACTTGAACCATTGTCGTACCTCCGTGCATTCCATATAAAGCTGGAAATTCTGTTATGGCCGTTTAGAATTGAGTGCGTTTAAGCGCCCCTGCACGCGTGTCACCTCAACTGCCCCAGCTCGCAATGGAGCTCACGAGCCGACTTGCGCGTTCTGTACCAAACCTCTCTGGACGACAGAGGCCACAAACGATGACATCTGTTCCGAGATCTTGCCCGGCATTCTATTCGGGACTACTCGTCGCCTTCAGTGGCATTAGGCATAGAGGTTTGCGTGGGCTGCTAGACTGTTGACCCTTCCAGAGCCCTCCACCACACACCTCGCAAACATCGGGCATAGATCATTGCGGAGATTGACCGGCGTATTTGGCCCACGGTGTCCACGTAATCTTTGTCAACATATCCCCGGGAACTCCACGGTCATCCCCCGCTAAAAACCTTAGCAGCGTGCGCAGCCGATGACTTCTGCAACTCTGGCTCCAAGATGCGTTTTCAGTGCGAGCGAACTGGTCTATAGCGGCATGGCATCGGAATGTTGCCTCGAGAACGGATAAAATCTGGACACCTTGATGCTCGAGTTCAATCACGGCCTTTACCTGCACGTTTGCCGGTGAATCGCGTTTCTCTCATTTTCCTGAGTTGATGTATCACCGGAAGACTTCTGATGGTTAGATAGTAGCGCTACTTGTCCAATCCGTCGAGTTTCCACTATCTGTCACGATTTCCGGGATGGTGATTGACCCACCGTTTTCCGCCCATCGCTAGGAATGATACGAGCGAAGTAGCGAGACCGGCGAAAAGCAAATGATGGGCGACCACAACATCGGACGGAGGGCCGGGCCAGGTGTTGTTCGGGACTGCATCGGGGGATGTGGTGGCCACCCGGTTCGGGTCGGGGTTGGGCGTCAACGTAGTCAACGGCGGATACTGATCTGACTGCAGAGATCGAACCAACCTGCATACCCCCGGATTCAGTGGTCGGTACCGAGGACGAAAGCCAGATGGCTCACGAAGGTCAGGGGCGTGTTCAAGCCTCTCTGTCATACTTCCACATCCACTTTTTCTCAAGTGCATCGAATTCCATGCGATATACGGCGAAAAAGTCGGCGCGCGAATGGTTCGCTCTCAACGGCCAGAAGAACTCCTTGAGGGTGGAATAGAGTCTGGAGTGCGAGGTTAGGATAGTCTCGCCCCGAAAATCATCGAACGATGCGGACGCACCATTTTTGATCGAGCTGGACGACTACAAGCCCTTGTCTTGTCATTGGGTCCGCGTACATTGTGTTCTGGGACTTAGTTTAGGTGAGTTCGTTCTAGAAGAGTCGATAGCACCTGACCAGCGTGCGTCTCACTCTTTCCCTGTCCTCACCCTATGAAAATACCCTCAAGTGTCACACAAACCACGGGTGCCACGCCCTGCTCCATCTCGGTCCCAACGTGGCACACCGGATGAACGCGTGCTTCCTACCCTCCATGTCCTCCACGATTTTCACCTGGCTCCGACTGCTGTGAATGGTAGGCAAGGTGCGGTCGAGCCCTGCAATGAGGCTGAGTTCAGGGTGGGCGAGTGGGTCGGTTTAACCGTCAGCCAGATAGCTCGCGACGCGTAGGAATGAAGAGTACGGAGAGTGCGCAGCAAGTTGTGTGGTCCTGGGCCGTCGGGTTCCGTTTTCCTCGAGGTGGAGCCTCATATCTCTTATCAATTTGTAAAGCAAAGCCGTTTCTGAAACACTTTACATAATGACTCAAAGAGCCTGAGTTTAATTTGCGATATCGAATGACAGGACATGATAGTTCCCGTGTTTGGGTGATTCTCCAGACGGAGATCTGAACAGATCAGCGGGCCGGAACTGCATTTCCCACTGTTCCCTCTCTCGAGAGCGCCACAATGCTCACTCCACAGTGTTCAGTATTGAGATCTTTCGCGGTTTACCCGCAGCTACACACCCGAGTCATACGCTCACAATTTATACTAGGGCTCGACTCGTCCAGAGCGGACCCAGTTGGCATCGTCGCTGGCGATGGCCACCTCGTTCCAGATGGCTGGCTCAGACATTGTGCCCAACGGTGACGAACGCGCTATGGGGGGTGGGACACCGTGTTTCCAGGTCCTTCGTCGCGCTCTACAGCGCTGCGCGGCAACGACATCCCCGGAATTCGCAGGCGTGCGAGGGCACGGGAAATTGCCGCGAGTGAAACTCACTTGTAGAATCCCGCTCCCGTTGGATTTCGTCCAAGTAGATTGAAGGCCGTGCCTCCGCGTCATCCTCCGTGGTAGCTAGAATGCAGTATCTGCGGAGGGGTGTAGCATCATCTGCGATTTACCCATACCTCCGGGGGAGATAAACGACATGGTGAACAAAGCCGGGAGAGATTTTGAAGATTTCAGCAGCCATTCTCGTTCTCCCCCCCTGGGGGTGGGTTGGACTTCAGCCCGAGAGGGCATGTGTCGACGATGATCGCAGCGGGGACGGTGCGAGGGCGAGATTCGAGGGGTTGATTAAGCTCCTTGCTCGCATACACGCCCCGTTTCGACGTGATCAGATCTCGGGCTGACAGATTACCCAAACATGAGAACTGTCACATCGCTGCCATTGAAATCCAGATAACTTGTCTGGCAGCAACGTGCTCACGCAGTGATGGAAACAGTAGTGGAAGGCGCTAACCAGGCAGCTGGAGCACGTGCTTGATCAACTCCTTTTAAAAGAAACTCTATTTCATCCTTCGATCAACTCGTGTCAGGTCTTCCGACTCAACGTTTACTCAAGGTTTCCCGTTGTCCTCAGTGACCCTACGTACACAGGGCCGAGCGGGTTGGGCCATATGTTCCATTAGTAGTCCCGAACGTGTACCCCACGAGCATTCGTCGTGGCGCGGGCCTATCGGGTCTGTCTCAGCTCTTCCCGCTTCTACCGACATATCTCCCTCATGGCTCGGGTGAGGCCTCTGGTACATATACCCTCCTCCCCGCCCATTTTCCTGCTAATCACTACCCCATTCAAGGATTTTCCGCATGTCCTCACGCAACCCCTTGAATCAACTCCGTCGCCTCGACAACTCTTCTTCAACGTTTCACGATCAAGTCAACAAGATATTCGATGGGGAGGAGTACAAGCAATGGGCACCAAACCTTCAAGGAAACGATTTGATAGGATTCATCGATTATCTGGACGAGGTATGCCGCTGTGCCTCACTTCCTCGCTCCCCGCTGAAGCTGTTGTAGACTCTGGACGCTCTCGACCCTGCAAGTCCTGCGTTCCGGGCGTGCCTGTATGAGCTCAGTCGCATGTGCGGCTCCAGAACGAGGCTGCCAGCGTCGTGTATACTTTCGCCCTTTCATCTGATTATCCCTGATCAACCGATCAACTCAAGAGGTTCTGGAGATGTATACAGAGGGACCATCAAGGGTAAGAGATTGGACATTTGCGTCAGACGCGTCAAGATATACCGAATGTACGATGCGGAGGACCCTACAAAGGTGTGTTATCCTCCCGCCCTCCTGGACCGCCGTTGCTGACGAGACCCGTAGATGTTCTATCAAGAGGCTGTGATATGGAAACGGTTGAAACATCCAAACATTGTTCCCTTCCTGGGTATCACTTCCACCCCTCCCCAGCTTATATCAGAATGGATACCCAATGGAAACTTAACCGGATACGTCAAGCAGCACCCCAGTGCAGACCGACTTGGCCTTGTGGGTGCCCCTGATGCTTTGTTTGATCTCCGCTTACCCTCTCCCCCATCAGCTGTGTGATGTCGCCGCAGGTCTTCAATTCCTCCACTCCAGGGACGTGGTCCACGGTGGTCTCAAAGGAGTATGTGATTGTTTGAAGCCCCGTTTTGTGATCGTACTGACGTAAGTTAAGTCAAATGTCCTTGTGGATGCCACGGCACATGCGCGAATCACGGGATTTGGACTTGCTGCTATCACTCAGAACCTGGATACCATTCGAGGCGGCTCGGGGAGAAATGGTTGTGTCTTACAGTGGACTGCGCCAGAGATCTTGAGCGAGAAAGGAACATTTAGCAAAGAGGCGGATATTTTCTCCTTCGCTATGGTCATGATCGAGGTGCGTTACGGATGGGTTGTTTTTGTTGAGCTTTAGTTCACTGTATCACCACAGGGATTTACCGGCGTGGTTGCGTTCAATAATAGTCTGCCTGAAAGAGCCCTGGCGGAAATGATGGGCGGCAAGCGCCCCTCTCGACCAACCAATCCAACTTGTACAGACGAGTTGTGGGGATTGATCCAACGCTGTTGGGACTCTGATCCTTACTTGCGTCCAGGAGTTTTGGAGGTGCAAGAAGTTCTGGGTCGCTCGTGAGATCTCTCTGCTTGTCGATCATGGATTCAATGACCTTATTGTTCTCTCGTGTCTAGGTACCCTCCTCCCACAGAACTCCTCACTCGAAACTTTAATAATTACAGTTCAACTCTAAAGAATGCGCAACGGAAGCCACCAGCCGCCGGGGACAAACCAGTGGAGTCGGGTCCGCCTTCACTCCATAACACGGTTTTCCCATCTCCCCGCGGTTCTGACGATAGTCAAGGTCGAAACCCCTTCGGTGTGCCCCTTCGTCCGATCGCACGTCCAAACCCAGCAACATTCCGAAAAACTATGGATCTAGCGAACAATTCATCTCCAGATCACCTCGGACGACACAACCAATCTAGTACGTCGATTTCACCTATCCAATTGTGATTACCGAATGAGACTCGGGGTCCTCAGGGGCTGATCTGCACAGTGAGGGTGGAAACACGTCGCGTCCCGACCTCCCGAATACGAGGCGAGAATCTGGGCAGGATGTTTCGGGTACGAATGTTAGTCGTACGACCGATAGCGCTTCTCGTGGGTGTCATACATCTCCTGGCCTTGAGCGATTCTGAGTTCTTCGCGGATCAGATTTACAAGCAGGCAGTAAATCCCGCAACCAGTCCCACACAGATGTTAGGAAACCACCCCCCAAGGAACAGGAGATTATTATCCCTCAGACACACCAGGATCAGCGAGAACCACTGCAGGAACCAGGGCCGCATGCCAGTGCATTGAACCCACGAGTGGATGGGGTCCGTGGCTGGTGAGTTCTCTCTCCGTGGCGACCATGCAATCAATGACCTCGATGATTTGCCGTGCGTAGGTCCCCCCCTCAAAAGTTTAGTTACGTTTCACCTTCAAGAGAGGAGCCACAGAAGCAACCTGCTGGACAAGAACTGATAACGTCAGATCCCCTATCCCCTTGCCCCACTCCGCAAATTTCTTCCCAGAAGGCGAACAACATCGGTAGCCCGTGGACGAATGAGGGCCAATATACAAGACCGATCGCCAGTTCTGGGCCAATGTCGCAGGATCCGCAATCTAACACGGATTATAATTGCTCTGGGACTCGTACCAGCCTCCAGAATGCTCTCGGTGGTAGAAACGCGCTGAAAACAGACATGAGCAACGGGGAGTCCCGTGAGTTATTAGTTCTGAAACTCGTTTCGCCGTTGCTGAGATCTACATAGGATTGGTTCTCAACCCTAGCTCCGACAGCAATGAGACAAAGTATTCGCCCAGGGTGCGGCGGGACGACTTCGGAACTTCTGGTATGTTACTCGTTTCAATCTTTGCTATTCGCGCCTTACACGAGTGGAGGTTCGGCTCTGAATGTAGGTGGTCAAAATCGGAACCCCTCCCGCGTGGGCCCTCCTCCAATTGTGCCTCCAAAACCGGCAAAATTCCGAAAAGCTAGGATTTTACCGAACAACTCATCCCCAAATCATCTCGGACAGCACAACCAGCCTAGTATGTCGATTTTACCCATCTCATTCGGAGTATGAAACGAACAACTTGGAACCCACAGGTGCCGGTCTGTACGACGGGGGCAAGAACACGTTGCATCCCGAACTCTCGAATGGGGATGTCGGGGCCCTTCCAAGGTCAGAATCTAGGCAGGATATCTCTGGCACAAATGTTGGTCGTACAACCGACAGCGCTTCCCGTGAGTGTCATGCATCTCCTGACCTCGAGCTATTCTGAGTGCGAATCAGGCCCAGATTTGCAAACTGGGAAC
>Ga0307513_10001494_pt1 | contig 33648 bp, 39 predicted proteins | sample 15_EM_MG_FD_202174 | JGI IMG/M metagenome (GOLD analysis project Ga0307513, IMG submission 202174) | Populus trichocarpa ectomycorrhiza microbial communities from riparian zone in the Pacific Northwest, United States - 15_EM | ecosystem: Host-associated > Plants > Roots > Unclassified | place... | reverse complement strand
AACTCAATCATTAACAATTACATGAATTTAATTCAACTTTTGCTAGCAAATAGCCAAGTGGTTTGTCCTTATTGCCTACAATTTCTAAATCTATTAAGCCTGTGTTGATGGAGATATAAGTATCTTACATATTCTGTTGCTTGTTTGTAAAAGTGTCCCATAACTATGACATGTCCCAACACTAGGTAAAATACGTCATATTATCCTGATATCAGAACCTTTTTGCCTCAATACATTAACTTCCTGATACGAATACCAGTGATTATTCCTTTCATTCTTGTCGTTTTATAGCTATTTAGTATCATATTATAACTAATATATATTAGTAGCAAGTGTAGAAGGTATCATATTACTGATGCCTCTGAGGATCTCTCTTAACCTGTATATAAATGTATTTAAATTCTATCATCTTGTATCTCTCACCATTTATTATCATATTAAATAATATACTGTTTTAACCCTAAATTTAAACCCTTGATCTGTTTTTATTATTATTATTGAATGGTCTTGGCACAGAATTTCACTCAGTCACGTAACACTTGCTTTTCAGCCTTGTGCACATTTTGAACTGCACAAACCATACAAGGAGGATTAGCCCAAGCACAAGCCGTTTCTTGATGAGATAAAGGCAAAGGCATGGTAAATGAAGGCCAAGATAAAGGCCAGTGCAATAGCTGAGGCAAAAGCCGGAGCTACTATTCAAGCATATGAGGAGGAGGTATCTAGGCTTATTATTAAGGGAATTAAGCCACATGTCAAGTTGCAGAATTAGATGTGGAATCAAATTCTAGTTTAGAATGTTATGTTACGCTACAAAGCTGTGGTGAGCCACAAATTCATGCTAAGCCACAAATTACCGTTGAGCTGTAAATTACCTTTGAGCTGTCAGGCACTCTTTAGAGTGTCCCCGGTTGTGAGCCAGCGAACCTTCACCATCGTGTACACTGCCTAATTAGCGTTGGTAGACGGTGGTCTCGAACGGCCGGCTCTACCGTAGTTTCAAAGAGCCTGGGTTTGTCCGGTACTCGTCCCAGGCAAGAATTATCCGGAAACAGGTATTTAAAATACATATGGTAAAACCTCTGCGATTGTCTGAGCGCCCATACAAACTCAAAATTCGTATTTTCTTAACCTTATTTTTCATTCATTCTACGCTAATCAACTAAATGACACTATAGCGCGTCCGAGGACACCGTCCCCCGGCCTGACCCCCCTTAAAGAAATCCCCCGCCCCGCCGCCAGCCTATCGATCAACCGCCTACCCGCCAGTGCCTCCGGTACCGACACCAACCACGTGCAAAATTAACTGTAGTCAGTAAAAACCCCGCAAACCGGTGTCACATCCGTCAGGTGTGAGCCAGACCCGTCCCCTCTCCCTCCTCCTCGGAACCCAAAGGCCACAGGCGCATTCCCCGCAGGGGCTACCCACTAGAGAGAAGAAAAACCAAAACGCCCAGCCCAATAAACCCCAACTGTCGACGATTCACAATCACTCACGAAACCAAACCAACCGAGCACTCATCGTAACGGGACACAGCTACCCCACACATGCCAAAAAAATAATCACTACCGCAGCCTAAAAGCCACCTCGCATACCCTCCTCCACATAAGAAACCCACCCGGGACGGAGAACCCAATCAGGCAGGAGGAAGACACAGTTACAATGGCTGCATGCGCCCCCCACCAGACCGGGGATCGAACCAATCCCACCGTGCCGCCGCACACCACACCAAAATTAGCCCCAAGGCCAAAGTGGAGGGCATGAAATTCGGGGTCTCTGGCATGCCCCGAGGGGGCCAGAGGAAATCGAGGGCCCAGCACGAAGCCAGGAGAGCGTGGGAGGAAACACGCAAAACAAGTTGCGCAAACCAAAGCGGGGGAGAAAATGCAAAGACCGCAGGAAGGTGCGAACCAAGTGAACCGTAAGCAAAGGGGGATCAGGCGTGTGCGTGTCCGAACGGTCGCTCCGAGGAGAGGAAGGCACAAAAACCAACCCATACGACCAACTGTTTCCCAGCCGGCAGACCCAGGGCCGAACAGTGCGACGAGAGAACGAAACCAAAGCGGCAAAGCAACGGGGAGTGGCAGTAAGTGCCAGGTCGGGGCCGTATCAATAGGCGGACAAAAGAGAGCGAGCCCGGGGCATGAATACACATGAACCACCCAGGTAAGAATAAAGACTTGAAGCCATCGTGAGAACGGCAACAAGGGCGTTGATTGGGTGATCCCCCCTCGGCATCCGCCAAGACCTCGATGAGATCTCGTATTTTCTTAACCTTATTTTCATATTTTCGAATACTTCTTCCCTGGGATGAGTAGAAACTGCCGGTGCCCAGGCCTAAGCTGTCGGACGCCAAGACCAAAGCCACCAGGTCACTCACAATTTCAATTTTGACTGGATGACCTGCGGATGCCCGTAGATTCCCTGAACAGCCGGAGGGCTGTTCTTGGCCGATCGCTCGGGATATGAGAATAACCGAGGAGGCTTTCGGTGCTATGGATCTCGCTTAAGACGCATCAATGTCATTAACTGATCAACAACCACGAATTAGCCGAGATACTTTCTCTAGCCTCCTCTTCACCGAATTCCTATCTTTTCTAATTTGTGTTTTTAAGGACGCTTATCTGAGACAGAATTAAGATCGAATCCTCCACCGATATGAGAGCTTTCAGTATGCGCAGAGCCAGCCGAGGGTTAGGAATCATAGCGTATTCGAACCCTCACCCTAATACGCAAAAATGGGCTTATGCATATTAGGATGCGGATAGCAACACGCCATCACTCACAACCAAAAGCCTGTGGGTGGCCGAGGCCGGGCCCGGTTTTGGTTTTGGAAAAGCGTTTTGCCATAACCCGGCCCGGTCGTGCCTGAAAAGGCCTGGGTCAGTCCTACCTTACCAAAAGCAGGACGGACTGGCCGCTCGGAATCATTGCTCGTAGGTGCTACAGAGCTATTGTTAAACCATAAGAGGATGGTATTAATGCTTATGCGGAGAGCTTCAGCTATGCAAATTTCGTGCGATTGCTGGTGGCGGACCCGTTGCCTGGCATCGGTGCTACACTTGAGCTAAATATAGTCCCTCGCTGGGCTTTACAGCCGGCGTCGTGGTGGACGCGCCGGAGCCTAAGTGGGCGAGAAAATTGAGGAGGGGAATTAGCCAACTTGAAAGGCAGATAGATACACATATTTACAGATTCAGTCACAAATTAAAACTATCTTAAAATAATAACTCCATGAATGCTTTAGCACCCCCGCCACACCCTATCAAGTCATCCCTTGCGAAAACATGTTCCACAGGAAAAATGTCAAACCCATCCGCGACAGGACTGATTCCTTCTTTATCCATCCTATCGATCCAAGAGAGCCCCCTGTAAACAAAACCCATCTAGAGGACAAGCACCACAAAATACTCCAGAACCACTACCATTCCCACCCACTTCACCGTCCGAAAATCGAGCGCTTCCGGAATGGGGGAAATCCGGGAAAGTTATAATCCACCTCACGCCCCAAAGCAACCTTTGGCTGATCTCCTTGCGAGCCCGGAATAGTACCATAACTAACGGGACCCTCCAGGACATTGTCCAAAGCGTCCCCTAATTCCTTTGCTGTCATCGTATTCCCGTCGCCAATCTTGTTCAACACCGTCTTCAGTAGCTCCGCTGTAGTTAGATAACTGTCCTCCCGAACATACACATTTCGGCAATAACACACAACAGCTGTAATCGCGAGTATCTGACCGGCGACTATGGCGCCCGCTGAGAAGCCCACTCTATCCCATTTCACTTCTAGCGTTGTTTCGACATGCACATCCCAGTGGGCATTTGGATTCTTGTACATAGGGGGGAATATCTTGCCATCGTTCCCGTAGGCTATTGCGGCGATGGGAAGACGTGCTATCAGAGCGGCGACGTAAAGGTTGTAATATGTCTTTTGGGCGACAGAGCTTCCTGTGCCATTTTGGTAAAAATTGAGTTTTTGCACACCAACGGAGGGGCTTGAACGGCTGTCAAGCTCCGCGAATGACCGGTACACAATTGAGGAGGTCCCACCCACTGAAGGGCCACCCCAGGAATTGTCGGAGTGCCCCCCGCCTTCCGGCGCTCCGTGTTTTCTCTCGCTTTGTGCGATTGGTAAGAGAAAAAGCGAGGCGGAATTAAATAAGGGTTTTGGATGGGGATTTCCCAGCCGTGTCTCGGAAAGGATTGATGCGCATTCCCAGGCTGTTTCGTGATATACCACATCTAGGGGATAAAACATTAGTTCTTGAGGGTATCTCTAAAACATTGATTGACTACTTACAAGTAACAGAAAATGGATCTAGTTTCCCGACTACTGGCAGCGGTGCTGCCCAAGTAACTTGTTCTGTACCGTTCCGGGGCCAGGCGTCCCGGAGATCCAGTAGCCTTAATACTTTAGCAATCGTCTCCCCATTTCTCTCATCTGCCCAATCTGTTTCTGAAATTAATATAAGCGTCATAACACCTTCCATCGGTGTCCAGCCATGTGATTAGTGTAACATACCATTAGGGGTTTGGCCATCACTGTCATAATCTCTCCAGTACTTGTTGCCGTCAAGGCGGAACATAGTACAGGTAGCAGAGGAGTGGACAGCATGGTCTGACGGCGCCGAGGCTCTCTGCTCTCCTTCGAAATCCAATATATAATATGTGAAGCTCACATTACCACTCTTTTCTTCAGGGTCTGAGGGGGAAAGTCTGAGGCTATGTAGTGTCTTTGCGGTCAGGTTCTGAGGTACACTAATATCAAATTCGATGTCTGGTCGAAAGCCAAATGCAGTTAATTCACCTCGAACCAAATCTAAGTAGGATACTGTGCGAAGGCAAATTAAAGTTACTATGGAAACGCGGTATTCTCGCAAAGAGTGGAGCTCTTACGAACGTTCTTCTCGACCTCGAAATCTAAAGTGTTTTTCCCAACCAATCCACTATATTTCCAATCTGTGGTAAGGGTAGGATATATATTAGTAGAGTTATCTTTCAAATTGTAAGTTAACCCAAAGACGGCAACACTAAATCTTCCGGTAATATTCATAAGGAGATAAAACATGACAATCAGGGTCGTCAGGGACAATCTCCATTCTCGAAAATGTGCAATAAGGAGTTTTGCTGAGCCACTGGGGGATGGCATGGCAAGCAACAATTCTATCTACACCTCAGCCATTAAAATCGGTTAGAGCTCTAGTCAGGAACGGGCATCGCATACGTCTTCCATTTTATACTTTTTCCTAGCAAGCAGACGCCATCTCAGCATTGATCCTAGATACCCTAACATAGATCCAAGGCCCAAACTCGCGAAGGCACCGAGCAGGATTGTGATTGCATTGAACCCACGTTGCTCCGCCCGTGACAATTTCCCCATTTGTGAGAAGACCCGGAGGCCTATAATGAGAAGCAACAGGGAAAGAGCGGTTGCCAAGCATCTCCATGAGAGAGAGACCATGTTCGACCAAAACTGCTCGCCACTATCAAAGGACGTTGAGGGCCTGGGCGGCTTTCTTGGTTTTGATATCAAAGGATCGCCCGCATGATCGTATGGTGGGGAGTTCGGGGAGTCGGAGGGCGATGAAGGCATTTTGAAGAAGGCATATACGATCCAAGATGTTAAGTCTGTCGGTAGCCAAGGAACCTAGGAGGGAGGTTTGGGAGATTAGGGGTATGAGGATTCCTGGAGTGATATACAGTAAAAACTGGAATAATCGAGTAGAGTGCAACGTCGTTAAGAAATCCCTACTTTAGAAAAGGGGCGAAAAACGCAACAAAAGAAGAGGGGCTCAGCTCCTCTAAAGGACTTAAAAAAACAAAAAAGCATCAGACCTTGAAAGAGGGGGCAACTCTGGCTACATAGCACAGGACTCGATTATTCCAGTTTTTACGGTATTCGGACGTCGCAGTATAAGCACAAGTTACTAGCTTCGCCAAGGCCCTTGGCAAACAAGGAAATAGTAGCCTTGTTAGATACCGGAATTCTTAATTTCTTCGCCTGAGGCGGAGATATGCAGCCCAAAGACTCGCATAGTTCAGAGAGTGCACTTCGGTTAAAATACTCTGGCAGGACAGGTTCAGGATGTGTCTGCTTGGGTATCAAAGCACAACCCCGTTCCCGATCTTAACTCGTTGGGTTGATCTATGCATCACTTAATTCCCCTACCTACGTCCAAACAAAAGTGCTTTTCGATATCATATAACAAATGCAGTCTGCGCACACAGCTATTTCTTTTGGTCAGCTGAAGGTGTGAGATAAATATACCAGGCTCCTTTCGGGAAACCGGCGTGGTGAGTGGCTTGGGTTCAGCCCGCATGGTTGAAAAGGCTTGTAATTCAGCCGCATCCTCGACCTGATCAGACAACAGATTCCACCCGCCAAACCCTCACTCATAGACGATTCATGGAAGATCGTGTGCACTTGAGTACTCGAGTAGGGAGGCTTTCTTTTATTTATTTTGCGCTCACCATCTGGGGGAACGTATTCGGGGAGGTTCCACACCTTCACCCACCCACCACCCGAGAAGAGAGGCACCGCCGGTCCTGCATTGAGCCTCAGTTGACTGTATTGCAATTCGGTGCCGAAAAAACTCGAAGGATCGAACCATGTGCTATGAAGTCTAAAATTCCCTTCTGTGGAAAGGGGGCAAAAACCCAGCCTAACGACATAAATTTAGGGCACAATTCAATTACCGTACCCGAACGGCAAGCCAACCACGCTCCCCTACCCGGGAGGCTTATTTAGAGTTCGGCACAGATGATAAATAATGGGTCGGATGTCGGACGTGGTGGGCAGGGATCGGAGAGGTTTTGCTCGCTCGTGAACGGCATCATGTTACCGTTGTGAGAGTGAAGATTCAGTGGAGAATAGGGGAGGAGAGGGATTTTTTAATGTATCATACCGGGGAAAAAAGGTAAGTGAGACAGACCTGTGCTGATCGGCTCTAAGACTAATCAACCAATTACTGTCAAATATTGTGGACCCATTGTGCCAATAGTTCACCCGACTGATTTCCACTACGGAAATACATCCAAGATTCGCTCTCCGAGTCCTTATGGTTGCATCCATCTAGTGTTGGCTAGTAAAACTCGAGTTCACCTCATTTTTTCATGCTCACATCTAGGACTCAAGTACTAGCACCGTGTCATAAAAATCCAGTTAAGTCTGTATATAGATAATGTAGCATTAAAAGAAACAAGGCAAAAGTTATGATTGGGCAGACTATCTTCTTGCAAATATGGTAGAAGTGCAAGGGGAGATGTTTTCGCATATTTAATTTAGGTTAACCAGCAAAATAATCATTGTCTTGTAAGAAAGATTTCGTCCTGTATCCTGTAATAGTAGTCAAATCACACTTCTGTTCTTTTGTATGACACAGAATCTGGTAGGAAGTTATAGAATAGTTATCCCAAGTGAACCAAAACATATCTCCATCTGTGTCAGTTAAAAGAATTATATCTTATACTCTACTAGCAAATTATAAAATGGTGTCAAGTGCTAGCATGATTGCTTTCAGCATTACTACTACAGCTCCTACCTGTTAGACAATTCAGTTGAAAATCAGTTATATTTCCTAGGTGCATTTCATAACACTGCTGTGTATTCTTTTACGTAGTTTGTGTTTCGACTTTACCTGTACACTACTTACATTACTACAGCTAAGATATATATTATTGTATTTTATTGTTTATTTTAGGATAATATTTGTGGATTCAACATGTGCTTTTCTATCTGGTATGCAGGATTTTATGCATCTCTTATACACTATTATTGGTCATCATATCCATGCCACACCATTAGAGTTTCACCTAGTACATTGTTCATATTACTTAGCAGGATCTCAAAGTCAAACAGGTTTGTACTTATGTTTCTTACAGTTATGATCAATAAGTTTGTACACCAACCCCACCCCAACCCACATAGTTTAAAACACAACGTGTTTTTACACAACACCCTCCCAACTCCCGTATTTAGATTTTTCTTTCACATCACTGTAAAAAAATAACCTTTTGACAAGCTTTTGGTACAGTTATAAGCGGAGATTGGCAAAGAGTAGTTCGAATCGAATAGGATTTGGATGGCTGAACACCCCCCACACAGCCCCGAGTTAAAGCTAATTGAGCATCTTTGGACGGCCATAAACAGTATGTTCGGAAAGGACCATGTATACTTGAAAGATCTTAAGAAGAATGCTGAGAGAAGAGTGATTTTTATTGTGGTCCGGAAGGCAACATACTGGGCAGTCCACCATGTGTTAATTGACAGCTTAACCAATTCAATGCCCAGACACTACTATGTAGTAGGAAGAAATCGAGGCAGGTATACCAAGTATTAAACACTATGCAAATAGCTCTTGTTCTATATTTTTATGGTATTTTTACTTTTATTTTTAGTGGTTCAATTGATTAATGGAAATCACAGCTGAATTACGTGGCGAAGGTGCAGTGGAGTTGGTGTACAGACTTATTGATCAGAGCTTTACTGTAACAAGGGCACTCTGTAGGAAGATGGATCCTAAGATTGGGACCGCACCGAAGACTCAAAGTAGAAGTAAGGATAAATATTAAAATAAAGATAATTCAAAATAGAATCAAGCGGTAAAACTTAATATCATTAAGCATAAAAGCTTCACTCAATAAGATCTCTTGAGGATGGTTGGTTATCAGAATAGGGTGTCTCTCGCTTTAGTTAAGTACAATAATGGAAAGCCAGAGGACACCCGTCAACCATTCTGACCGTTCGCGAGCACCCTGCTCAGGTCAGGGCTATCGAACTCACCTGCCCAGAGGGAGCTCACACTCAGAGGCAGTTGGACCGCTCGGATATTAACTATCTTCACAAATAGGAAGCGCTCCCGGTGATGTCTCTCCAACTATATCTGCATGAGCGAAAACTCTTTCCTATCGGTAGTATGTCAGTGGCCAACCGACATACCCACCATAGAGATAATATCCATTGGGACTCACTGGCCCAGCAGTTGTTTTGTCTCTACAAGCTATGCAGGCCATCGGCAAATCTACTTGGCTATACTAAGCTGCTAAACCTGACTGCATGCTCCCACGCTAAGAAATCTCCTCCTGCTTGACTGCATGGGCGCTACCCACAGCCAACCATGCGGGACCCTCTTAAATCGTGACAAGACTCACACCTCTAGAGTCCACTAATAACCCATGCTAATTCTACAGTTCATGGTGTAGCCTGGGACTGGCATTAGGGTGGTTGTCCTGGAACCCTTGCAGCTTGCCCAGTCAGCCCCAAGCCCTCTACTGTTAACCATACAACTACCCGGAGGTCAAAGTATGCCCGTAGGTGGTTCCCAGGTGTCATTCAGGTGGAGCCCCTGGAGGTGGTCACCCTCACACCCCTTATATATCCTGCCAACAGCTTCTGGTCGGTTGGACGGCCACAACTCATACGGTGTTGTGGGAGCGTTCCTATGGATCTCACTTTACTAGGAAGCACACAACTACACAGCCGTACAGTGCTGTCGCGCCGTACCAACGCTGGGGCCATAGGGGGTGTTAGGAATATCCCCTGAAAGTTACAGGAGGTTCGGACCACTCCTGCTCCGTCAGTAGTCCGCTTCGTACCATACGAAGTGGCTCTATAAACCTCTAAGAGCCCTACTATAGTGGGGTAACTTTCCCCTAAGTCTGCAGATGACTTGTGTCGGTGAAGGTAGGGTAATTGGGGTACCTCAGTAGGGTAACTCGGGTCCCAAGGTAGGGTAATCAGGTTTCTAAGGTAGGGTAACTTGACCCTGTTATGCCTTTATTTCCTTCGGGAGTCCGCGCGACCACATATAATGTTGCCATGGAGACTCGTGCAACGTTTACTATGGGTCCTTAGCTTTATGCGAACATACCCCCCGAAGGTTACCCTGCCTAGTAGGGTAACTTTGGCCTACCTAGGTTACCCTGTCTAACCCTAAGTCACCAAGTCACTTTGTACACACTTGTACCAACTCATGTCTACCTGTAGTATACCAAGTATACTGGCCTATTCTCAATATGGTTACCACATGGTATACCATACGGGCTTGAGTCTAGTCCACTGTAGCTACCTATCTGTAGGGTTGTTACACCATGGATGAAAGTCAAGTATCGGAACCTCGAATCTAGCCGCAGGACAAACAGGCCTTACTAGCCAAGTCCAACGCCTCTCTCCTATGGAAAAGCATGAGGTGGATATCTCATTTGCCTTAGCCATCTATATGAACAATCTTCCGTTTAACGTTATTCAATCGCGCTGCTTTCTGGCTCCATTTCAAAAGATTTCGCCAGCCTATAAGCCACCAAGCTCATTCCCATTGCGTACTACCTTACTCGACGAGACCTATCATCTGCTCAAGGAAGATGTTGAGAAAGTTTTTCGATCACCCTACTATCTCAATATTATGACTGACCAAAGTGAGAATATATCCAAGGATCGGATTATCAATATATCAGTTAATACCGACTGAGGTACCTTTCATTCCTGCTCTGGGAATGCTGGATCTATGGCATTTATGGCTGAGAATTTAGGTTCCTGGCTGATGGGCAAGCTTGGTGAACTCATTAAAGGGGATTGGGGACAAATCAATAGCTTCGCCACTGATACATGCTCTAGAATGCTTTTGTTGTGGCGAATTCTTGCTGCTGACCAAAGATTACAACTCTCAAAAGCACTCTTCGTTCCCTGCGACTCCCATGGCCTCCAACTACTCATTAAGGATGTACTTGGAATTCCTCACTATAAGGTTATCCAGTCCCAAATTATACTGGTAATTAATATATTTTGTTGGTCAGCACTTCAGCTATCGATTCTTCGCGAGAAACAGAAAGCTTCTTACGGCACAACTAGTGCTTGGGTCCTTGCTGTCATTCCCCGCTAGGGGACCCAAGCATGGGCAATTGAATCTGTTTACAAGAACAAAAAGCCCTTTAAGGCATATGCACTTGATGATCGCACCCAACTTGATCATGAGGTTTCCCAGCTTCTCTGTTCACGCAACTTCTGGAACAATATTGAGGAGCTCTGTGACCTTATCCTGCCAATTCACAAGGCCCAAGTTCAATCAGAATCCACCAATGCACATCTTGGATTGGTTGTTTCATGATGGCTTACTATTCGAAACCATCTCCAGCATATTGTTGATCAGCAGCCCGCTCTGCCAGAAATCTTAGCATTATTTAAGAAGCGTATGGACTGCCAAGTTTTAGCTTTTCATTGGACAGCCTACTTTCTAACTCCAGGCAATATTGGAGTCGCCACAACTGTTGAGCAAGAGAATATGGTCATTGAATATCTTGGGAATGCTCATAGTGATTCTATTATTCAGAACGGTGTTCAAGAACAATATTACATGTACAGGGCGAAGGATGGACCTTTTAGTCCTCATAACCTGGCCTGGAATATTACTTCACCAACTACTTTCTGGCATGCCCAGCATACCTTCTCCCCTGAGCTTTCACTCTTGGCTACCAGACTGTTTCGTACCCCAGCCAATTCTGTCCCCAGTGAGCGTTCCTTTTCTGCCCAAAATCTTATTCACAGCAAGGTCTGGAATAGTCTCCACTCTACTCGAGTTGATAAGCTTACATATATTTATCTCAACCGCCGTGTATTGGACCACAAGGCAGGTGAACAATGTCAGTGGCAGGATCTTTCTGGCAAGGCAGAAATTGAGCTGGAAGATGTTGTTGTTAGACTACAGGACTCAATTGAAACTGAGATTGATGAAGGTATTGTAATTGAATTCCTTTTTAATAGACTTACTCTTTTTGCTTTCACCATTGACTAATAGTATTGTAACCAGTACAGGTACTATGGTTACTGATGGATTTCCTTTAGAATTAGTTTGGTTTCAGGATACTAGCCTTGTGGCTGTAGCCTTGTTATGCAGGAGGTATTATTTGATACCTAGTTGTTTTATGTTTGGTTTCGGGATACGAGGTTGTGCCTCTCCCTGATTGTGTTTCGGAAGTATCATTTGATACTCCTGTTGTTTGCAGTTTTGTTTCAAGGGATCGTTTGATACCTTGCATGTTTTATGTATGGTTTGATGGTATCAATTTGATACCATAGTTGTTTTAGGATACGAGCTGTGCTCGTAGGAGTCAGGCTTTAGGAAAAGCCGGCCATGTATTTAAAGGCTGCACCTTTCGGACTTAGCAAGGGCAGACTTCGCCAGACAGAGTTTTCAATATACTTGGTTGGATAGTTACCTCTTCAGTTCGCCAGGATAGTGAGAAGCCGCCAATCACTTCAAGACCTTAGCGATAGACTAAAAGGTTTTATCTAACAACCTTTCGGAGCCTCCGCTTGATCAATCCGCCTAGGCCACTCATTAGCTAGGTTTTCAAGTGCACAACCCGGGACAGTTTCTTAAAGGTTCTCAGTGTACCGAGAACCTATAAGGAAACGTTACAATTATTATGCGCTATTTAGAGAGAGACAGAGATGTGGAAGAGGCAGGGCTGAATGCAATCCAAGATGAAGAACTTACTGCCAATTACGTGGAATCTTCTATGGTGGAGCACAATTCTTTCCAACTGTATGACAATAGCCAATTGCTTGATGTTCAGTCTACGGGATTGAAGAGGCCAAGGTATACCAATGATGACAACTACTAGCCAGCAAAAAGATCAGATTTGTAACCTTGTACATTAGTAACTTAGCAATTGAAAGTAGTATTTTCACTTTTCTATACAACTATGCCATTGAACCCAATGTGAAATATTTAGTACTACATATTTTGAAACCTTGAATAAAATACGTATTTAAAAATAAAATACTGTTTTTATACAGTATCATACGGTATTATACAAAATGATATAAATATGATCTCAAGCACAACATCATCTGGTGCATTGTGTAGTACCATGGTCGCATCCTGATTCTCGATTTGCATTCTGGCAGCACCTGCGTCTGCTGCACAGGATGCTCAGAATGCAAGCTATTATTTTTGCTGATGTAGTAGCACCAGCGCTAGCAGGTCTATCACCGGTCCTACTGTATTTTTGTTCGACAGGAATAAACCTGTTACTAGTAGTGAATTATTCTCTAAATTAGAAATTGAATGAACAATTGAATTAATTGTAGAAAAAGAACTGTTGTTGTGGTGAATCAACTATGTGTAGTAGGATAGTAACTACTTCTTAAGTATCAATACCGGGGGTTGACTGTAAATGGTTTACAAAATAACATAGAAAATACCACAGTTTCGCCTTATTCAATTTTGGATTTAAAGTAGTTCTTGCTGAAGAGGCAAAAAAGGAGTGAATTTTTGAACAACTATGAGGCAGTTGGGTGCAGCAGATCCAATCCTTAGTTACTGGATGATGCAAAACATTTGTTGATAGCGAAAACACTGAAAGACGAAAGATACCAGAGAACAAGAAGGAATGAAGGGACTGTATGCGATAACGAATAACTTGGACAAGACAAAAGATGACCGTAGAACTTAAGAGCAAACTGCAATGAGTAACTGATAACGAAATGGAGAACGGGAAAAACAGGCCACATTATATCCTTATCGACAGAGAAATGTTACAGATTCACAATTTTAGACTGCTCATCACATATACACTTTCGTTTTGGCATGAGGCGAAACTCATCTACTATAGTGTTAACCTGATAGTTGCTTCGACAACATTCCGCCACTGTTAGCATCTTCCAATCCAATGCTACTCTGCATAGCTGATGCGACACCATCCAACACCGAACTACAGAAAATAAAACACGAACACGGGCAATAGCCGAATATCTATCCTACCCTCGGCCCTGAACTCGATCCGAGGCATCTAGCATAACTGTACCCTTGGCGAAAGAGCTCTTACCTTGAAAGTGTTATGGAAAAAGCGAAACAGAAGGAAGACCCAGAGATGGAAACCGGGAGAAGAATCCGGCATGTGCAGGAAGTCTGCTGGGGAAGAAAGTTCTCTGTTGATAAGTATATAAGACAGCCTGTTTTTCCCTTTCTTCCTTTTGTAGTTCATCTCACTTATCACATTTTGTCACGATTTTAGGGTCAATTCTGGGCTTGACAAATTCATTCTTTCTTGCACACAATCTCTTTATTCTTTGTTGTTCTCTGATATCTTTTGTCTATCACCGTTGTTCGTATCAATAAAGGTTTTGTGCCGTTTGGTAACTCAGAATTGGATCCATTGCACCTAACCATCCAATAATTGTTCAAAAAGAAGCTTCTTCCCTAGTACACTTCTTGCATGTGCCGAATCACTCTCCCACTTTCCATCTCCAAGTCATCATTTTATTTCGCTTTGCTGGGACACTCCCGGGGTAGAAGCTCAATGGCTGAGGGTACAGTTATGCCACCTGTCTTGGGTCGAGTACATTGCTGAGGGTGAGTTAGGTTTTCGGCTACCAACAGTCTTCGCATTTTATTGTATGATAGGTGGATCAGTGTTTAATATTGTCACATGAGGTACACAGGATCGGGGTGTTAGACAGTGAGAAGATAACAGTTGTGGGATACTATTAAAGCAAGTTTCTGCTTAAGGTTATCGTAGTTGTGTTTCCCCTTATGCATGAATAAAAAATATGTAAGTGGTGAGCTGCCTAGAATGGTTACTCTCGAATAGGAATGATGGTAGGATAGGGTTGTGCTGGTGGCCTTGGAGGTAAATCGATAAGACTTTATCGAGTTGGTTGAGTATCACTAGTTGTGTGATTAATTAAGAAGCAAGAGCCGAAGGTAAGGCTTTATTTGAAATGGAAAGGTTAATGTCTTTTGGTTCTACCAAATGGCAATTCTATTCTCCAATTTGGGAATGAAAGGGGCACAGTTGTTAGATGTAAATACGGAATGCACCTAGTACAACCAAAGGGGAAATAACCTCAATTGCTCAAGTATGATTTCATCAGAGCACCGGGGCATATACTTCAAGTTAGTCACATATGACTCTATCTTTCTCTCAGTTCCTTCGAAGTCCTGAATCCCAACATACTTTTAGATAATTAATTTCCAATTTATTTGTGTACAGATATGTTGTGATCCAAAAAGACTTCCACCCCCACGGTTATGTTGAGAGTATACCGCTTTCCCCTTCCAAATCGACCTAGGAAATATGTGAAGCTCAGAGCTTCGTGTTGCTCTGCACTGATATTGGGTCAGGATTTCCAGGAACAGAGTGGAGGTGTCGCTCAACCTTTGAGGCCAAGCCCGGTACACAGCCATCATGAGCCCTGCCCAACCGGCATTCGTAAGTATTATAGATAACTTAATTGAATTGGAGGGGATTAGTTGATCTTAACCTTAAAGCCCAAGTTTTATAAGGAGCGTATCGACTATGAGAATTTCCACCCCTTGTTGATGGCAAGCTAGAAAACTAGTGTAGGTATTTTCTGTGGAGAGAATTAACCGCGAATCCCCAAGACGGAAAAACTTAAGCCATAACAACGACACTCCCCCACCATCCCCACCATCACTAAAAGCAAAGAAAAAAATCAAGGATACAAGTGCCAGGTAGAATACATAGTAGAAATTTATATTCGAACTAGAGAAAGTTCTTTCAGTGGTGTTGAAAGTGCATCGTGATGAGTAGGGTGCGTTCCCATCGATGGTTGATCCACTGTTAATTTTGTCCAAGGCTAACACTGGAACCCAATAGGGTTCTTCCCCGCAGTTTGCAGTGGTTATCCTCATGGGTGTCTGGGCGCTTTGAAAGACGATTAAAGCAGGAAGTTAACCAGTTTCAGTGTTCTCAACGGTCCGGGACCCCCGTAGGGCCCGACGGGGCGACTGCCAAGAGCCCGGGACGGGACGGGACGACAAAACGCGGCCCGTTCTCGTCCGGGAAACCTTAGGACGGCCGTCATTGCTAAGGGCGGGCCCTGCAATGTAAGTCAAATTAGCGTAGGGGACGGCGGGGGACTGCCGGGTAAAGTTTTTTGCGTCATTCAATAATATCGTGTGCCAAACAGAAGTAGGGACTTGTGTAAAAGACAATAAAAGAAGTGTGCTATTCTATTCTAACCATGCGTGGGAATGGACACTTATTGAATAGAGTCCCTCCCAATATCATATGATCGCCCGAAGTGGAAAATACATTGGAAATATCGTAGACGGTGAGAATAACAATGAAGCACGAAATCCATCGCCATGATAATTGATATCTTCCCGTGCGCGAGAACCTGCTGTAGAGAAATTCTTTCACACAACGAACAACTGTGATGCTACAACCCCAGCATCCATGAGTTGCATCTCCACCTCTAGTTTCATCAATCTAAACAGGGTTACGGCAAAGAAAAGCGAGTGAAAAGGAAAAAAAGCAAAACACCAAAAACAGGAAACAATACGGTAGTAGTAAATATAATACCAATGCGTATGATAAGATGAAAGAACACAAGAATAACAGGAAAAAATGAGTGATTCCCGGTGACTTTCAACAACATGAAATAAGGGGCCTGGGGCAGCCGGGGACTGCGAGGGACTATGAGATAGGTATGGTATGTATGAATCCATCGACCGCGTTTCCCTACACCCTCCGCAAGCATATTCAGAAATTAATCAAATAATACCCAAAGAAAGCGGATACCATCCTGTAGAGATAAATCGGTGTAGAATTTTTCCACGGTATACGGCAAGGGAAGGACATCAAACAGAACACTTGATATACAAATCTTATCGACTTTCGATCCTCCTGTTTTTACTTTTCTTACTTCATGTGTTAAAACACGCTTGTGAGGCATACCTAGTAGCATACCTAGCCTTCAGTATCCATATTGCTCGACTTTCGGGGGGTGCCAGGAAATATGGGATGACGTAAGCAACACCAGCCAGGAGTGGGATTGCTTATTAATTGGGATGTGTTCCCGGGCAATGATGAAACATTTTCCAGTCAGGCGTGAAACATTTTTCCCGGGGGACGGCGGGACTATAGTCCTTTGCACCGGGTTGCCGGGCAAGTTTCGAAAAAGACCGGACGGGACCGCTTAACGCCGTCCACCTCCGTCCGTCTTCAGGACGGACCGACTGCCCCGTTGAGAACACTGGCCAGTTTCGAAGTGAGAAAAATACACATATCTGGAAGCTTAGACACAAATTAAAACTATTAAAAATAATAACACCATGAGTGCCTTAGACCCTTACCACATCCTATCAAGCCATACAGTGTGGAATCATGATCAACGAGAGAAATCTCAAACCCATCTGCTACACTACTGATTCCTTCATCTTCGTCCATCCTATCAATTTATGATAGCCTCCCATGTAAACCAAACTTCGCCCAGAGGACAGAGCAAAGTACGCCCGAACAACTATCACTACCACCCACCCTACTGCCTGAAAATCCAGCGCTTTCGTAATGAGGGAAATCTGGGAAACTTATATTCTACCTCACAGCCCAAGGCCACCCTTGGCGGGTCTCCCCGAGAGCCTGGGATAGTGCCATAACTAACAGGACCTCCTAGGACCTTGTCTAAAGAATCCCCCAATTCCTTGGCTGTCATCATATTACCGTCGCTAATCTTATACAACACCGTCTTCAGTAGCTCCGCTGTAGTTAGAAAACTGTCCTCGCGAACATACACATTTCGGCTATAGTACACAATAGCGATAATCACGAGTATCTGACTGGCGACTATGGTGCCTGCCGAGATGAAGACCTTATCCCATTTCACTTCTAGCGTTGTTTCGACACGTCGAGTCAAGTCTTCTTCAGGATCCTTCTTGATCTCAGGAAATACAAAGGCCCCATAGATTAGTGCTAGGATTGGGGGGCTCGCTATCAGTCTAGCGATGTAATAGTTGTAATACTTCTTTTGGAGGGCAGAGCCTCCTGTGCCGTTTTGGTAAAAATTGAGCGTTTGCACGCCGGCGGACAGGCTTGATTGGTGTTCAAGATCTGCGAACAATCGGTACACTACTGAGTCCGTCGCCCCTACTAAAGGGGTGCCACAGGAATTGTTCGTCAGACCCAGCGCTCCGCCCAATCCCACCCTTTCCACAATTGGTAGGAGAAAAAGCCTGGCAGAATCAAAGAAGGGTTTTGGATGTGGGCCTCCATTTAGCGTCTCAGAAAGTCTCGAGATGCATTCCCAGGCCGTCTCGCGATATACCACATCTAGAGAATAATACATTAGTTCTTTCGTGTACCCCAAAACCTTGATGACTGACTCACAAGTCACTGAGGATCTGTTTGACTCCCGGGCAAGTGGTGCTGCCCAAGCAGCATGTTCTGCATCCTGACGCGGCCAGGCATTTCTGTTGTCTAGTACCCTTAACACCTCAGCAACCATCTCCCCGTTTTTCTTATCTTTCCAATCTGCCTCAAAGATTAGGTAAGCTTCATGACATCCACCATCAGGGTCCACCCAAGTGGTTGATATATCATACCCTTAGAGATTTGGTTATCACTGCCATAGTCTCTCCAGTACTTATAACCGTCAAGGCGGAGCATAGTACAGTTGGTAGAGGAGTGGACAGCGTGAACCAAAGACCCTGCAGTTCTATGCTCTCCTACGATTTCCGGTAGATTAATTGTGAATTTCCCACCATCACTATAGTCTTCGGAACTGGTTCTTAAAATGGAGTCCCAGTAATCGGGTGGGGCTAGGGTCTGCGGCCCACTGACATCAAGTCTAATTCCCTTTCGATACCTTCCCATAGCAAATCTACCCCGAACCAATTCCAAGTATGATACTACATGAAAGGTTAACCAAAGTTTCTATGACAAGGAAGTATTCTCGCAAGAGTAGAATCCTTACAAAGCCCGCTCCCAACATCCGCTGCCCCACCAGCAAGCAATACACTCGAGTTCCAATTTATAGTATAGGTAGGATACTCATCAACCAAGTCATCGACCAAGTTGTAAGTTAGCCCAAAGATGGCAACACTAAATCTTCCAGTGAGATTTAAAAGGAGATATAGCATGACAATTAAAGTCGTCTGGGACAGTCTCCATTCTCGAACATGTGCAATGAGGAGTTTTGCTGAACCAGTGGGGGATGGCATGGCAAGTAGCAATTCGATCTATATCTCCGCCATTAAAATTTAGTCAGAGCTTTTGTTAAAATTTGGCGTCGCGTACATCTTGCATTTTATACTTTTTCCTAGCAAGCAGACTCCATCTTAGCATTGATCCTAAATATCCCAAAAGTGATCCGAGGCCCAAACTCGCAAAGGCACTAAGTAGAATTGTAATGGCATTGAATCCCCGCTGCTCCGTTCGCGACAATTTCCCCATCCGTGAGAAGGCATGGAGACCTATCATAAGGAGCGACAAGGAAAAAACTGTTGTCAAGCATCTCCACGAGAGAGAGATCATGTTCGACCAGAACTGCTTCTGACTGTCGAATGATATAGGCGGTTTTACTGACTTTCCCGGTTTTGATATCAAAGGGTCGTCCACACCATCGGCTGTCGGAGGATGGTGGGACTCGGTGGGCGGTGATGACATTTTGAAGAACGCTTATACAATCGAAAAAGATGTTGAGTCTCTCAAAATCCAAGGAATTTAGAACGAGGGTTTTGAAGGTCCGAAGCATGGGAATTCCTAGGGGTATATATTTGGACATTGCGGTATAAATAAGGGCCGCTAGCTCGGCCTGGGGCCTGCTAGCAAGCGAGGCACAGCACCACAGCAGCCTTGTAACATCCTTTTTTCTTTTCCAGAGGCTGTGTTTTGCAACCCAAAGGCCCTCATAATTCAGAGAGTGCGCATTGTTTAAAATTACAACTAACATCTTCCACGCCATAGCGAGCTCCCGGCATAGCTCCCGGCATAGCGAGCCATCTGCAAGTTTAGGCAATATGATTGGCTGAACCCAGTCCAGATTTAAATCGTGGCTAGTATTTCGGTTGATGGCTGGCTATGCCGGGCGCTCGCTATGGGGTAGAAGACGTTACGAGTACTACCTTCTGGTAGGACAGGTTCCAGATGCATCTGCTTAAGCCTCACAACACAACCCAGTCCCCGGTCCTAACTCGTCGGGTTGATCTTTGAATCACTTAATTCTCCTGTAACTATATCCAAACAAAAGTGCCTCTTGATATCATATAACAAATGCAGTCTGCGGACGCCTTGGTATCTTTTGCTTAGCTCAAGGTGTTATATAAATACACCAGGCTCGTTTGGGACAATACGCGTGGTGAGTGGTGAGTGGTTCAATACTTGAATGCAGAAAATCTCGCACTTGAGCGCAGCTTCAACTGGTTCAGGGACTGAGGGCGGGCAGACCCCTCTCGCCAAACCTTGGCTCACTAGCAACGGGGAACATTTTGTATTGGGGGGATTTATTTTATTTATTTCCCTTTCACTATTTGGGGAGATGTGTTGGGGGGTTTCATAAACTTTCACTAGCTGGCAGCCAGAGAAACCCGTCCCCTATCCTACATTAACCCTAAGCTAACGGTATTAGAATGAGGTACCGTAAAAACCTTTGCGATCTGCTGTCCGGGACCTAGAGACAAAGTTTTTCTGAGAAGGATTAGTGCTTTCCTGACCCTGACGTGCTATAGTCTGAGTGCATTGGCCTTGTTTGATCTTAACTTGCCAAACTAAATCTATCTTGGTCTAATGACTCGGTTTACAGGGATCCTCAGATGCCGAATCGCAAAAGTTTTTACGGTACTATAAGCCGAGCCCCCCGGCCTACCGGTGTGCTGAGGGCCAGATTGATGAGGCACTCTAGCGGTTCGGAGGACACTTTTCCACCCAACAGAACACCCTGTTAGCTAGCCTTGGCGCGCACGCATTCTCTGCATATAATCCATCTTTGTGTATCATAGTTTAGAGAGAAGCGACTGGGGGTGTCAACACCCAATAGACGATGCTCACTTGCCCTTTTAATTTATCCAAGATCTTCTTCGTCTGTCCCACCCCTGTTTGTTTGGTTAGGCTATAGGTTACCAAGTCAACTCTCCACAAACCTTTTGTCCGGTTTGGCGGAAGGTCACGACCACACTCACACAGGGGGATACGGCTCGGTCGAACACACCATCCAACTAGGGGAAGGCGAACTAATACCCCCACACCGTGGTGCTCTGAAACGCATTCGTGTTTGGTGTCGACGACTTGCCCCCAGCTGTGCAATTGACGCTGCCGATCTGCTGCTATAGTAGGAAAGGTCCCACACATGATGAGAGTCACAGGTTCCCTGAGGGGGACAGGCGTTGTGTTCACGGGCGATAGTGGGATCGGAGTTAAAGAATTCCTTCGGTGGATGGAATCATGGTTTGCAACACAAGGGGAAAACCCCAATGGGGAATCGGTGCTATCGAAAAGAAGAAGAGTCGCACAAATCCATGTATCTTGTCCCATACGTTCGGTTGCAGGGAACTTTCTCAGAACACTCCCAACGGAAGTTTTGTGGGACGAGGAAGCTTTGACACGTGCCTTGATTGCACAATTCCAGGACGGAGAAACAGACGGACAGGAACAGGAAGACATTCTCTCGACAATGAGCACACTGCACCAAGGTGACCATGACGTCTTTACCTATTCATGTCGAGTCCTAAGATTGCTTCGGCGACACCCTGCTGGATTGCAGCACTACGATAAAATTCTGATCCGCTACTATCTGGACGGGTTAGCAAGCCAGCACTTGCGCGAGCTCGCCATTTTGAGCTTCCTTAAACCAGATTCCGAGGAAACACCGTATCAAGTGGTGAAGGGGGTTATGCGGTTAGCCAAGCAATTTAGGGTAAAGGGATATAGGAAAGCTGGTGTGCGGAACGGTGACAACGATGCGAGTGACGACGATGATGAGGACGACTACGAGTTGACTAGTTTTTACGATTCCAGTAGCGATTCCGAATCTGAGGCAGATGACTACCCCATCTCTGGAAGGAGAAAGGAAAAGGAAAACAGATCAGCAAAGTCAAGAAGGACAAGGAAGAGGCAAGAGAGGGGATCACAGAGTAGGGAAAGAAAAGGTCATAAGGGCCATGATAGTGGGGAATCAGTAAAAGGAGAGGTGCAGGAATTGCGCGAGATGATGCGTGATCTGATGAAAATTCAGAAGGCGGTAGCGGCGTCAGGAACACGAGGTAGCACTAACCGACAGAAGGACGACATTGTCCCTCTTGACACCTATGCTGTTACCAGTGGCTATGAGAGGTATCCGCAGTCTGCTAAGCAGACTTATGAGCAACGAAACACTCACCACCCTATGGCGCGGCGCCCCGAATATCCTAATAGAAGGAGCCACACACTGCAGGCTGCCGAATACAATCAGGGATATGGTGGGGACTACCACTCATTCAGTGATAGTAGACGCCAGGAAACTGGGTATGTGAGGCCTGCCTTGCGCACGAGCTTTGGGGAACCTACAAGACGACCAACAGAGCGCACTCATTTGACTCAGCAGATGAGCCTACCCCCAGAGCAGTACCACACCAGACGCACCTACGAAGAAAGCTCTGCATTGCCGCCGATTATGGGTCCTAACGGCACACTATACTACCCTGCCCACCCCCGCATTTGCTTTCATTGCCAGGAAGAGGGACACTTGCGCCCACAGTGCCCGAGATTGCACAACCCGAGCCTAAGAACTGTGACACTTGGACCAGAGCACCCAGATACTCGCAGGGAGTCAGCGCCGACTGGGAGTCGCACCCGGTCAGTTAGCGTGGTTGAAGTAGCTGCTAAATCTTCAGCACTTAATGGGATAAGCGTATATGAGGTAACTGCGGCGGGGAAGATTCAGTTGATTTGAAGGAATTTGTTCGTAAGGTTGAGGCTTCCGAGAAGGGGAGCAATAGCAGCAGTGACTACAGTGATAACGAGGAGGATGGCATTCTGGTAATGGCTGAGGAAAAGGCACGACGATTTCGTGAGCTGCCCCCAGAGTTTGACGGAGAAGCTGGCCCCTCTACTCAACGACGCAGAGAAGACCAAAGCAATAATGACGGCATAGGATAAGGGACATCAGGAAAGAGAAAGATTAAGGCAGCGGTTTCGAGAGTGACACGCAGGCCCATCCGAATGATGGCCGGAAGGGAGAAGTTCGATTTCGTCGGTGCATTCACGGATGCTCTAGTTATAGGACTTAGCTGGGGTTCGTTTTGCGACTTGGCACCTTCCGTCAAGAAGGATATCATGATTTGCCACCTGTTAGTACAGGAGCGAGGGAAAGGAAAGGGAAAAGGAAAGGAAAAGGAAAGGGCAAGAAAGGTCACGATTGATACAAGGGAGAATGATATGCATGATGGAGCTGCGGCCCTCGCTGTCATCAGTGATCGGAACCCCAGAGATGTCACAAATTTCTACACGAAACGGATTATTTGTACAGGAGAAGGAGAGTACCGCATATGACGGATTTTGGTGGATGCTGGGTCGGTGGTAAATCTAATGCCCATACATCTCCTACGTTTTGTTGGCGCAAAGCTGCGCAAGGCCGGAGGTATAGTAATCTGAACCGCGACGAATGGACTTGCAAAGATCGCTTACTGTACTGAAATATGTATCGCAATTGCGGGCGTTGCGTGCAATTTACGAGTTTACGCTCTGCCGGACCAGTACAAACCAACTTACCCGCTCCTATTGAGTAGGAGGTGGCTCCAGGCTGTTAAGGCAAAGGGAGACTATGCCATGGGCCGGTATTATATTATGCACACTCATGGTACGCGGGTGCAAATTCCAAGCGATCGAAGCACAACAATAAGGCATCAGAAGCATCGCCCACGTGTCCCCATTGTTATGAAAGACAGAAATGCCGAGAGGCGGGAAATGTCTGCAGAAGTGGAGGAAGAATTGGAATGGCAGCGAGCGGGTGGAAGTAACCTTTTTGAGAGGTTGGTGGAGTTTATCAAGAAGCAAGCACAGGAGCAGATAAAGCAAGAAGATGAGCAAGAGCAAGACGACGAAGACAGTTTCTCTGACAAATCAGAAAACTAGAACTACTGGATGATACTTCAGGTCGATTATCTGGTGCTAGGGATACGGTGAATATGGCAGCAATGTTAGATTTATCGAATCTCACAGACTTGAACTTTATGAAGAAAGAAAGACAGAAAGGAAATATTGATGGTTGCGATTGTATTACGGATATTACAGAGAAAGACAAGCTTGATGCAGATTACTTAGATACATTGGAGCGCAAGATTGACGAACCCGAGTTACAAATGTTTGAAGAGGAGGAGATTTACTGTTGCGGAGAGGTTGACTACTGGAAGGATAGCGGATGGGATTCGCAGATGAGAAATTTGCGGGAGTTGGGACGAGACAAAGGGACAGTGGGAATGAAGGATGATGAAGAGGCTAAGAGGCATAAGTTTGAAGAGGTTGAGGGAGAGGGAAAGCCGCCGGGTGTACCAGAGGAATACAACCGAGGTGGAGACTACCAATGGGCGAACGAGGGGATCCATCATGAGGAAGCAGAGAGGGCTGAGCTACAGGCATTTGGGCATGTTTTAGGGTTTTTAACGAAGCGGCGCCCTGCCAGTTATCGTCGTCCAATCGTGAATTCAGCATCCGGGATTCCCACATGTGTTGCGGCATCAAAGATACAATTAGGAGCGAGTTTGACAATTGAGCAAAAGAGGGAAGCGGAGAAGTTACTCTATACTTGGAAGAATCTATTCGCCGATAACATACAGGACATGCCGGTAACGGATCTAGTTGTACATCGCATTCCCATTCACTATGGAGCACAGCCAAGACGGGCAAAAGAAAAGCTCTATATGAAGGAAGAAAGAGACTGGTTGCAACTTAATCTCCCCAAGTTGGAAGAGGGTGGTATCATTGCTCGCTCAGAGTCTCCATAGGCGCACAGGACAAAGTTAGTACGGAAAAAGAATGGAGGTTTGAGAATGGTGCACGTTTTCTGCACCATCAATAGTGTGACAATGTTGTCTGGCTACCCTACGAAGCGTATCGAGCCTGTCCTCAATAACTTGATGCAACCGAAGTTTTCCGGTTATTTTCCGGCAGATGCCGCAAATGGATTTTAGGCGGTTCACATGTACCCCAGTCATGCTTACCGTACCGCCTTCTCTACACATGAAGGGCAGTGGCAATACCTGAGGATGGGTCAGGGCCTCGCCGGTGTACCCCAAACGTACGCACGATTGAAGGGACTGTTTTGTGGGACCATTCCTGCACCAAATGCGGAGCCATGTCTAAATCAGTGCACAGCCGGATCATTCAAGTGCTTCGTGGACGATGACCTTGGAGCATTTCCTAGTTTTGCTACGCAGTTTGCCTTCCAACACAATCACTACTCTCCTCGTTTGGCATGGGCTAGAATTAATCTGAAGGGTACTAAGTGCGGATTTTTCCTGGACAAGATAAATCCTTTAGGTTACGCAAGTGACGGGAGTGGACTGCGGCCATCTCTAGACAAGGTGCGAGCAATACGAGACTACCCACGACCGACAAATGCTACCGAGATTGAGGGTTTCCTTTATATGACTATCTACCTACGTCAATTCATTCCTGGCTGGGCAGAGCATGCACGCATCCTCAAAGAAGGCATAATTTACCTTCCTCAGCACGAGCATGAGGAGAATAAGTCTACCCTTACTAGCAAGAGGAGGAAGCCGGTCAAGATTGCCTGTGGGCTGCAGTGGGAACAAAGGCAGGAGGAGTCATTCCGGGCAATAAAAGAAGCAATCATCAAGAATGTGCTGTTCAGAGGCGACGACGAAAAACAGTATCATCTGATGACTGATGCTTCGATCTCTGCATTAGGCGGCGTACTTTTCCAACAACCTGGACTCCCAGCAGGAACCAACCTTATGGCATCAACGAGGCAGGAAATGAAGATTATAATGTTTATATCAAAACGTTTCCTCCCAAGTGAAACCCGATACTCTACGACCGAGCGAGAAGGGCTAGCCATACTCCGCTGTCTTCAGGAGGTACGTTGGTTGGTTATGGGGTCAGCATTTCCGACAAAGGTCTACACAGACCATCAAGCGTTATTGGGATTACTACGAAAAGACGATGCTCACGGGCGAATTGTCCGGTGGCAGGTACGTCTTGCCAAGTATGATTTAGAGTATATCCATATTCCAGGGAAAGAAAATGCCGTAGCAGATGGAATGAGTAGAATGGGATGAGTTAGTGGAGCTGGTGAAAAGGTAGAGGAAGGGGCTACTTTGGCAGTATTGGCGGTAGAAACTGAGCAGCTGGCAGACGAGTGGAAAGAATGGCTTGAGGACGAGTGGTATGGAGAGGTGGTATATTACAAGCTATTTGGGCACTTGGATAGTTACCATAATGATGGAGAACCGCTATCCGCCCATTGGCGACGCGTTATTTGACATAAGTCTAAGCCCTACCGACTCCTCCATCATAGACCACCAAGCAAAAAGACGATTACGGAAACCAGTGTTCCGAGTGCTAGCCATTAGACTATAGAACTCCCGAACCGATTGCTGTTTGTAAAAAGGAATGGGAAGGACGCCTTTTGTGTCTGAGCGGGGGAAGCTAAAGTGATTCGTTTTAAGTGGCACGACTGCCATAGGCACTTCGCGGCAGGGGTGCTGTTGCGGACACTCATGGGACGTTACTATTGGCCAGGGTGAGCGAGAGATGGCAACCTATACTGTGTTACCTGTCAAAGCTGCCAGATGATAGGCCCATTGAAACCATCAGTCAGTCAAATGGCCATTGTCCGCCTCCAGCCGCTTGACATGATGGGCTTCGACTTCGTAGGAAGGTTCCCCGATACTCCACCCGGCAACAGATACATAATAATTGGGGTCAACTACTTTTCCCATTTTCTGTTTGCAAAGGCTGTTCCCGACGTTCAGGGCAAATCAGCAGTTTCACTCCTGACGGAAATAGTGAAGATGTTTGGTTGGCCACGCACAGTCTACACTGACAATGGTGCATACTTCGTTTCTGGGGAATTTGCTAAATTGCTCAGAATGCTCTCAGTCGTACACATACCTGCCCCAAAGGCACACCCACAGTCGGTTGGTTTGGCTGAGCGGTACGTCAAGCTTCTTGTTGACGGATTGAAGGTCACTGTGATGGGACAAAACCTACCTCAGGGAAATTGGGACCTGGTTCTGGATTCGATCATTCATGCCATCAACACCCAAGTTCTCACCGTTCATAGATTCAGTCCAGCAGAATTGCTCCTAGGTTACAATCCAAGTAGAATGGGTTGGCAGATTACACCGGAAACCGAGCGTGCTGTGGCTGTTTTGTCTACGAGTGTTAGTCTGGGAGAGGACAAATGGGCCAAACCAGAAGAGCTAGCTGAGAGGCAGTTGGAAAGACTTTTACGACACGACCATACTCGAACGGAAGTAGCAACAAGGATGGTAAGCCAGGCCGCGAAGCGAGAAGGCAACCAGAGGCCAGCACGATTTACACCCCCGAAGGAAGGGGATTTAGTCCTGTTGAGACGGTTTCTTCTCGACCAGCATAAAGGAAACAAGCTTGAAGCGAGGTGGGAAGGCCCCATATCCTAGTGGACCTCTCCTGGCACGGCAAAAGTGGGAGATTACTCGATGTCAATACAAGGGAACTTGTGCGAGTTAAAAAGGGAGCCTTACGCAATCCAGTACATCTTAATGATCTTAAGGTCTATCTACAAAGGGGCACAGAGACGGCAGAAGATGCGAAGACAGTCGATATACTAGAGTACGAGCAGAGAACTGAGGGGCTGGAAGAAGGGCATGGAATAGGGCAGATTGATATCGGAGGCAAGTCATATTTGCCGTGGATCGGGAAACCAGAGAAGGATGATGTGGGCAATCATGTTTAGTCACTTGATGGACAAGGCCGGGAATGCGAAAGGATAGCAGCAAGGTGTAGTGAGAAGTTAAAGATCAGATAGCTAGATAGATAGTGACGCTTCTATTTGCCTTTGGGGGCGAAGGCTATGGGCGAGAAGGGCCCGGTGTGCTGAGGGCCGGATTGATGAGGCACTCAAGCGGTTCGGAGGACACTTTTCCACCCAACAGAACACCCTGTTAGCTAGCCTTGGCGCGCACGCATTCTCTGCATATAATCCATCTTTGTGTATCATAGTTTAGAGAGAAGCGACCGGTGGTGTCAACACCCAATAGACGATGCTCACTTGCCCTTTTAATTTATCCAAGATCTTCTTCGTCTGTCCCACCCCTGTTTGTTTGATTAGGCAATAGGTTACCAAGTCAACTCTCCACAAACCTTTTGTCCGGTTTAGCGGAAGGTCACGACCACACTCACACAGGTGGATACGGCTCGGTCCAACACACCATCCAACTAGGGGAAGGCGAACTAATACCCCCACACCGGTATCTGGTGAGGCGTACTTAGAGTTCGGTAGTGTGCAAATGATAGGTGGGGGGTAGGATGTGGGAGGTGGTGGACAGGATTAGAGACGCTCTGCTCGCTCGCGCACATCATTCTGGTACCGTGAGGGTAGAGAAATTCAGTACCGTAAACTCTCGTTAAATCCACCATCGGGGATCTCAACAGAAATCACAGTCTAAACTGCAAATAGGCTTAGTAGGGCATGTTAACAAAATTACGAATACCGGTTAACGAGATCCAATGGCTCATCTTAAACAAGCTATACCGCATCTGGAACACGCTATTCCTTCTCAGGGTGTTTTGTCTCTGATCGGGAGGGGTCCGAGGCCGATGGGCGATGGTGGATTTAACGAGAGTTTACGGTACCCGCAAACAGGGGGGGTCTATTTTGTATGAGCGCTCAGACGCGCACAGATGTTTTGCCATATACCGTAAAAATCCTTTAAATCCACCATCGGAGATCGGGCGCAGCGCTTGCGCAATTGGATAAGCGAAATTAAGCCAAGAGTGTTGATGTGTGTGTTCGCCGGGACCAGAAATGAAGCTTGATTTTCTAAGGAAGCGGAGAGCGTGCTATTTATGCTCTGCAACAAGAACACATATCCACTTCAAGAAAACAAAGGAAGACAAAAGAAAAATCTAATGCGCATAGAGTTACATCAATGATTGACTGATTGAGCAGAGAAATAAATGAAAAGATCCAAAACAGATGAATGGAGCTTAAACTCTGACGGCATTGAAGTGAAACTAGTATGAACTAGGAAGTACAGTCGTACTCAAGAAGATAAAGAGTACATATCCGAAAGTATAAGTTCAATAATGCGCAGCTTAGCAATTGTAAAAGCAAAAGGAAGACGAAGGAAGCGAGCAAGAGTAAAAGAAGAACTACTCCTGTACGGCGGATAAAACTAAGTCCAACACCCCCCTTCGACGGAAAGAGAGTAGGAATGAGTAATATCACAGAAGTCCCCACCAAAGGTGAAAAATAATAATCATATGAAATACGATATCTATGGTGAAAGACCAATAGAAGAAAGCAAGAAGCTATGTCTCTGGACACTGAGTGGCTTGGTACAGATGTCGGCAAGCATGTCTCTTGTACCAATAAAACAAAGCTTGATATGTCCATCACTAACGTATTCGTGAAGCCAACGGTAACGGACATCGATATGCTTAGTTCGTTGAGTAATCGCCCCAGTTTCAATGAGTCTCTTGGCTCCAGCATTGTCGGTAAATAGTGTGATAGGCGAGGGTAGGTCACTTGTGGTTCCTGGCAGGTGTGGGGGCTGGAGTTGCCCCAATAGTGAGCTAAGCCAAAGTGCCTCTTTCCCAGCTGTAGACAGTGCGATAAACTCGGCTTCATTTGTCGAAGTTGCAATCAATGATTGCTTACTTGCATGCCAGGACACGGGAGCGCCATGCACTATTGCGAGGTATCCTTGAACACTGTGGCGGTGGTATTCCCGGGCATAGCTCGCATCACTATAGACACTTGCTGCTGGAAGGGTAAACCTGTCGGAAGTTGGGGTATAATAGGTAAGTTTATAGGTTTTGGTAGTCCGAAGATAGCAGAGGAGGCGTCTGAGTGCACGCCAATGATGTTGGGTAGGTGATTGATTAAACTGTGCAAGAATGGAGATTGAGTAAGCAATGTCGGGCCGAGTTGCTAACATAGCATACATAACAGAGCCAATAGCAGAACGGTAAAGAGTCAGATCAGCTGGCTCGCCTTCCATAATTCCTGGTGAGTTATCGAAACTAACATCCATTGGAGTTCTCTGATCGCGGATACTAGGTCCATGAAGATTAAATCGCTCCAGAACCTTTGTCAAATATAGTTCCTGAGAGAGAGAAATCGATCGCTGCTGCCTATCTCGTTTAACCTTGATACCAAGAAGGTATTCAATATCACCTGGGTCTTTAATCTCAAATCGCTGTTTGAAGAGGGAAAGCAGGTTGGTGACTTCGCCAGGAGTCCCACAAAGAACAATGTCATCGACATAGAGTAGCAAGTATCCCCCTGCTGGTGTCAGGTAAAGCCCATGATCAACCGTGGACTGCTTTAGATTGATACTAAGAAGAAACTCATGGAAGGTGCCAAACCATTGGCGTGGGGATTGCTTTAATCCATAAATAGAGCGAAGAAGTCGTACAATAGTACCACATGGAAGCCGTAGGTAAATAACCGCATCAAGAGGAGCACCAAGAAAGGCAGTAACAATGTCAAGCTGGTGAATATTCATATCCTGTGCAGCGGCGAATGCAAGGACGGTACGAATAGTGGCCCACTTAACCACAGGGGCATATGTCTCATCGTAGTCAATACCGGCGACCTGCCTATCACCACGAGCAACCAACCTTGCCTTATACCGTGTAATAGCACCAGAGGAGTCAAACTTATACCTAAGAACCCAACACGTAGGAAGGGCCTTGCGGCCAGCTGGTAGACTTTCGACAACCCAGACAGAATGCTTCTTCATTGCAGCTAGCTCCTCAGCAATAGCTGTCTCCCACAATGCACGGTCAGGACCACCAAGCGCATACTTGTAAGAGATCGTCTCAATGGAGGAGAGATAGGAAGAGTGCAGTACAGAGGGCAAGCCCGCAGAGGACTTATCTGGAGTCTCCCAAGAGCCTGTAGCTATCGAGTCCGAAGAGGAAAAATCTATAGGTGAAACAGGAGAGGGAGTAGCTGCGGCAGCGAACAGAGGAGGCTGACCGGTATCTGTAATCTCCTCATATGATCGAGTAGCAGTTTCATCAAAGTGTACATCCCGAGCACGAATGATGCGTTGGGTATCTTGTATGTAGATACGATAAATGTTGGTTCCTTCATAACCAACAAGAAGGCCAGAGCGTGAGTGAGATTCAAGCTTATTCCTAAGTGTCTTAGGTACATGGACATGAGATATAGAGCCGAAAACCTTAACATGACCTATGTAAGGTGGTTGACCATTCCAGAATTCAAAGGGTGTCTTGCCGGCTGGATGTGCAGACGTAGGTGCACGGTTCCGAAGATAGACTGCGGTCTGAAGGGCCTCAGCCCAAAGTTCAGAGGGAACTTCATTTTCGTGAAGCATTGAGTTAACCATTTCCAGCAGAGTACGATTCATTCTTTCCGCAACACCATTTTGTTCTGGACTATACGGAACAGTGTACTCATGTACAATTCCTGAGGTCTTTAGGTAGTCAGCAAAGGCTGAGGAAGGTGTACTACGGTCAAGACGGCGGTCCAGTGAGGCTCCATATTCCAGTGCATTATCGGATCTTAGGAACTTTATTTTCTTATCTTTTAGTCTCTCAAGTTGGGGGTGTAAGGTCTTAAATGCTTCGAATGCCTCTTCCTTAGTACGAGAGATCGAAACAATGACAAATCGTGAAGCATCATCTATCCAGGTAGCAAAGTACTTCATCCTCCCAATAGAGGCAACCGGAGCGGGACCCCAAATGTCGGTATGAATTCGCTCAAGAATCTTCTCCGCACGGGGCATTGATAACCGTGAGGGCTGCCTATGCTGTTTCCCTCTAAGACAACCAAGACATGGTTTATCAACTACTGTGCCAGAAGCGATCCTCATACCCAGTGAGTTCCTTGAAAGCAACCGAATTGAGTCTGAATTGAGGTGACCAAGGCGCCGGTGCCAAGTATTGAGAGTTTCTGTAGCTGTGCGCAGTGTAGTCGGAAGTGCTGGAACCACTTCAGACTGCGGTTCAGGACAGTTCTGGTGCATATCATCCGAGTCTGGTAAAGGGATATCGGAATGGGCCGTAGTCTCTGATACTCTCCTGGATCCAGAGCGGGTAGTAACAAAGGCAGCTGACTGAAATCTGATCCTATAAAGTCGGCCAATAGAGTAGCCATATAATACTACCCGATCGCCCTTCACAACTGAAACACCACCAGGGGATGAAAAGTAGCTAGCACCTCGCTCCTGCAGCTGTCCCAATGAGACCAGACTGACATCTCCAAATTCTGGAGCATGATAAACACTACTCAGAGTAACAGTATGACTCCCAGAGGGAGTAACAACCGGAAGTATAGCAGTCCCAATACCAATTGCGTCGACTGTTTCCCCATTACCAACTCGAATACGCTGGGGAACCGAAAGCGAATGGTAGTTCTGAAGAGAGTCACCGAAACGAGTAATATGGTTTGTACAGGCAGAGTCGAGATACCATAGTGGTGAGGAATCAATAGAAGCAGGAACTTCCAAGCCGAGGGAGGAAAGAGCACATTCGGAGTCATCAATGGCCGAGATCCGGGCAGAGTGATGCGCAGACAGAGACTGAGATTCTGCCTTTACTGCATTAGAGGATAGAGGCCGCCGTGGTCGCTTCTCCGGAAACTGTTGCCAGCATTTCTCCGATGAATGGTTTGAGCGGTGACAGTGCTTACATGATGGACGACGGGACTGAGTATAGTGACGCTGTGCTTGCTGCCGGTTTCCTGATTGTCCTGAGGCTGTTTGATTACGATATGAGCCATTGCTGGTCTGGCTCTTGGTACCATTCATATAGAGTGCGGTATGAGCATTATGAGTGTTGTTTGTCCGTTCAGTAGCCTGTCGCAACTCCTCAGCTGCAAGAGTCTGGTGAACCAGGGTGAGGCTAATCTGCTGAGTAAGGGTAAGGGAGGTACGAATAGTCGCAACGAGTTGATTATACGATCGTGGAAGACCATCCAGAACCTCGTGAATGAGCTGCAAACGGGAAAGATTGATCCCAACAGAGGACAGCCGGAAAAAGAGATTATTAGCCTCAGCGATATAGCTGTCAATTGTTTGCCCAGAGCGCAGACGCAGACTCTGAAACTGCAGCTAGATAGCACTCTGATGTGCAATCGAGTTGGCTTCGAACGGTTGGGTAAGAAAGATCCAAACCTCCCGTGGATCATTCATAGACAGGAGCATCGAGAGAAGATCTTCACTAATATGTGATTCGATAAGATCCAAAGCCTTCGCTGCTCGGAGCACATCATCTGTAGATGTAGCAACAGCAGCAGCAGCAGCCTTTTCCGCTGCCCGAGTCTCTCTCGTAATGTCTGAAGCAGACTTTTGAGCCAAAGCAGACTTTTCTGTCGCAGTAGTAGGGTCAACAACATCCCACAGTTGTTGAGCACGGAGGTGGTTGCTCATGCGATGCTTCCACAAGGTCCAATTGTGGGCTGTTAGAAGTGGGCACTTCAGGACACGAGTGCCCTCAGTAACACTACCTGTCGTAGCGGAAGTTGAAGACATGATGCAAAGGCGAAGAAGAGGCGAAGAAGAAGAAGAGACAGTATACTATGCAGAGCACTGATAATAAAATCAGGAAGCTTAAGGGCTCATAACCTGTTGATGTGTGTGTTCGCCAGGACCAGGAAAGAAGCTTGATTTTCTAAGGAAGCGGAGAGCGTGCTATTTATGCTCTGCAACAAGAACACATATCCACTACAAGAAAAC
>Ga0307513_10001493_pt1 | contig 33653 bp, 32 predicted proteins | sample 15_EM_MG_FD_202174 | JGI IMG/M metagenome (GOLD analysis project Ga0307513, IMG submission 202174) | Populus trichocarpa ectomycorrhiza microbial communities from riparian zone in the Pacific Northwest, United States - 15_EM | ecosystem: Host-associated > Plants > Roots > Unclassified | place... | reverse complement strand
TTCCCAACTTCTCCGTCCAGTCGCTTGGTTGGGGGTGCTTCGACTTTGACTGGCCGACTCTCTTGTATCCCATGTTCCGTGGTACGACATGGTGACGGTTCGCCAACCAGAAGCTTCTGAATATCGGTCATCCGGTGTCATCGCCTGCACTGTGGACGCAATGAGAGTACTTGCATTATGGCCGGACCCTGTCACGGCGCTAGGGACCTCTTGATCCCCTCCCTCCCTCTGAGGGATCCCTTCAGTGCTCCTACGGTCAAGAGGGTCTACTCCCTGAGTATCAGGTGAAGAAGCCGGGGCAGGCTGGATGGCCGGACGCGTGGAGATCCTTCTCATGACGAAGTGCGCAATACGAGAGCTCGAGAGAAGGTTGATGGTTCAGGTGCACCGTATACGAGTGCTATATATACGGGCAATCACCCATGGCCTACGAATAAGACGAGTAACGTGTCGACAATAGTAATGACCATGGGTAAACTACACCAATACCACGGTCATGACCAACGGCGTAAAAAGCACGGGCTGGGAGGTCAATACACGGCACGCCCTTACTAGAGTGATTCAGAACCGGCTCTGCGCCACAAACCCCTTGTTCCGCCACGTGGAAAATGGAACCTGGCGGGTCCGGAGCTTCGCTTTCTACCACCCAAACCAACCCCCCTGAGGCACTATTGTAAGCCTTTTTCGCTCGATCAACTCGAGCTGTTTGGATAACTATATGTTGACAGGGGCGCTGTCGCCTCGCATCGGCAGAGTACAGATTGGCAAGAGATAGTGGGCTGGCCATCTGGTATCCTCGTAGTTAGACCGCTGAGGAATGAGAAAACGACGCCTGAGACGACTGGCAAGACATCTACACAACCCCACAAGCTGCAGAGGTTTCTCTGTTTGGGGGAGTGAACCGCATAATCATCATCAAATAGGCAGATGAGTGGAGGACAAATCGAGGTGTCTTGCTGCTGTATCTCTATTCAGTTCGTGCAGGGACCTCTGGGAAGCAGCACCGGAACGATCGAGGCCATCAAAAGCCCACACCAACTTGAACAAAAAGAGAGAATAAGGCACGCGTCCAAGCCGATCCATGAGGTGAACAGGTCTGATATACCAGCCGATCCGTGCTCAGGTGGCCATGTCGCAACCGTAGATGAACGTTGGGCCCTGAAAATCCCGACACGGGTCTACTTGCTCGTCCGTGCGAGTTCCGAAGGGGTCCAGATATATTGGTTGCGGAACGCGATTGGGCTATGAGGAATGTCACTGTGAGATAGCACGGTCGACGGGGAGGGTCACGTAGAACTGAGCTTCGGGAACTCAATCGAACCCTCTCGAACTTGTCGAATGACGCGCTCAGTGGAAGAGCCGCCTGAATCCGCGCTGATCTGTGCAGAAGTAGTTTCTAGATGATGGGCGCTCCGCGCGCAGCGCTTACGGGAATCGATTTCATGGGCGTCTACTGTGTCTGTTCGCATGGCAACCGGGTACTCGGGGGTCTGACCGCTACATCGAATCCTCCCCGCCCTTTCACCTGCACTTGCCCATACTCGGTCGATGCTTTCTTCCCAAAGGTGGGGGTCCGTGCTGGCAACCCGCCCAGGGAGTAACCGAGCCGGGTAGAAGACTCTGATACAATGGACAACTCAACGCTTCAACTCAAAATCCGCCTCAAAACCAGTCGATAGCCTCCTTGTCGGACGGCCGAGGGGATAGGGTTGCTGATGAGTCGCCCATCGGAAAAGGTAGTGTGGTCTGGTTGATATTAGGTCGGTTTTCATCAAAGGCACGATGGCCCGCGGCATGTAACATGCGACACCGTACTTACTGGTGCCCATCAGCGCCCAGCACCCATTCCCATGTCATCACCCAAAGGCGATCTCATGTTTTCTTGATGCCACGACCGACGAACAAAGTAATGCCTAAATATGCCAACGAGTATACATCGGCGGCCTCCTGTCTCCTCCCGTGGACTGTTATCCGCCCTTTCCTTCTTCTTCCCCACCTTCAGGTTGTGGCACACGTCCCTCGCTCGATCTCCAAGACAGGCCTTCGACGTGTGCATCAGGACGGTTTGAAACCTTCGTACCTTTCTCCTCGGGGGTTTCGACAACCGCGGCGGGCCGATATGACCGTCTCCAACACCGCGTTCACAGTATTCTCCGGAATAGGGTTCATCATTTCGCTCATTCCCCTGTCCTGGCACCTGGAGGCTCAGAATGTGGGGACTTGCCTGTACTTGATTTGGACGGCTCTTGCTTGTCTCACCTACTTCATAAACTCCATCATATGGAGCGGGAATACTACGAATTGGGCGCCAGTGTGGTGTGATATCAGTATGTTCATCCATCCCCTACCCCATCGTTCGATATCGATCCTTATCCCTGAGGAACCTACTTTCTTCAGCTGTTCGCATTCAAATCGGTGTTGCTGTCGCATGGCCCGCTAGCATTCTCCTTATCACTCGTCGCCTCTATCACGTCATTTCCGCTACCGTTGGGACCACTCGTAGTCGGAGTGAGGTGTGTTGTCGAATTAAATTTAGCGTCGCCAAAGGTTGTTTAACATTCAATCTCTTTGATAGAGACGTCGTGAGCTGATTATTGGCTTGTCGATTGGAATCGGAATCCCAGTGTTGGAGATGCTTGCGGGTAAGCGCGATTGGTTTTTCAAACCGTCTTTTTCCCACTGACCTGGTCCCCCTTTCCACCCAGAACTTGTGGTATCTGGTCATCGGTTCAACATCACCGAGGACTTTGGTTGTTCCCCAGCCACCTATAACACCCCCCTTACTTTCGTTCTCGTCTGGTCATGGCCTCTTATCATCAGCATTGTTTCAGCTGGCTATGGTGGTGAGTTTCCGTCTGTTTTTTCGCCTCTTGAAGTGCTAAATTGGATCCTCTTACTCCCAGTCCTCACCATCCGTGCTTTCATGGGGAGACGACAGGAGTTCGGGAATCTCGTCGCTGCCAACACAAACCTTACTTACAGCTGCTACTGGCGCCTCGTCGCTTTGGCTTCCGTCGACTTCTGTTTCACCATCCCCATGGCCCTTTGGTCTATAATTATTGACGGTGCGATACTGGAGGTTTACCCGTGGGTCTCCTGGGCCGACACCCACTGGGGGTACTCTATGATCTGGCAGTTCCCAAGGATCTCAATCCGCCCAGTTATCATCTACTCACTCGAAACCACCCGATGGAGTGCTGTTCTTTGCGCATTCGTCTTCTTCGTCTTCTTCGGATTCGCCGATGAGGCAAGGAAGAACTATCGCCTGTGGATGAGGTCCCGAAAATTCGCAAGTCCGTTCTCGACCCCGTGTCAGACGCCGGCTACCCCAGACGCTTTCAAGTCTGTTTCCCCAAACGGTTCCCTCGGCCATGTGTAAAAGTCTTGTTATAGGTTTATGGCTGTGGATTCTCACCCCTCCCCCTACTTCGTGGTCACCCTTGTGGCCTATCTCGCCCATTGGACCATCGTGAACCCTCCCCCGAATATCCACAACGACGATGCCAGCCACTGCCGTCTGTATTTTTATAAAACTTGTATGATGTACCCCCTCTCCCTCCCCACCCGAGAAAAAAACTCTCACAACGACACTTGTACCTTCGACCCTATTCTCCCCTTTGCCTTGTGTTCTATTGCTCTTCTACGGTCTCGCATCCTTTCGTTTAGATTTAGATATTGAGTCCTTTCCTGATCCAACCCTTACCCCTCAGTGTATCTTTTAGAGTCTCGCGTTCTCGACACCCGCCGTTATTTTAAGATTCGGATTGCTTCGCAATGACGGACGAGCGCTGTTCGGGACAGACCTTCCCCCCGGCATGAGATCTGATAGCTTTATTTTGGCCGTGTACAAGAGTTGGGATGTGGAAAAGCTGCAAACTGACGAACTGTTTTCTCATTTTGCCTATGTTATACACCGCTACTTATACTTGTAGTTAGTTTGTCTGAGATGTTGCTCAGAACTCTTCCAATACCTGACCCACTGATCCAAGATCTGCGATAGCAGCAGCAAACCACTCCATTCCGTTGGACAATCCCCGAGCTTCGTGGGGGTTTCCGATGACATTCTGATCTCCGCTTCCGGTTCGATCATCTCCTCCCCCAACCTCGGACATCGTAAAAGTTGACTCTGTCATCGGAGGCTTTGTGGTGGTTGGACGGTAGAATCCAAGACTCGCAATTGCCTCGGGAGTTGAGGGAGCCCAACGGGAAGAAGCGGCCTCAAAGAGAGGCAAGACATCCGTGACGTGTGGTCGAATGCTCGGGTCCCTATCCCAGCATTTCTCCACCAGTGTCCAGACGTCATCCGAGAGACCAAGACTCTCCCGGTTCGGTGGCCGCGAGGGTCGTTTGCCAGATAAGACCAGCAAAGGTACAACGTAACGGTGGGCATGGGAGAACGGTCGTTCGTGGGCAAAAACCTGCAGGAGTGATCCATTAGGACTTGTTCATCAGAAAATTCAATGGGATCCAACCTCATAGACGACCATCCCAAATGCGTAGATGTCCGACTCCTTTGATGGGCTTGACTTCCCGTCGAATAGCTCCGGTGCCATCCATTGAAGAGTACCTCCCAAGGCTGGCGCAGTCATAGATATGCTGATCGAATGGTGACGCAATACACTCGTGAGCCCGAAGTCGGCGATCCGTGCAGTTTTGTTGCTATCGATCAAAATGTTGCTCTTCGCATCGTTAGCTTACACCGAAACACTCAGAGTACCAAACCTACGCTTTTCAAGTCTGCGTGCACGGATGGCCACTCGTGAATGTATTTTAACCCACAGGCAATATCCACCAACTGTAGAAGTGGGTTCAGATCGACATTAACCTCGGATCTCGGAGAAGATGCTTACCAGTCTTGGCCGATTTGTGTCAGGAAACGACGTGATAAACTCCATGACTGTACCGTGTTCCATCCACGGGGAAACCATCATCAAATTATACGAAGATTTGGCCGCCCCGATCAACGGCAATAGGTTCGGGTGTCTAAATTGCTTCCATAGCACCACTTCGCGGCAGAAGTCCTACCGCTCTCATCAGTACGTGGTGACAGAATTGCGCGCTGTAGAAAAGGAGCAAGCAGGAGGTCGTACCCTTTCCATGCTCGGAAGGTCTACCCCGGAGGGGACCCGCAAGACCTTGACCGCGACCTCGGAACCTCGGTGCACTCCTCGCCACACGTCCGCGTTGCCGCCTCTGCCGGATGGAGACTCTTCGATCCTCTTGACCTCGTCGGTTATAGCGTACGAAGACGGCAACAATTTGTGTTCACGACACATCTTCCTAAGCATCACGGAAAACCTTTCCCGATGGTAGGCACAGAGACCGGATTCCTCCCGCGAACCCTCGTTCACGTTAGCTGGTTATGGTGGGAACAAACCGCCTTGCACTCACTCGCTCCAAGTCATCTATTATCTTGATCGCTGGTTCGATTGGCAGCACATACAAGGATCGCCGTGTGCTTTTTGAGGATAGTGTATGTTTGAGAGACTCGAAGCGGTGGCTGAGGGGTCCCTGAACGACCAAAGATGGGGCAGACAAGTCTGAAGTAGAATGAACGGTTGAGGAACGAATCTAAAGGATAAGGGTGAATTCACGTGCCTATCGATGTTTGACCGAAAGCTGTGATCGATACGACTCGGTTCCCTTGAGGAGAAGTGCCTATGTCGGTGTTAGAGACATCAATCTGGTCTACCGCAGATTCACATGAGCTCTGGGGCATATTTGGGGTGGTGCCGTGACTGCAGCAATGTTTCTTGTGATCGTCACTCTCGAGGATGTCCATGTTCGAGTCTGGGGAGAGAGGTTATGGGCGCGGCGACAGTGGGAGCGGATGTGAGTAGGGGGACGCAGAAAACCCATCTTCTTATAAACGTCCGGACTGCGTGGGGGTTTCTGACAGTCCGTCCGTAGCGCTCAACAACCCGCACCGCCCCTCCGCCCAACTCGGCACGGCGCCGGGTCATTGATTGGCGTGGCCAATCAGGGGGGGCAGACGAGCGAGAAGCCTGCCTCGGCATGGCAGGGTGATGACCCACCGGCGTAACGCTCGAGGCCAGGGCCCAGCGGCGAGATAAATGCCGGAAGACACAGCACGAGGTCACGTGCCGGAGTGCTCGCTGTCGCACAGAAAATTAAGGTTTGAGGAGTAAGAGTCCCTAAGCACCCTGGACGTAGACGTCCCGGGAATGATAGGAACAACCGTCCAATGACACATGGGGAGGGGAGGCTGCGTAGCTTGATGCATGTCCCTCTTTGTCCTCGCACACCATTGACTCACAGCCGTTTCTCATTTCCTAGTCCTCATTTATTCATCTATCTCTACACCTCTGTTCCTAGCTCCTGCCGATCTTCACACCCGCATACCCATACCCAAAAATATTCATTCAACATGGCAACAAAATTGCGGACGTGAGGGCCGTCCTCCCGAGCGGCTCCTTCACACCGCGTTCAACCAAGCAGACACTTGGTTCAACCCCACCACCAATAGTATGTAAGTACCATTTCATTATAATAAGGGCGAAGACGACTCGATCGCTAACTGGTATGTACATATTTTGAGGCCGGAATGAGTAAGGCAGGAGGAAGGCATCTTTCATTGGCTGCTAAGGACTTAGAATTCGTAGCTGCGGGTGTACTTCCTAATAACTGCAAGCGCCGTCCACGAACTGCCGTGTAGGCCGTCTAAATCGCCCCAACCGACACATCCACTCCTCCACCCACCTTCTCGGCCCTCCCACGTCGTACAGTTACAACAAGAGTTGATACAAACTCGCGAGCTGGCTCACCCGGGCCAGAGGCAGGTCACTAAAGGGTTCCTCCCCGAAAGTCGCCCCCGCACCTGCGTGACCCGAACAGGTAATCGAACATTATTCGCTCGACACCGGGGAGTCTGGCGGCGGTCACTGACGAGAGATGCGCACCAGTTGTGACAAAATCTTCAGTCGTACCATTCCATGATGGAACGCGAGTTTTGCGTCCAACCAACTCCCGGGTATCATGGTTGACAGCAACCACAACATGAGTCCGACTTCAGCGGTGTTCAAATACTGAAGTTCTTCGAAACGCTTTATCAAATATTGCACCTTTGTTCCGATGTTCAATAGTCTACAACTTCTACGCGATAGTTATGGGTCATATAAGTAGCTCGTTTTTCCCCTTCGTCTCCTCACATCTTTGCTGTTTCATGAGGAGTACGTATCTTATCTTTTCTACCTTCGCAACCTAGACTAACATATCTGTAGTCTTATCTCACATGATTATCGTCTAGTTCGAATACGCTTGATCGCTACGGGCCGATGATCTTCACAGATGTGCAGTGATCGGTACTGAGGACGAAAACGAAAAGGCTCACGGAGATGAGGTGTTCAAGTCCGCGTCACATTCCCTCATGTACTCTCTCGATCAAACACATCGGATTCTCTGACATATACGGCGAAGGGTCTGCACATGGGTTGCTCGTTCCCGGCGGCTCAGGCTAGGGGGCTCCTCGCGGGCGGAACTGAGGCTATAGCGCGAGGTCAGACTACTCCTGCTCCGGCAATCTCTGGATGAGGTACGCGTACCATCTTTGATGACTGCAGGCCCCCATGAGGTTTTCATTCTATCAGGGGGGCAATTGATCACTCTACAACCCCCGTCAAAGTTCGATCAACGAGGTTAGGGCCCCAGATCGACTTGCGTCACGAGTGTCGACGCGGGAACCATCAGCAAGACGAACTCTGGTGAGGACTGATGGTTACAAAGATAGTGTTTGCTCTTACGGCGCTGGTATGTGGTGGAGGTTGACATCCGGCTGTAATCTGTACTGAGCAGACGATTCGTGAGTCTCTCGGAAGTGTTTATGAACGCACGCATCCTCGGTAGTCTTTCCCAGGTATTCTTTGTGGCTTCGCCCAGTCCCCCGTCCTCAAAACAGCTCACTCAGCAACGTCCACCGTGTGGGGGAGTATAAACAGTGTGTGCCAAACTTTCAATGAGATGATTTGGGTACGTCACCGCGGCGCCCTGACACACTCTCCGCTTAAATGAGCCTAGGCTCTGGATAGTCTCGATCTCCAGCACCGCTTTCCAGGGATGTCTACACGGACCGGGGGGCGCGTGCGGCACTTGGGCATTGTTCCCAACCTTGTACACCCTTTCATCAGGTGAAGAAACTGGCGCTTGCGTCGGGGGAGAGGAAACAGTTCACGGTATGGATCAGGATCTACATGTAGGCGGCGGTTATGTCGTTCGGATCCGGCTCGAGGTTTGGTTGGACGCAGATGATGAACGCTGGACTGGCTGTAGAGAACAGACCGGCCTGAATACCTCCGGATTTGGTGTTCAGTACGAAGGGCGGAAATAAGACACAACTCACGAAGATTAGAGACGTGTTCGAGCCCTCGTCACACTTCCCCGCATAATCCCGGTCGGACTCTCCAGATTTTCTGCGGTACGCGGCGAAGAGGTCGGTCCGCGAGTCGTTAGTACTTAGTCCTCAGTGGATCGAAGAATTCTTTGAGGGCGGAATGGAGGTTATGATGCAAGGTCACTGGCGATTCTTCCACCATCATCAAATAAGGTGGGCGCATTCCTTTGAATTGAGTTGGATGGCTGTTGGCTCTTGGTTTCATTAAAGTTGAGACGGAGATTGTGCCATCTCTGACGATGACGGGGGTGAGAATCTGAACGGACGAACAATGCGGGAGGGAGCAAAGAAACGGCACGGGAAGGAACACAAGCGCTGGTACGCACACAAATCCTCCCTTCGCTGTTAGACGTATCGTTGCGCTTGTCCCACTTTCAAAACTGGTTATTCCGCCAGGAAACCCAACAACAAAGTCGCATTCGACCACGGGAAAAGCCACCAGTTGCTCGAGCACTCAAGCGCCCACCATGCGACAGTTGGGCAAGGAACTCGGCTCAGTGGGCTCACCATTGTCTCTCCCCCTTTCCCACTATCCTCTCGCTTGAACGATTGATCAAGTTCGTTTGTATGGTATACCGATACACGGACCATTCGTGAACGCGAGCCTCAACCGGAGGATCGCAATCTTGTACCGTCACGCACACGACCCCGGTTCCATCAACGAGCCCTGATTGAAGGTTCCCCCCCCTCCCGGAATACCTACTATAACGAACGATGAGGAGCTATTTCGACGCGCCGCCCGGGTTCGTGGTCGCATCGTCTTGATAACTGGTCAGGTTCGCATCCGAAACCCACGACGTTCGGCTCACTCTCCGTTCTCATACTCTTACATCCCCATAGGTGGTGGTGGTGGACCAGCTTGGCACGCAGCGTGGTTATTCGTAAAGAACGAGTTCGCACTTGTTTACCTTCAAGTTTCGTTTGTCCATCACACTAGGATCTGGTCCTCGAGCACTTTCCGTTTTTCTCGTTCAAAGCGAAGATCGTGATCGGAGTCATCTTTGTACAAGGTATTCAAGGTATCGCGGATGCGACCAGTAGGCTACCACCTGGGAGCAGAGATGGCCATTGGAAACGATAGGATGTCACCGGCTGGGAAGATCAAGTCGTCCTGTACGAGTTTCCGATGACGAGGTCTGAAGGTGTCGATATGGTGGTGAGTGCACAATCGCTACCCCCTGGGTTGCACATTGCCGGGTGATGTTGACGTCGGATATCCGCCCTCCCAGTGTGAATGGCAGATCGCTGGTGTGAGAGTTGGAGGAATCCAGAACTTTGGCCCGCCTAGAATATTGGAAATGGATGGGAAACTCATCTAGCCGCACCCCAAGACGCTCAATACGTACCTCGTCGGTACGATATACAGCAAGTCATTGCCACCTCCCCGATGTCTCCCATATTGTCGCTCGTGCCTGTTGTAGTTACGCGGCTCGCATTGGATAACCTATCCAACAGAACCGCTCAAATACATTGTCTTTCTTGGGCTCTCGGGCATATTATACTATGCATCCTGGTTTCATAACTCCTCAGCATGGGTTTCTCGGCTTCGCGAGATCAGCACAGCCTGTTATCACCCTCGATGGGATTCGCACCGCAACGGTCCAATCTGCATCTCCCCCAGGTAAAGTAACTCTCTTATACCCTTCTCATTTCACAACAACATGAGAGGTGGGGCATGCGCTAACACCCTGTTGTACGCTACATGACGCGGTGACACAGACTTGACATTCGGGAAGAACGCGGACTCCGAGTGCAGGAATGAGGGAGTCTTGGGGGGCCGCCCGCATATACTGGGCTATGGACAGCGGGAATGACTTGAGAAGGCATGAGAGACGCGGTCGGGACATTCACGTGAACTTACTGGCCACTGGCCAGATGGCGAAGGGATTCATCATACCAGCAGACTGAACGATGCTCTATCCAACCTGGCAGATGTTGCGTAATATAATCCGTAGTGAATGAATGAGTGGTGGGAACACGGCTCTTAAGTCAGGAAGGTACCTATCCATGCAATTCCATGATGAGGGTTGGGAGATGAATAACTCCCTCCAACCACGGCATACGTGAGTCAACGTGATCAAGGCTTCGTCCGTGTCCGTGTCCCGACGTTCCAAGTAGCTTGGGATAAGAGAAAGGACCGCCCCGGGGATCCGACCGACTGGCACAAAGTTGTTCTTCATTGACCGGACCAAACTGAACACCTCCAACGTACCTTTCTCGACAAGGTCGACCTACAAAAACAGCACAAGCGCGTCAGCCAAATGTGCTCACTCTGGCTGTTCTCATTACATTTCGCTTCACCTCGACTCGGTTCATGGTTGTTGTAACCCTGCAGCATTCAACAGACTTCAGTACTTCGTGACGAGCGACGGCTTGGTATTTCGAACGCACGTTCCGCCAGACGTAGAGTCATATAGCTTCATCTTGGTTGCATATAGGAGTTGAGACATAGAACAACAGCGACCGGGGTGGGACTCTCCACCGCCGACGGAGGTGAGCATTGGGAATCGGGATGGTGGGTATGGGCGCTCTGCGCGCAGCGCTTGTGGTTATCGATTTCACGAGCGCCTACTTCGTCTGCCCACATGGCAGCTGCTACTTAAATCGAATCCTCCCCGCCCTTTCACCTGCGCCTGCCCATACTCGGTCGATGCTTTCTTCCCAAAAGCGGGGGTCCGTACTGGCAACTCGCTCAGGGGGTGGTCGAACCAGGTAGAAGATTCTCGATAGAGAACTCAACACTTCAGCTCGAAATCCGCTTCGAAACCGGGTCGATAGCCTCCTTGCCGGACAACCGAGGGGATAGGGTTGCTGATGAGTCGCCCGTCGAAAAAAGTAGTGTGGTCTGGTTGATGCTGTTCAGAGACAGAGGTCGGTTTTCACCAAAGGCGCGAAGGCCCGTGACATGTAGCATGTGACATCGTACGTACTGGTGCCCATCAGCGCCCAGCACCCAAAGGCGATCTGATGTTTTCCTGATGCCATAACGACGAACAAAGTAATGCCCAAACATGTCAGTGAGTATACATTGACGGCCTTTTGTCTCCTCCCGTCGACTGTTATCCGCCCTTTCCTTCTTCTTCCCCACCTTCAGGCCGTGGCACACGTCCCTCGCTCGATCCCCAAGGCAGGTCTTCGACGTGTGCATCAGGGCGGTTTGAAGGCTTCGTACCTTTCTCCCCGGGGGTTTCAATAACCGCGGCGGGCCGATATGACCGTCTCCAACACCGCGTTCACAGTATTCTCCGGAATAGGGTTCATCATTTCGCTCATTCCTCTGTCCTGGCATCTGGAGGCTCAGAATGCGGGGACTTGCCTGTACTTGATCTGGACGGCACTTGCTTGTCTCACCTACTTCATAAACTCCATTATATGGAGCGGGAATACTACGAATTGGGCGCCAGTGTGGTGTGATATCAGTATGTTCACCTACCCCCTCCCCCGTCGTTCGATATCGATCCTTATCCCTGGGGAACTTACTTTCTTCAGCTGTTCGCATTCAAGTCGGCGTTGCCGTCGCATGGCCCGCTTGCGTTCTCCTGATCACTCGTCGCCTCTACTACATCGTTTCCGCTACCGTTGGGACCACTCGGAGTCGGAGTGAGGTGTGTTGTCGAATTAAATCGGGCGTTGCCAAAAAATGGTTTAACATACAATCTCTTTGACAGAGACGTCGTGAGATGATTATTGGCTTGTTGATCGGAGTCGGAATTCCAGTGTTGGAGATGTTTGTGGGTAAGCGTGATCTGTTCTCCGAATCCCCCTTCCCACTGATCTGGTCCCCTTTGCGCCTCAGAGCTTGTGGTCTCTGGTCATCGGTTCAACATCATCGAGGACTTCGGCTGTTCCTCAGCCACCTATAACACCCCCCTTACTTTCGTTCTGGTCTGGTCATGGCCTCTTATCATCAGCATTGTTTCGGCTGGCTATGGTGGTGAGTTTCCGTCTGTTTTTCAGCCGCTCGGAGCACTAAATTGGACCCTCTTATTTCCAGCCCTCGCCATCCGCGCCTTCATGGGGAGGCGAAAGGAGTTCGGGGATCTCATTGCTGCCAACGCAAACCTTACTTACAGCTGCTACCGGCGCCTCGTCGCTTTGGCTTCCACCGACTTCTGTTTCACCATCCCTTTGGCCCTTTGGCCCATAATCGTTAACGGTGTGATGCTGAAGGTTCATCCATGGATCTCCTGGGCCGATACCCACTGGGGGTACTCTATTATCCGGCAGTTCCCAAGGATCTTGGACCCCCCGGCTACCATATACTCGTTTGAGACCACCCGATGGAGCGCTGTTCTTTGCGCATTCGTCTTTTTCGGTTTCTTCGGATTCGCTGATGAGGCAAGGAAGAACTACCGCTTGTGGATGAGGTCCCTCAAATTCCCAAGTCGATTCTCAACCCCGCATCAGACGCCACCTACCCCAGACGCTTTCAAGTCTGTTTCTCCGAACAGTTCCCTCAGCCAAGTGTAACATGTAAAGTCTCACTATAGGTTTCTTTGCGTGGATGTTCATCGTAGGTTTTTTTTATTGCGGACCCTCGCCCCTCCCCCCACCTCATGGTCACCCTTGTGGCCATCGCGAACCCTCCTTCGAAGATTCAAAACGACGATGTTAGCCACCACCGACTGTATTTTTACCAAACTTGTATGATATACCCCCCTCCCCCCTCACCCGAGGACAAAACTCTCACAATGGCACTTATCTCTTCGACCCTACTCTCCTCTTTGCCTTGTGTTTCACTGGGCTTCTACGGTCTCTTGTCCTTTCGTGTAGCTTTAGATATTCAGTCCTTTCCTAATCCAACCCTTACCCCTCGACGTACCTGTTGGAGTCTCGCATTCCCGACACCTGCCATTACTTTGGGAGATTCAGATTGCTTCGTAATGAGAGACGAGCGTTGTTCAGGACAGACCACTCCCTGGGTGTGGGATCCGATGGCTTTATTTTGGCCGTGTACAAGAGTTGGAATGTAGAACAGCTGCAAACAAGGCAGGGTTCCCTGACGACGGGGATAGACACCGTAACATCTGAGGGAAAAGAGGCGAATATATGGGCGTTCTGCATGTAGTTACTGTACGGCTGTGCTACGCGAGATTTTCCGCCCGTGGCATGTACTAGACGAGCTGAACAACCTCACATCCCTGATTTCCCACAAGCGCACAATGTCATGGTTGGCACGCAGGCGGGTATCACAACGTATGGTATAAAACGGGACAATACTAAATTCAATAGCCCTGGGGAATCGATATGGACCTAGGCGGGAGATCACTACGCTGGCGAACTTGTGTGAGCGTAGTTTGTTCGCTCTTGGAAACAGTTTCTACGGCGAAAAAGGTCCGCGCGTGAGTTGTTCGTTCTCAGCGACTCGAAGAACACCCTGAGGGCGGAACGGAAGCTGTAGTACGAGCTTAGGACATCCTTCGGCAGTCATCGAATGAGGTAGATGCACGATTTTGCATTGAGCTGGGCGGCTACGGGGACAATCTACGACTTGCAATTTTTCCCAGCGTTTGACTCGACGACTTGGATCCCGGTGGCGGATCCTAACACGGGAACCGTTTACGACACGGGCACTGAGTAGTACTGATAGTTACAAAGATGGTGAAAATTTACTGAAAAACGACCAGCAGTTCACCCGGCCAGTCTCGCGGAAGTTTTTGTGGATACACTCACCCTCATACTCTTTCCCGTGCATTCTTCGTGTCTTCATCCAATCCCCCGGCCTTGCAGCAACTCCGCCACCTCGAGCTCGACAGGTCCTCATCCGCGTTCTCGCGAGTTATTAGTCCCCATCGGATTGAAGAATTCGTCGAGGGTGGGGTGGAGGCTATGATGCAAGGTCGGCGGCCTCATCGTCGATTCTTCCGCCGTCGTCAACCTCTCGTACAAACCGCGTCGGCGCACTACTCTGGGTAGAGCCGAATGGTCACGGACTCTTGGTTCCCCCTCGTGCCTTCACTGATGAACAGTGCAAACCAGAATCATGATTACGGGCCCATGGACATACGCAACTCGGTGTTGTACCGGCCGCTAGTACTGGACATTGCCGACCCGACCAGATCCTTGCGCTAGCCGCCATTTGGCAGCAGCTTTCTAGTTTCCTCGAACAGAGAATGCGCTACCACTAACAATCACCAATTGGGAATGTAGTACTACGCGGCACGAGAGCGGATCAAGGGAGCATAGTGTTGACAACGCTGAAAACCGACGATAGCGTTTCAGCATCCGATCGTACCTTTACATCCGTTTTAACATATGGACACATGTATACTTTAGACATGTTTTTGTTCGCTGGCGCTCTCTAGTCCTGTCTGTCATACTGAGGTACCGGTTTCTCATGTTGCCTATGTTATACACCGCTATTTATACTTGTAGTCAGTTTGTCTGAGACGTCGCTCTGGTACTTAATACAGTCTTATCCGTCATACCGAGAGTTAGTTGATCTGAGACGTTGCTCAGAGCTCTTCCAATACCTGGACCACCGATCCAAGATCTGCAATAATAGAGGCGAACCACTCCATTCCATTGGACAATCCCTGAGCTTCGTGGGGGTTTCCGATGACATTCGGATCTCCGCTTCCAGTCCGATCGTCTCCTCGCACAGCCTCGGACATCGTAAAAGTCGACTCTGTCACCGGAAACCTTTTGATGGTTTGACAGTCGAGTCCAAGACTCGCGATTTCTTCGGGAGTTGAGGGTGCCCAACGGGAAGAAGCAGCCTCAAAGTGAGACAAGACGTCCGCGACGTGTGGCCGAACGCTCGGGTCTCTATCCCAGCACTTCTCCGCCAGCGTCCAGACGTCATCCGAGAGACCAAGGATCTCCCGGTTCGGTGGCCGCGAGGGCCGCTTGCCAGATAACACCAGATAAGGCACAACGTAACAGTTGAAATGAGTGAATGGTCGTTCGTGGGCAAAAACCTGCAGGAGAGTTCCTTTAGTACTTGTTCGCCGGAGGATTCAACGGGATCCAACCTCATAGACGACCATCCCAAGCGCATACATATCTGACTCCTTCGATGGGCTTGACTTCTTGTCGTAAAGCTCCGGTGCCATCCACTGAATAGTGCCTCCCCAAGCTGGCGCAGTCATAGATATGCTGATTGAATGGTGACGCAATACACTCGTGAGCCCGAAGTCGGCGATGCGTGCAGATTTGTTGCTATCGATCAAAATGTTGCTCTTCGCATCGTTAGCTTGCACCAAAACACTCAGAGAACTAAACCTACGCTTTTCAAGTCTGCGTGCACGGATGGCCAGTCGTGAAGGTATTTCAGCCCACGAGCAACATCTGCCAACTGTAAAAATGGGTTCAATTTGATATTTACCTCGAATCCCGGGGAAGATGTTTACCAGTTTTGGCCGATTTGTGTCGGGACGAGACCTGATAAACTCCATGATTGTGCCGTGTTCCATCCATTGGGAAACCATCATTAAGTTATGCGAAGATTTGGTTGCCCCGACCAACGGCAATAGGTTCGGGTGTCTGAGTTGCTTCCATAGCACAACTTCGCGGCAGAAGTTCTACCACTCTCGTCAGTACGTGCCAGATTTCTGCGCTGCAGGAAAAGAACATGTAGGAGGTCGCACCCTTTCCATACTTGTCAGGTCTACCCCGGAGGGAACCCGCAACACCTTGACCGCGACCTTGGAACCTCGGTACATTCCACGCCACACGTCCGCGTTGCCGCCTCTGCCGGATGGAGACTCTCCGATCGTCTTCACCTCGTCGGTTGTAGTGTACGAGGACGGTAACAACTTGTGTTCGCGACACATCTTCCGAAGCATCACGGAAAACCTTTCTTGGTGGTACGCACACAAACCGGATCCCTCCCGTGAACCCTCGTTGACGTTAGCCGGTTATGATGGGAACAAACACCCTTGTACTCACTTGCTCTAGGTCATCTATTATCTTGATGGCCTGTTCGATTGGCAGTGCGTACAATGATCGCCGCCTGCTTTTGGAGGACAGCGTATGCTTGAGAGACTCAAAGGGGTGACTGAGGGGTCCCTGAATGACCAAAGACGGGGCGGGCAATTCTGGAGTAGGACAAACAGTTGAGGAATGAATCTGGAGGATAAGGGTGGGTTCACGTGCCTATCGATATTTGAGCGATAGTTGTGATTGGTGCGACTCTGTTTCCTTGAGGGGTGCCTATGTCGGTGTCGGGGACAGAGTCGATCTGGTCTACCACGGGTTCCCGTGAGCTCCGGATCATATCCGGGGTGATGCCGCAACTGCAACGATGTTTCTGGTGACTGTCATTCTCGGAGATATCCATGTTCGAGTCTGAGAGAGAGGTTATGGACGTGGTGACAATGGGGGTGGGTGTGAGCAGGGGGACGCATGAAAGCCATCTTCTTATAAACGTTCAGGCTGGGTGGAGGGAGTTTCTGACCCATTGATCACAGAAGATCCTTACCCCGAAACCTTCATTTAGACACCTGAGCGAGCCTAGGAGTACCACAGGTCCGCCGCATGTTCCTGACGTAATCTGATCCACGAGGGAAGAAAGGAAGCTATGTGAAATCCAGGAAGTGGAAAAAAGTTGGCGGTCCGAACAGACAAATTCCCAAGTGAATTTCCCGCCCAGGAGCTCAGCTCGATTCGGCCGCCCGTATCCTGACAGTCGTAGAACGCCAGTGCCTCATTCGGCCCAGACCGATCAATTGCAAATGACACTCCGAGACAAAAACAAGGGTAAGGGGGTCTGGGGTCTAGATTTCATATGTCTATTCGCTAACAACTACATTACGTCTTACAGCTATTCACCAGGAAGGGGTCGGTCTACAATGAAAGAACGGCGCCCTCCCCGAACACGGTAGGAAACTCGATCACGATGATTCCTGCACTCTTGTGTACCGTATACAGTTCATCCGATATGATGTTAGGCTTCCTTCAATTCGCACTAGAACACATTTGCTCGGCGCATCTCTCTGGTCTCACTCCCGCACTACATGTTTTTTGTAGTTACCGTAGTCTCCACGCCCCCATCTGTTATCAGTACACTCTTAATTTTCATCCTAGGTTCCACTGTCAACCGCCGTGGCAACGGGTCCTCGGCCGTATCTCGGACATAGGGGGCAAAATACCTACCTCAAGTTTTCTGCACGATTCTCCAGCGGTGTTGGGTGGGATGCTCAATGACCTGGAGTGTGGTGTGATTCAACATTTATAATGTCCCGGCCGTTGAGAAAGGGTATATGTTTCGAAACCTCCGGGGTAAACATTTTGCACACAGTTTTGTCTTTCTGAAAAATTACGCTAGGCATGGGTGCAATATCAAGCTGCGCGTTATTCCAGCGCATCTAATCCGATGTTCCTACTCTGGAGGCGGACTGAAAGAATTGAGAAGAGTAGCCGATCGGTCCCGCTGTGGCCGCCAAGCAATTTGAAATGGTCACGCATGACCATGATGGGTCGCCGGTCACCAGTACTTAGAGCCTAGATCGCCGTCCCCCCATCCCCTCACGCTATCGCAGCCGCTTCCCATTTCGTAGTTCTTGTCTATTCACCTTTCTACACACTTCTATTCCCAGTTCCTATTTTTCACACCTGCCCGCCATACCCATATGTATCCGTTTTTTAGCACGCGCGTTTATCCTGCCACATCCAACGTGGCACCAAAATCACGGATATGTGGCCCGCCCTCTCGAGCGGCTCCTTCACACCACGTTCAATCAAGTGGGCACTCGGTTCCACCCAACCACTAATGTGATAGGTACCATCTCATTATAGTAAGGGCAAAGACGACTCGATCGTCAACTGGTACAGGTTTTAAGGTCGGAATGAGTAAGGCAGGAGGGAGACACCTCTCATCGGCTGCTACGTGTTTAAATTCCGCAACCACAGGTTTGCTTCTTAACAACGGCAAGCACTGTCCACGAACTATCACGCGGGCAGTTTAGACCGTCCCAACCGACACATCCACTCTTTCATCCACGAGCTGATACAACTTCCTCCGCTGATACACCCGAGCCAGAGGCAGATCGCTAGAGGGTTCCTCCTTGAAATTCGCAGACATGCGGCGATCAGTGCCGAGGGCATAATGAGACGGCTCACAGAGATGAGGTGTTCCCTCATCGCGTCTCATCATGTGCTCTCAATCAAACACGGAAATAAGACGCAACTCACGAAAAGACGTGTTCGAATTCTGGTCACACTTCCCCACATAATCCCGGTCGAATCCTCCAGATTCCCTGCGGTACATAGCGGAGAAGTCGGCTCGCGAGCTGTTAGTCCTCAGTGGGTCGAAGAATTGTGAAGGCGGAATGGAGGCTATGATGCAAGGCCGTTGTTGATTCTTTCACCATCATTAAACAACGTGAGCGCACAACTCCGGATCGAGCTGGGCGGTTGTGGGCTCTTGGTTCCATTGAAGTTGAGACGAAGGTTGTACCATCTCTGGCGATGATGGGGGTGAGAATCCATCACTCGGCAGCTGACCGACTCAACGCACGGACGATGCGGGAAGAAGCGGCACGGGGAAAAACACAGCCGCTGGTACACATCCAAATCCTCCCTTCATTGTCGGACGTGTCATTACGTCTGTACTACTTTCAAAGCTGGTTATCCCGCCAGGAAATCCAACAATGTAAGACGCATTCGACCACGGGAAAAACCACCAGCTGCTCGAGCGCTCACCATGCGACAAACAACCCAACTCATGAGGTTCACCGTCGCCTCTCCCCCTTTCCCGTCATTCTCTCGCCCGGATGATTGGTCAAGTCTGTTTGTACGGTGTTCCGATGCACGAATCCATTCCTGAACCTGAGCCTCAACCGGACGATCACCGTTGTCTTTTACCGCCACGCCCACGACCCGACGCTCAGTCCCGGTTCCATCAACAACGAACCCTGATTGAAGGTTTGCCCCCCCCCCGGAATGTTTACAATAACGAACAATGAAGAGTTGTTTCGACGCGCCGCCCGGGCTCGTGGTCGCGTCGTCTTGATAACCGGTCAGATTCACATCCGAAATTCACGACATTCAGTTCACTCTCCGTTCTCATACTTTACATCTTCATAGGCGGTGGTGATGGACCAACTCGGCACGCAGCGTGGTCATTCGCAAAGAACGAGCTCGCACTTCTATACATTCAAGTTCCATTCGTCCATCGCTAGGATCCGGTTCTCAAGCGCTTTCCGTGTTTCTTGTTCGGAGCGAACATCGCGACCGGGGTCATCTTTGTACAGGGTACTCAAGATATCGCAGATGCGATCAATAGGTTACCACCTCGGAGCATAAAGGGCCATTGGAAACAACAGGCGGCTGGGAAGATCAGGTCGTCCTGTACGAGTTCGGGATGACGATGTTTGAAGGCGTCGATATATTGGTGAGTGCATCATCACTACCTCCTGGGTTGCATATTGCCAGGTGATATTGGCGTCGGATATCCGCCCTCCCAGTATGAATGGTAGATCGCCGGTGTGAGTAGTCGGAGAAATCCAGAACCTTGGGACGCCCAGGTATCGGAAACGAATGGGAAACCCGTCTGATCGCATCTCAAGATGCTCGATATGAACCTCGTAGGTACGATATATAGCAAGTCATCGCCACCTCCCCGATGTCTCCCATATTGACGCTCGTGTCCGTTGTAGCTATGCAGCTCGCGTTGAATCACCTACCTAACAGAACCGCTCAAGTATGTTGTCTTTCTTGGGCTTTTTGGCATGTTACACTGTGCATCCCGGTCTCGTTTGACTGATGATGTCGTATGAAAGCGTAGTGGACTGCACACCCGAATCAGGAGTTTTCGTAACTCCTCAGCATGGGTTACTCGGCTTCGCGAGATCAGCACAGCCGGTCCTCACCCTCAATGGGATTCGCACCGCGACGGTCCAACCTACATCTCCCCCAGGTGAAGTAATTCTCCCATGCCCTTCTCGTTTCGTAGCGATGCGAGAGGTGGGGCATGTACTAACGATCCATTGTACACTACAGGATGCGGTGACACAGACTTGACATCCGGGAGGACCGCGGATGCCAGGTGCAGGAACAAGGGAACCTCAGGGGGCTGCCCACGTATACTGGGCTATGGACCACGGCAGTAACTTGAGAACACATGAGAAACGCGGTCGGCACATTCACGTGAACTAGCTGGCCACTGGCCAGATGGCGAAGAGATCCATTATACCAGTAGACTGAAAGGTGTTCTATCCAAATTGGCAGATATCGCGTAATATAATGCGTAGTGAATGAATGGGCTGCCGAAACACAGCTCTCAAGTCAGGAAGGTATCTACTAAACCATCCTCCTAACAAATTAGTTGGCGGTTTCGTCCCATATGGGAGGCCTCTCCTCGAACCTGTACTCCACGTGTGCGACATGTTCCCTCAGCTTGAACACTTCCTTGCCTGGTATGAGTTCACCTAGGCCAACGATCGTTATTGACCGTAGCCCCACACCTTCCGATTCCCGTTCCTTAGCCATGCTCATCAACTCTGGCATATTGAATGCGTTCTGCGTCTCGACGTAAAGGATGAGTTCCTCCAAGTTGGGGCACGGGACGACCTTTGGGGAGGTGTGGGCAGGATTCAAGGCGATGATGAAGGGTAGATTGTTGCAACGAGTCAGTGTGAGGGTGTGAAGGTCCGCCATGCGAAGAAGGATCTGGTAAGGGGTGGACCTTTTGATTCCGATGGGCCCCAGTGATTCGTACTTCGCGTACCCCGTGATCGCCAGCCTCTGGGTTATATGGAGGGGAAAATAATCCAAGGACTGAAGAATCCGACGATCCAGACTGAGCGGGGGGGCTATCTTGACGTCGTCTTCCCAGTGGCCATGCATATAGAGACGTCCACTCGGCCCTATCAGTTGCACAAGCTTCTCTCTCGCGTCAAAGCAGAGATTGACTGTGGTGACACGGAAGATATTTTCAAGATTCTTGACTGTCTTTGGTAGGTGGTCTGGAAGCGGGGACTTGTCGCCACCAAACCTGAAGTCCAGGACGAGCGATGCCCTGGCTGGGATACATAGGTGATTGAGGAGGATGGAATGCGCCCGGTCGGCCTGAATGGTAAGGTTTTGCAGGTGGGGTAGGGGAACAACTCGGGTAGAAGAGGCATTGGATGAGGTTGGGATTGAATCGTGGAGCGTGATATCCTTGAGGTGAGAGGCACTCTCGAGGAAGTTGAGGAGTTGCGTTACGGTGATTTCATTGCCCGGCATACAGCGAAGTTTGAACGTAGTCAGGTTCCACAGGTTCTTCCAGGGTAGGCGAGTTATCACCCCTCCGAGGCTCAATACGCGCAACGACGATAGGTCCTTGTTGAAAAGCACGTCGTTGAGGATGGGAGCAGGGTTGCAAGTGAAATCTATCACTAGTTCCTTGAGAAGAGGTGCGGCGAGAGTCAGATGTTCAGTGAAACTTTGAAGGAGGTCCGAGGTTCCACAGATAGTTAAGGACTTGAATCGTGCGATATGCGGGGCGACCGGGAGAAACGCGTCCTTGAGACTGGATTTGTCTTCAGTTTTCTTGATGATAGCCTCCAGTGGTAACGATCTGGAACGTTTAACGTAGGCGTTTGTTTTACTGACGTTCGTAAAATCCAAGCGAGTCCACAACGAGGGTTGGGAGATGAATAACTCCCTCCAACCACGGCACACGTGAGTCAACGTGATTAAGGTTTCGTCCGTGTCCGCGTCCTGACGTCCCAAGTAGCTCGGGATGAGAGAAAGGACCGCCCCGGGGATCCGACCGACTGGCGCAAAGTTGTTCTTCATCGACCGGACCAAACTGAGCACCTCCAATGTATCTTTCTCGAGAAGGTCGACCTACAAAACCGGCACAAACGCGTCAGCTAAACGTGCTCATCCTGACTTGTCTTATTCCATTCCGCTTCACCTCGACTTGGTTCATGGTTGTTGCAACCCTACAGCATTCAATAGGTTTTAGTACTCCGTGACGAGCGACGGCTTTTGATTTCGGACGCACGTTCCGCCAAATGTAGAGTCATGTAGCTTCATCTTGGTTGCATATAGGAGTTGAGATATAGAGAAACAGTGACCGGGGTAGGACTCCCCATCGCGGACCGAGGTGGGCATTGGGAATCGGGATGGTGGATATGGGCGCTCCGCGTGCAGCGCTTATGAGTATCGATTTCATGGGCGCCTACTTCGTCGGTCTGCATGGCAACCGAGTACCCAGGGGTCTGGCCGCTACATCGAATCCTCCCCACCCTTTCACCTGCACCTGCCCATACTCGGTCAATGCTTTCTTCCCAAAGGCGGGGGTCCGTGCTGACAATCCGCCCAGGGAGTAACCGAGCCGGGTAGAAGATTCTGATACAATGGAGAACTCAACGCTTCAGCCCAAATCCGCCACGAAGCCAGGTCTGGTCAGTACTGTTCAGAGACAGGTCGGTTTTCACCACTGGTCAGCGTTCATCAGCGCTGACATTACCGACCTGCACGATGGCCTTTGACAGTGACACCGTACTGGAGCCCATCAGCGCCTGTTCCCATGTCATCGCTCAAAGGCGATCGCATGTTTCCATGATGCCACAACCGACGAACAAAGTAATGCCCAAACATGCCAGCGAGTATACATTGGCGGCCTCCTGTCTCCCCTCGTGGACTGTTATTCGCCCTTTCCTTCTTCTCCTCCACCTTCGTGTCGTGGCACACGTCCCTCGCTCAATCCCCAAGGCAGGCCTTCGACGTGTGCATCAGAACAGTTTCGAGTCTTCGTATCTATCTTCCCGGGGGTCTCAACAAACGCGACGGGCCGATATGACTGCCTCCAACACCGTGTTCACAGTATTCTCCGGAATAGGGTTCATCATTTCACTCATTCCCCTGCCCTGGCATCTGGAGGCCCAGAATGTGGGGACTTGTTTGTACATGATTTGGACGGCGCTTGCTTGTCTCACCTACTTCGTAAACTCCATTGTATGGAGCGGGAATACTACGAATTGGGCACCAGTGTGGTGCGATATCAGTATGTTTACGCATCTCTTCCGTTATTCGATTCTTACCTCTGAGAAATCCACTTTCTTCAGCTGTTCGCATCCAAGTCGGTGTTGCTGTCGCCTGGCCCATTTGTGGTCTCCTCATCATTCGTCGCCTCTACAATATCATTTCCCCTACCGCTGGGACGCCCAGTCGGAGAGAGGTGCGTTGTCGGATCAAATCGGGCATCACCAAAGATTGTTTAACGTTCAATCGCCTTGAAAGAGACGTCGTGAGATGATTGTTGACCTGTCGATCGGAATTGGAGTCCCAGTGTTGGAGATGCTTGCGGGTAAGCGTGATTTGTTCTCCGAACCCTCTTTTCACACTAACCCGGTCCCCCTTTGCCTCAGAACTTGTGGTAGCTGGTCATAGGTTCAACATCATCGAGGACTTCGGCTGTTCCACAGCCACCTTCAGCACCACCCTTTCCTTCGTTCTGGTCTGGTCTTGGCCTCTTATCATCGGTATCATTTCGGCTGGCTATGGGGGTGAGTTCCCGTCGCCTTTATCCGCCACTTTAAGCACTGAAGTGGTCCCTCTTACTTCCAGTCCTCACTATCCGCACCTTCATGAAGAGGCGAAAGGAGTTCATGGATCTCATCGCTGCCAACACAAAATTGACTTACAACCGCTACTGGTGTCTTGTCGCTTTGGCTTCCATCGACTTCTGTCTCACCATCCCCATAGCCCTTTGGGCTTTAATCGTTAATGGTGCGATACTGGAGGTTTACCCATGGGTCTCCTGGGCCGACACCCACTGGGGGTACTCTCGTGTCCTTCAATATCCAAGGTCCTTCGTCCTCCCAATTATTATGTACTCACTTGAGACCAGCCGATGGAGTGCCGTTCTTTGCGCGTTCGTCTTTTTCGGATTCTTCGGATTCTCTGAGGAGGCAAGGAGGAACTACCGCCTGTGGATGAGGTTCCTCAAATCCCCAAGTCGATTCTCGACTCCGCGTCAGGCGCCGCCTACTCCAGACTCTTTCAAGTATGCCTCCCAGAACAGTTCCCTCAGCCAAGTGTAGGGTCGTCCTACAGGCTTCCTCGTATGGGTATTTATCGTAGGTTTATGGTTGTGGACCGTTACCCCCCCTTCTTTCGTGGTTATCCTTATGGTCCATTTCGGTCCATATTCGAACCTCTCTCGCCCATCGGACTTTCGCGAACCTTCCTCCGAGGATCAAAGACGACGATGCGCTTTCTACATCTCAATCGGCATCTCCCAACCCGCACTGTCATCCCTGTTCCAGCTGCGAAACGACCCCTCCATCCTCTCTCCCGACCATCCCAACTGTATTATTACCAAACTTTTTGATGTACCCCCCCCCAGAGAAAAACCCGTTTATCTATTCGACTATTCGCTCTTTTGTCTTGTGTTCCATTGCTCTTCTACAGCCTCCTGTCCTTTCGTTCAGACTTAAATACTTAGTGTTTTCTTAATCCGACCCTTACCCCTCAATGTATCTTTAGAGCCTCACTTTCGACACCTGTCATCACTCCGGGAGATTCAAACTGCTTCATGGTGAGGAACGAGCGCTGTTTGAGACAGACCTTCCACTGAGTATAGGATCTAAAAACTTCATTTTGGCCGCGTGAAAGAGTTGAAATATGGAGAAACTATGACCCGGGTAGGTTTCCCTACCGACGGGGATGGACATTTGGTACGTAGGCAGTGTATTACAATGTATGGTGTAAAACGGGACAATACTAAATTCACTGGAATCGACATGGACCTGATCGAGGGATCACTACGCTGGAGAACATGCGGAAGTGTAGTTCGTTCGCTCTTGCTGTTGCTATGGCGAAAAGGTCGGCGCGCGAATTCAGTCGGACTTTGGGTTTCGCCCTTGCGAAGGGGCTCATCAGAGGGCTTACCCGCTACCCTAACCCGTCGTCGAAGATCCTAGTGTACTACTCATTTTTGGATGTATCCATGAGGAGTCTGTGCTTGTGCCCGTCTGTCGGCACGTTGCGTCACTGCACTTGACCTCAGGAGATGGGCGCGGTTGGAGGGCTCAGCCTTAGAAACGGGAGTGCTCCCTACTCCGTCATATCCTAATGTGGACCCTGCTCGACTCAGCGACAGCGGTGTTATTGCCAAACACTGGGGCCGACTGAATGCCTGTGATAGACAGGACTTTTCATACAAAGATCTGTGCGTGAACGACCACCCACACCCATTCAGTCGGCCTTATTCGAAGATAGGGACCGAAACAACAAAGTGCTTTGACTTAGGTGACAATCGTACCGAAGAGCTCGCTCTCAGCGGCTCGAAGAACTCCTTGAGAGCGGGGCGGAGGCTGTGGTGCGAGGTCAGGATATTCTTCGGCAGTCATCGAATGAGTAACGCACCTGAGCCAGAGGCAGGCCGCCGGAGGGTTCCTCCCCTAGAATCGTCCCCCGTAACTCCTCTGTGATTTGGACCGGTAGTCGGACGCTCTTTGCTCGACAACGAGGGATACAGCGGCGGTCACCGACGAAGAGTTGCGCACTGTCGTACTTATGTTGCGACTGGATCCTGGTCTACATTCAATGTACGTCACGTGTGGCCTTAACCCTAAATATCGAGCCAGTCACGTTCTATTGCAGTCATATCTTTCTTCGAACCCCTCAGGGTGACTACCCCCTCTCCCCGTGGTACCACCCTCGACGGCTGAAACCTTTTAGATGATGCTCGTTGCTGGCTATTTGCTCAGTTACGCCGACACCCGTGCAATCATGGACAGATTGGGTATCCCTGACAAAGGCGTCGACGACATCGCGCTCGATTACCCGATCAACGGCTGGCTTGCCAAGGCGAATCACTTGAACGTCATCTGTCAAACTATTGGACACGTCTACTCCGGCTGCAAGGACGCAGAGTGAAGGTCTCGACCGAGTGAGGAACGATCGAGTAAGAGAACGCTGTCTTTGCCCGAGCGGCGGAGGATAACACGTGCTGCTCTTTCCACAGCACGTCCACCTCCCCGCCGCTCTCGTGTCGCTCGCTCGTTTCATTTCACCCACCCACCACTCCCGGAGTACATCAGACACGAGTTAGATGTACTTCGCTGCTGACACACCAGCACCTGATCGGGATATGGAGCATAAGGGAGTCATCGCGAGGCCCACCCGCCCTCGCAGCTGATCTCCACACCCAGGTCCATATCGTCCGGTCGGAAAGCCCTCCGGGCTTTCGCCCAGCGTCTTACAATTTTGTCCTATATTGCTTCGCATTCCACTCTATGTTCTTTAATTCTACAAACTACTTGATCACGTCGTAGTCGTCACATAGCGAAAGACAAAGAGGGAGTGTTGCTCATCACTAACTCCAAGGAGGTTCGCGAAGATCCGTCGCACGACGTCGACCTCCTGAGTGAGAGAGACAAGGACAAGAACGTGAAGCGTTGGTTGATGGAAGGAGGTGAGACGAAGGAGGATAGCTTCCGGTGGATGTCGTTCCGGGATGGAAAGAGGCTGGGCTTGTTGTCCGAAGGAACGCGACCCCAACGGAATATCTTCAAGGGCCCTTGGTACGGCTGCAACCTCACCAGGGAACAGGAAGAGAGATGGTTGGCGTCTGGTAAGAGGTTGGACGAGTGGGACGCCGAGGTTACTGCCCTTGGGGAGTCTGTGGAGAGAATGTGGCCGCCCCGGTAGTACTTTTCCAAGTTGCAGCAGCCCAGGCCTCCCGCAGCTTTGCACTGGGATATCATGGAGACCTTTGGAGGATTGGCATTATCTACTATTTTGAATACACGAAATATCTGTGCCATGTTCGACATTCAGCCCTGAGCGGCGGGGGCGGGGCAACCGACGAACGTTTGAACCAGTCGGGTGAGTGACCACTACTCCATCTTCTCGGCCGCACCCACCCCCTCCCACGTCGTACGGTCACACCAGAGAAGCTGATATAATCCCCTCAGCTGATATTCCTGAGCCAGAGGCAGATCGATGAGAGGTCCCTCCTGCCCCCTAACTCTGCGATTTGAACCGGTAGCGAACACCCTTCGCTAGACACCGAGGAGCCCAGTGGCGGTCACCGGCGAGAAGTTGCGCATAATCATCCACGGTATGTTACCGACAAGACCTTTAGCCGTCCAGTCCCATGACTTCGATAGAAGACGAGAGTTTTGCGTCCAATATCGATCAGCCCCCAGGCGTACGATCGACAGCATCCACAACGGTGGCAGTCCGCACCCACATGAATACGACTTGAGCGGTGTTCAAACACCGAAGCTTTTCGAGACGCTTGACCACTACGATGACCTTCGCGAACGCGCAATGGACAGTATCGAGGCGTAAATGAGACGGGGACGACTCCCGAAGACGAGGTGTTCGAGTCCCCGTCATCATTCCTCATGCATTCTCGGTCAAACACATCGGATCCTTCGCGATATACGGCGGGAGAATCGACGCGCGAGTTGTTTCATTCCCAGCGGCTCAAAGAACTCCTTGAGGGCAGAGTAGAGGTTGTAGTACGAAGTTAAGATATCCTTGCTTGAGCAGCCATCGAATGAGGGAGACGCACCATTTCAGATCGAGTTGGACGAATGCAGGCTCTTGCCCTTGCGTTCTATCCAGGGGGACAATCGACAACTTGCAACCCTCGTCAAAGTTTGACTCAACGACTTGTATCGGTAAGTGCCGACCAGACAAGCGCCGATGGTTACAAGGACGGTGTTTGCTTCTACAGCGCTGGTGGGTGATGGGGATTTGGCTCTGATCCGTTCATCCAGCCAATCCCACAGACGTGTCTGTAGACACACCCGTCCCCCACCGACTGCAGTCACCTATGTACACTCTTTTCCGGTCATTCTTCACGCCCCCACCCGATCCTCCGGTCTTGCAACAACTCCGTCGCCTCGACAGGTCCTCATCCGGGTTCCACGATCAACTCAGCAACGTCCTTTGCGGGGTGGAGTATAAGCAATGCGTGCCAAGCCTTCGACGCGATGACTTAGTATGGCTTGCAGACTATCTAGACAAGGTGCGTCACCATGGCGCCCTTCCCCGTTCCCTGCTGAAGCGATCCTAGACTCTCGATAGTCTCGATCTTTCCAGTCCTGCTTTCCAGGAGTATCTACGCGAACTCAGAAGCATATGCGGCACTTGAGCGATACACCCGACATCGTACATTCTTTCATCTTACCTTCTCAACACTCGTCCCAACCCGTTTGCCTCAAGAGGCCACGGTGATGTGTACAGGAGAACCTTCGACGGCTCAAGGGTTCGCGTCAAACGCGTGAGGGTGGATATCAGGGACGGTCCACAAAATGCTATCAAAGCGCGTTTTTCACATTGTCGTCTCTCGCGTTCGTCGTCGTCACTAACAAAAATCGCAGACCTTCTGTCAAGAGGCCGTGACGTGGAAACGCCTGACACATCAGAACATCGTACCTCTATTGGGTATCACTATCACACCCCTCCAGCTCATTTCGGATTGGATGTCTGGCGCAGACGTGCAGGAATATATTGAGAAGAATTCTAATGTCGACCGAGTTGGACTCGTAGGCGCCCCTTTTGCTGCGTTCGACCCAAGCTTACTTCTGTTACCAGCTATCCCCACGTCGCTAAGGGCCTCCGCTACCTCCATTCCTGTAATGTGATTCATGGGAATCTTAAAGGAGTACGTCATTATTCAAGCTTATGTTTGACTACCGTGCTGACACCTACCCAGTCGAACGTCCTCGTGGACGACACCGGTCATGCACGCATAGCTGATTCCAGAGGTCTTGAATGGGGGGACATACAGCAGGGAAGCGGACCTATTCTCTTTCGCGATGGTCATGACCAAGGTGCGTCATGGACAATCTGCTGTATGTAGAACTTTGATTTACAGTCCTTCCGTGTCAATACAGGTATTCGCCGGCATGATTCCGTTCAATAATGTTACATCCGTCATGGCAATGTTGGCCATTACGCAGGGCAGGCGCCCACTACGGCCGACGCATCTAACTTTCACAGAAAACCTGTGGGCATTGATGCAACGCTGTTAGGATCATGACCCTCACTTACGCCCAGAGATCTCGGGGGCGTTGCAAGTTCTCCTCACCCCGTCAGTTTTTCGTTCACTCCGGTGGTCATACTCACGTTCATTGATTTGGCTGCCTTCTTCCGTGCAGTGGCACCCCGGCCTGGGAGCAGTTGGTCCAACTTCGCAGCGAAATTGATTAGATACTTGTCACCCAACACCCCCCCCCCCCAAAAAAAAAAAAAAACCTCACAGATCGCAGCGTAGATAAAAGGTGGAAGGTTACGGGAACTGCTGTATCGCTACGTAGTAAACGCGGTCACGGGGTTACACACGAGACCACGTCGAATAATATACCTGGTGTGGGGACCCGGGAACTGGTAGAAGATCGCAAGCGAAAGGAAAAAGCGACTCAAGGTGCCGTTGATCAAAAAGCGACAACAGATGGAAAACATCGACCAACAAATGCCTGCACCCAGACAGAATTCCTTCGGATCCACCCTTCTACGACACTTAGACATATCCTTAGCCTTATAGATAGTCACTCGCTGTCGTTAAACGGATTCCAGGGGCAGGGTAGTATTTTCCCCGAGGCTCACATCGTACCGCAGAACGTGTAACGTAGAACAGAAATTCTACGAGGGCTGCAGAGTAGGTCCCCGAGCTCGTGGAGTTCCTTCAAGCGTCTAGAAAGGCCAACGATGCACCATCAACCGGAGCTTCCTCCAAGAGCACGCATACATTTTTTTTAGAACGGAGGCAATCGAAAGAAATATCATAAGACACGAAGTCCACAGATCAGGAACAAGATGGTAGATTCGCGTCAGCCAGAACGCGTGTCGGAGGAAAGCGAAGCAGCCTTGTGTGGACGAATTTCATTAGCACCTGTGGTGTCTGGCACAATTCAGCTTTGCGGCAATTCCTGCAGCGTTATCGAGATGGAGGATATTCAAGGTCGATTGCCCAAACAAGGAGTGCTGGTGATTGCTAGTGGGTTCGTAGATACAAAATACGCATGGTATGAGGCAATAAACTTTCACACCTGCTTCGGGTATAACGGAAATCCAAACATTGATATTAATACTAGCAATCGCGTGACGAACAGACAACCAGATGGATCCACCGTGCCTTGTGCGATGATGTACCGAGTTTCCATTTGGGTTTACTGCCAGCGCACAACATCACCTTCGATGCACAGGGAGGTCTGTAACAGCATGTACTTGTTGGGATATATCAGGGTCTAAGATAGTAAATGTTGAGCGATTTGAAAGCGGCCTACATGCCAGGAAGGAAGAGACCCACTAAACCTCCCTCCCAACTGATACGCCGGGGATGTTATCCCATTCGGGTGGGTTCCTCTCAACCCTATACTCCACACGTGTAACATGTTCCTCCAGTGTAAACACCTCTTCGCCCGGCACAAGTTCGCCCAGACCAACAATTGTAATCGACGAGAGCTTCATGTTTTTCGAAGCCCGTCCCTTTGCCATCTGTGCCAGTTGGGCGAGATAGAACAAGTCCCGTGTCTGAACATAAAGAACGAGCTCCTTCAGCTTGGGACAAACAGGCCGCTCTGAGGGGAGTAGGTCTGCATCCAAGGCGAGGATGAAGAGTATACTGTTGCATCGAGTTAGTGTGAGAGTGTGAATGCCTTCCATGTGTCTAAGGATGATGTAAGGAATGACATCAATTTCAGTTGGCGTTGAAGGTCTGTACTCCGTAACTGTCAGTCTCTGGACCCGCTCAAGAGCGAAGTAGGTCAGGGTGTCAGGAACCCAATAACCCGGGCTGAGCGAGAGAGTATCCCCAACCCCATGTTTCCCGTGGCAAAATATGTAGAACTCTCCGCTTGGTCCGTGCAGTCGCGCAGATCCCACTTTCCCATCGAGGCGGAGGTTGACTGCGGTGATCTGTGAGACATTTTTCAAAATTTCGGAGGACTTTGGTGCACGGATGGGAGGAGGGGACGTTTTCCCGGTAAACCCGAGGTTCAGGACCAACGACTTCCCGGCCGGGATAGAAAGGTGGTTTATGAGGTTTAAATGCCCCACGTCCGCGACAATATCAACCCCCCTCAAGTGGGATAGGGATACTACTTGCCCTCGAGCATCGGATGAGTCTAGGAGCGAATAGTGGAGTGTGATTTTGCGAAGGAAAGGGGCGTTCTCGAGGAAGTCGAGGAGCCGTGTCATGATGATTCTAGCGCCTCGGGCGCAACGGAGTTCGAGGGTGGTGAGGTTCTGCATATTCTTCCAGGGTAGATCCGTGACGACCCCTCCCAAGCATAATGTACGCAGTGATGGGAGGTTCCCGTCGAAAAGCTTGCTGCTGAGCACAGTGGGTTTGCGAGTGATATTTATCTTTAGTTCTTCAAGAAGAGGTGCAGGAGGAGTTAGGTGTTTGATAAGACCTTGGAGATCTGAGGTTCCGTTGATAGTGAGGGACTCGAATCGTTCAATGTGCGGGATTGCCAGAAGGAAGGCGTTCTGGAGGCAGGGTTTATTGTTGGTATTGCAGAGGACAGCCTCCAGTGGTAATGATCTGGAACGTTTTATGTAGGTGTCTGTTTTGCCGGCGCTCGTAAAGTCCAAGCGAGTCCACAACCGGGGGCAGGAGATGAATATCGCCCTCAAATGACGACACACGTGAGTCAGCGCGACCAAGTTCGAGTCCACGTCGCATTTGTCCCAGTAGCTTGGAATGAGGGAAAGGATTGCTCCAGGGGTCCGGCTGATAGGTGCGAAGTTGTTCTTCATGGACCGAACCATTCTGAGCACTTCCGACGCGTCCTGTTCAAGGCGGTCGACCTATAATAATGACACGAGAGACGTAAGCTCGACTTTTTCGCATTGAACGACCTTGAATTCCATTCTCGCCTCACCTCGGCTCCGTCCATGGTCGTCACAATCCTACAGGGTTCGGGATTCAGATCGCTTCACGAGGGACGAGCCGTTGTTTGGGACAGACCTTCCTCCGGACGCGGGATCTGATAGCTTCATTTTGGCCGCGTGCAAGAGTTGAGATATGGAGAAACTGCGACCGGGGTAGGATTCTCTACCGATGGAGATAGACATTGCGGTGTTGGAGGGAGAAGAGGTGGTTGTGTGGGCGCTCCGCGTATAGCCACCGTACAGTCGCGTTACAATTTGCCGTCCACGGCACGGGTTTGTTCAGACGCGAGATATAAAACGAGACAATAAATCCAATGGCCTCCGTGAGTCGATGTGGACCCAGACGAGGGATACACCACACTGGCGAGCCTGGATATAAGTGCAGTTTGTTCATCCCTGGAGTTTTTCCTGAGTTTCATGTAAACCTCGCCTTTTAACTTACAGTGGAATGTGTAACGAACGACAGAAATTCTAGATCTACGAGAACTACAGAGCGGGTACAGCGTCCAAGGAGGCCAACGATACGCCATCAACGTTCAGCCGGGGCTTCCTCCAAAAGCACGCGCACTTTCGCAGAAGGGAGGCAGTCGAAATAAACAACACGAGACACGAAGTTTACCGCTCACAGACCGTGGACAAGATCGCGGGTTCGCGTCAGCCAGAATACGCGCCAGAGCGGGGTGAGGCGGAGCTCGTCTTCTCAACGGATGTCCAAAGGGTCATGATCATTTCCCTCGGATCAAGGTTCGGCAACAGGTATCAAGAGGTTGTTATACGCAGACCTATCGAACTAAAAAGTCGCTGCACATATAAAGGTCCGTGGTATATTAACTGTAGAGAGGGTAAGATAAACGAGAGAGAAGGGAAGGGATGATAACGTGTTCCCCATTTTACTCGGCATCTACTCATCCACTATGGTATAACTCCACGATACCAGTACCACTGGAAAACTCCTGCACCGTCCCATTAAACCAGGCAACAGTAGTGACATTCGCCAATTGAAACAAGGTGGTTCCTCCAGCCGAGTCAACAAACTCGAACAAGTTTCTCACGTTGGTCGTGTTCCATATCGTCTTCTGATCGGTGTCGTCGAAATCGGCTCCGGGTGCACACAGGGGGAATGTGACTTCGCTGCTTTCGTAGGTGAGAGGGAGCGATGGGGTTGGGACCGTGGTGATGCTCAGAGTCTCCGGGGTGTCGGTGATCTGGATCCTAAACACCTGGTCTTCCGGATCATCTCCGGGCTGGAACAATAATTGCATAGAATCGACCTCTGCGGTATCCGTTCAATATATGTGAGTGGTCACACTAAGGAAGAAGATAAACGTACCCTTGCCAGAAAGATCCCAGGCTTGGAACCAGGTCAGGGTGGCGAGAGGGGTCGGGGGAACGTTGGCAAGGAACGCAGTACCGTGAACGTAGGAGGAGAGGGATTCAGAAATCGGCT
>Ga0307513_10001492_pt1 | contig 33658 bp, 29 predicted proteins | sample 15_EM_MG_FD_202174 | JGI IMG/M metagenome (GOLD analysis project Ga0307513, IMG submission 202174) | Populus trichocarpa ectomycorrhiza microbial communities from riparian zone in the Pacific Northwest, United States - 15_EM | ecosystem: Host-associated > Plants > Roots > Unclassified | place... | reverse complement strand
CCCCGATACCATCATTTTCTAGGGCATACAGTCTTGTACCATCCAAAAGGTATCACATAGAAACAAAAAGCAAACCATTCACAGAGTGTGGCAGGTTCTTTATTCTTCAAATAACCCAGATAATTTTTAAAAAATCGAAAAAATAACTTAAAGTCCCTAGGTATTTTCCCAATTCTTTTTCACAATTTCTGAAGACGAACTGAGGGCTAGAGTGAGGGTTTCGGCAATTTTCTGAGAATTCATTGCACAAGTTACTACCCAAAACACACCACTTTTAAGTGAGGGCAGACCAATCCACAGAAATCCCTTCTAACTGTAAGAGAATCAAAAATCTAACAATTAATTAAGGTTATCTTTCCCTTTTTCAGTTCACCTCCAAAAACTTTCCTTGCCATTTTATAATGGACCAAAGGTGAAGCAATTCTTTGCAAAGGTACACTCTTCTGAGGGTATATCTCCCGGCCGACGGTAGCCGAAAGGCTTGTTGCCAAGTGCATGGCCTTGAGAAAGTTCGCCCGGATGAGAAAGGGAGCTGATGCGGGGCCCGAGGAGAGGGAGACCTGGATAAGAAGGACGGGAATTCCAAGGAATGTCAATTAACGAAATAGCATTCGAATCCCTTGAAAGCAGGCACGGGACGCTGTATTATTTCGTCCCTGGCGAAAAATCGTTAGAAGGGGAGTAGGAGATGAGCAGATTCCCGTCCAACCTGCCATCAAACTGAATCCTTCCGTGCCGTATTACCTGAATGGGACCAGGTACTAGGTAATGTTTCTGCTATCAAATCTTCTCATATCAAGGATCATTCTCATTAATTTCAAGGTTCCGTAGGAAGTAGGTCCAATTTAACTTAAGTCAGTGATTACTTCAGCGCGAGGCTGTGCTTTCGCACACTACCGTAATTGGGGCCAACCCAGTACTGGTATGATACTGTACCTCGCCCATGATACCCCGCCTTTTCCCTAATGAGTGAAGTCACACATACCATTAAAGCCCCAAAACTTCTTAAAAGCACCTACTGTGTTAAATAAAGATCCCTCCTCGTCAGCAATCCTCACCACCACAGAATCCAGACTTCTTAAACAGTTCTCGGACGGGTAGCCGCCCGTGGTATGCCTCCGCCTGTTAACGCAAGGGTCAAGCCTTCTCCCCTTGTCCCCCACCGAGGACTGTTTACTCGGGTAAGAGGCCATCACCTGAGCCAAGACGCCCCCATGCAAATTTTCAGCCCTGCCTTAATCAAGAGGTACGAGTGCCGTATTTTTTTGTTATCCGGAAATCCACCAAGACCGGGCGTTGCTTAGGTTGGATGGTGCATGGAGAAATCGGCCCATCAATACAAGTACACCCCACAGGGTGATTGGGACACACTCAGCCGCATCGTTGCAGACACCTAAAACCACTCTATGACTGCCATGTTAAGTGGGTGTATTTGAAGGAGCCGATTTCTGACTCCATGCACCGTCAAACCTTAAGGAACGCCCGGTCTTGGCGGATTTCCGGATAACATAAAAAAATACGGTGTAGGGCAGGTTTTGTACTAGGGTAGTCTGATGTCGTGGATAGCCTATTTGGCAGCGGCCAAATTCCTGTGATAGTGGGCCTTAGCACAGAGGTGCTTTGCCTATAAATATCTCCTTCCTGTATTCTAGTCTAACAACAAACAACCACACGGGATCAACCAGTCAATTCACAACCTTTCCTTTCCTTCTCAATTGGTTCAAGTGCTTCAGTCTTTGTCTTACCCTTGTGAAAGCCTTTAGGCAGTTTATCTTCAGAGTTACTTTGCACAGGTTTATTGACTGATTTACTGAGAGGTTACGCCGCAGGCGACAGGAGGGGATTACGGCATGCGCAAAACACCATCCAACTACTCGGCGATTTTTAAAGTATCCGGAATCTTGGCACTGATTTGTATGAGTCTTGGCGCCAAGCTGTCCGAATACTAAAAAAATCGCCGAGTAATGGAAGGCATTGAAATACCCCCACAACGGTACTCTGCCGTATGCTCGTCCGCCGCTTCCCTCCTCTCAAAATTTTCGCCAAGAGTTCCAATTTCGATTTTTACGCGGGGCGCCGTCACGCTTTTCAAAAGTATTGGGAAGTTCGATCGGCGGCCTTGGTGCCAAGGGTCCATGAGAAATGTATGATACTCGATAATTTATCCGCTCATATCTATAACTCACTTCTTGAAATACTCTCATTTTTCATCCTGAACTCTAGCTTTCCTGTTAACCGATCCTTTTATGTCAACTTGACATTCCCTTCCACACCAGTAACAATCTCTTGGCGCCAGGTTTGCTGAATATTTCCCGATACTTTTGAATCTGGCAAGTACACCCCCGTTCGCAAAGTTCTCGCTGATCGGTAGGTATCTTAGCAAAAGTCTGGGGACAACTCATGTACCGGTACAAGGATTTGCACTTCAGGTTTTTTGCAGACACTTGTACCAGTACATTTGTTACTGCCAATATTTTTTCCTGGTACCTCTTGATCCGCGAGAACTTTGCGAACGAGGCTGTACTGGGCAAGGGTTCCGCATAAAGCCTTCACAAACACCAGTGGCCCACAAGCCAAATTCTTTATAAAAATTCTTTATAAAAAATATAAAAAATATAAAAAAAAGCCCCCCCCCGTGAGAGTCGGAAGTGGTGTCCGCGGCAATTATCCCTGACGCTTGAAAATGTAGGACAGAAAAAGTGAGTGAGTATAAGCGATTTTATCGCAAAAGTAGCAGATTTCACACCAAGACGTTATACTAGAGAAAATTCACCAAAAGAGCTATTAACAAAACCGCCGGGCAGTGAGGACATCATTTTCCATACACAAATGCCCGCTCAATTCCCAACTCCCAAGAGTGGTATAGGATACTGTTGAGCCCCCAAATTCCGCCAAGACACAGTTTTCCCACCAAGATCAATTAGTCTTGACACGATTCTGAGAGAAGCTTTGTTCCCTATTGTCACTACTCTTCAGAGAACTTAAATCCACCCGAGGCGACAATAGAAGTCAAGTAGTCTACATCTTTTCTAAAAATTCTATCAAGTTATCCTATTCTAATTAATTGGCCGTCCCTGGTGCAAAATCACCAGTGCCCACTCACAATCTCCGATCCCGCTTGTACGGTAAGAACTGAGCTTCACTCTAGGATATTGGAGTACTTCTGAGCTGGCGGAGGGCTGAAGGTTTGCCCATTCCTCAGTGCCGAACTCCCCACCAACCAAAGGAGTGGGAAAATCTGACAATGCTTATCCCCGCCCTGAGGCAATCGGCCCAGTTTGAAATCTACAGACTGCCCATAGACTATGAAAGGTCGTTATTTGGAAAGCTTTGTCACGGATGAGATGTGGTGTCCGGGATGCAGCAAATCGTGGCTCAGAGTCATGACGAAACAAGATTGTCTGCTTAGATTTACGCGCGACTGCGCTAATAGGCTAGTGCTCAAATTTTTAAACCGGGCCGCGTATTCTATTGGGTATAATCATTGGACAAGGTTCCCATGTTGGAATTTGGCTTTCGGATATGCACTGTCTACGCATTAGAGCACGACAAAACCGGTCATTCACCCTTGGTTCCAGTTTTCTACTTTCCGAGTTAGACTTACTGCATTTGATTTTTTCCCTCATGTTACCGCCCAATCAGTCCACTGGTTATGCAATTCTGTTCTCACTTGTTTTCTCTTGTCTTCCATATTGTTTCCTTATCTTCTTTCCTACTGCGGATATATGTTGCTGTTTCACTGTATAAATAGTAGGCCTTCCTGGTCTCTCGCGCATACATGTTCCCGGTATACGGCTTGACAATTGAACCGTTTTTCAATATTCCAGAGGCAAACTGCCCTGAGTGACAATCTGTGAGGAGCCTCGTGGCGAGGAAAGGCACCCCGCAGCCAAGGCGTCCAAAAAACCCTACCCGAGACTGCTGGTCGGCCCGCATGATCTGAACACTTTTGTGATTGGCTAGGACTATGAACAGGGGACATTTGAATTGCAAAAATCTTGGATGGCAACTGCCACAATAACGCAGCCTTTTCTTTCAGTTTATCTCTACGCTCCTGATAATGATGACAACATTCAACCAATCGCCTAAACTATAGGTTTCCAATTGACAAACTAAAATTGATAACTGTGCGTGATATCCCCCCCTTCAAAGCCCCTAGCAAGTGTAATCCTTCATAAGCAACAAGGGCTTCACTAGATATCATAGGTTATGTTTGATATGGTAATCAGACCACGATGACCAAATTTTCATCTTACTTCCTCAGGTTACGTTCAAACATTTTCATCCATCTGACCACTTTATTTCCAGCCATTACCAAGAAACCCATTCTACAACCCAGCCTAAGAGCGGGCTGCCCCTCCTTCAACTCCTATTCCTCTGAACACTCCCCCCTCCCCTTTTCCTAGCTGCTAGTTCCTTCGCCGCTCTCTCTGCCACTCTGCAGTCTCCACAGCCTCTGCACCACCCATCGTGATACCCCCCACTCTCCCACTTCTCGGTGTCGCTGTTGCTCTATCGGATATTCCAGTACCCCTATAAGTAGTAGCTCTTCCGGCCCCAACTCTCCCCTCGGCCTCCATTCCGCTCCTCTCCAGTCTCAGAATGTCATCCTGTACTTCCACCCTTTCATCTTTTCTTTTGCAAATGGGCTCGCCTCGAGAGCAAATGTTTCCCATTTCGTTCCCCATTTTTCGTCCATGGCCCTCGCAATGTACTAGGTGGTGTGATCGCACGAATAGTGGAAATAAGAAATGTACAGTCACACGCGATTGCCTCCCCGCTCCCCCCCTCAAGGAAACTTGCAACTATAGTTAATTGCCAAGTAACAGTGAAATATAGCTATTCAGGGATAAGGAAAAGAAGGACGAAGCCAAGATAGGAAGAGGACAGGGAAACATAGGAGGGATACATACCGTAAAAACTTGAATAATTGAACCGTGTGCTATGAAGTCCAGAATTTCCTTCTCTGGAACGGGGGAAAAAACACAGCAAAAACACAGCCCCTTTCCCCTTTCCGAGACAGAAAAAAAAAAAAAAAAATTCTTGACCTTACTGAGAGAGGAAAGTCCAACGACATAGCACACGGTTCAATTATTCAAGCTTCTACGGTATACCCACCCCACACCCACGGCCCTCCTCAACCGGACAATATCAAAGCCAAAACCCGACCTAGCTCCTACAAAACAAATATTCATATCCCTTGAACTGCATTCGAGATACGAGATCCTTCCTCAATTGCACCTTTCAATCCCTTTTTAGCATGGTAGATCGCAACATAAGGCTAGGCCCAGCCTTGGCAAAAACAAGCCCAGCACCCCCATAGGCGATATGCTAACATCCAATAAGCCCCAAGCAAAGGAGGGAAAAGGCGGGGATTACGAGTTGATTCGTATGGTGTTAGGGGGCGGCGCGCCAAACGCCTTTTTTAGTATATCGATATTACGAGCCACAATATCCTCAAGAACGAGATCGCTCCATCCAAGTCCTAGAGAAAAACGGCGAGTGATTACGCATGACCAAAGTGCCATCCCAAACACCAAAATAAAAACACAAACTGCACATGAGGAATTCAGATTTATCCGTTAAAGCCACTGTCGTACAAACAGCCCGCTAAAGCAAGCTATATATCAGCCACACACATGCAAGGCATTAATTCCCCCCACACCAACCATAAAGGATATACCCATATAACCTATCTTACACCCCAATTCCCCTCGCCACCACACCCCCAAACCGACTAACCATCTCTCCGCCTCTTCTGACCCCCGCCCCTCGGGCCGTAGCTCCTCCTCTGTGACGGCCGCTTATCCCGCGCGGATCCTAATTGAATATCCACCTTTGGAGGCGTCGAGAAACCGAAACTTTTGGCAACCTTGACGAGGTCGAGCTTGTGTACATCGAATACTGTGCGGAGGGAATGGGATGCATAAGCTTGGAGGTACGACCTTTCGCCCCTCTGTTAGCAGGTTCATTTGTTTCAACAAAAGAGGTGAGAGAGGAAGAGGAAAAGGAGAATCAGAGGCGCCTGCTAGGGCAATTTGGACAACTCATGCCGCGGGGTCTTAATCCGCTTCGTATTCACGGACCAAATTTTTTCTCATCATTCATCCCATCCCTTTCTCCTCCCCCGAATAGTGTAGAGAATTGAAGAGCATACTTATACCCGTCCTTCGCACTTCCGTTCAAGTAGTAATTCTTCCCAATCAACTTCTCCAATTGAGATTGAACGTTTACCAGCTTCTTCGCCGGAAATTCGAACTCGACAACCGGAACACGAGCCTCCTTGAGATACTTGAGGAAGCCGACTTCGTTTGGTTGTAAAAACATTAGCGAGCGACCCTTCCCGTCAGATCCACGGGCCGTTCGACCAACTCGGTGGATGTAGTCTCTCGGATCATCCGGAGGGTCGAATTGCACGATCCAATCTACCGCCGGAATCTGCAAACATAATTAGCCCAGGGAACCAAAAGCACAGGAGGTGTCAGAGAAACAGACATCAAGCCCACGCGCAGCAACATCGGTACAAATCAAAGTCCCCTTCTCAGCATTCTTGAACTCAAAAAATGTATTCGTCCGTTTCTGCTGTTTCTGTTTTCCATGGAGGTCAAGTACCGGTAAGTCGATATAATTCAGCAACTCAGCATAGTACTTAACACTAGCACAACTACTAAAGAAGACAATAATCTTCTTCTTACTAAATCTCTTCAAAAACGAGAATAGCAGAAGAAACCTCTTGTCCGCCTCGCAAATAACGTACCCCTGCTCCAACCCTTCGACCGTGGACGCCTCCTTATAATAATCCACATTGATATACAACGGCCCAGGTCTCAACGATATTCTCGCCAAATCCTCAACCTTTGTAGTCTGTGTAGCAGAGAACAACATTGTCTGTCGATCCTGGGAGGGTATGATCTTGATAACCTGCCGCATCTCATCTTCGAAGCCCATTTCGAGTATTCGGTCTGCCTCGTCGAGCACCAATGCTTTAAGGCTCTTGAATACAAAACCGGGTGTGTTTTGTAGATGATCTAGTAACCTGCCCGGGGTAGCAATCAGGAGGTTAACCCCTCGGGATAGTTTATCTGCCTCGTTCCGCCTATTCGCTCCACCAATCACGATCCCGAGCGTTTGGCTATGGTGTTCTAGTAGCTCGTGCGCTACTCCATAGATTTGCAACGCCAATTCACGTGTAGGAGTGATCACCAGGCATCCAGTTCCATTGCGTGGCTTGAATTTGAGAGAAGTGAGCATCTCGATAGCAGGGATTAGGAATGCAAGAGTTTTCCCACTGCCGGTTTTAGCGGCTCCAAGAACCTATATCTCGCCATTAGCATCTTAAATTCCCATGAAGAGGGGAGCAAAGGAGCCACTCATACATCTCTCCCTGCCATCAGCGGAGGAATAGTCCGACTCTGAACATCAGTCATTTTCTCGAACCCCATTGCCGCAATAGCTTTCTGAGTAGCATCAGAGAGATTAAGGTCGGTGAATTTAACCGGGCTCTCTCCAACTATGGGAAGCGAGAGTGAGGAACTGAGTGGGATGTCGCCTGATCTAGTATTAGTGTCCGCGTCGGGACGTTCCAGGGTATCATCCTCATCAGCCTTATTATTCTCCTCCTCTTCCCCATCACTCTTGCTACTTCGACCCCCACCGCCTCCACCGCTCGTTTCGGGTTTTCCACTCGATAGAGCCTTGACTTCCTTCTCGCTCCCCTCTTCATCGGCCTTCTGAACTTCTTCCAATTCTCCCTCATCTTCACCCTGCACTTTCTTCTCCTTCTTCTTTTTCCTCTCAAGTCTTTCTTTCTTCCTTATCTCTTTATCCTTGGCACCATCATTGTCAGCATCTCTGCTGCTGTGCTTTCGCTTCCGTTTCTTCGTAGATATCTGTGTCGCATCCATTGCGCCGGTGGTCTCTGGATGGGAGGGGAGGTCGGCATCAAGTGCACAATTTTTTTTCCCTTCCGAGGTGTGACTGGCTGATCCCTGGTGGGCTAGGGTTTCCTGGGTTGTGACTAAAAATTGGTTAGTGCTGAATGCCACGTGATACTGTCACTAGGAGTAGATAAGTCTTGGTGATTACGTAATACTGAGACTGTGTGTGCATCCGAAGGTTGTTTAGCAAAAGGTGGATAATGGTATTGCAATTGTGGAAAAAAGTGAATTAAACATAAAACATTATTTTAGTAGTAATGGAACAAGAGTCTATTTAGCACCCTACGATATCATAGGGCCTTTCACGGTGGGGGGTGCCGTACTTTCCGGCTTAACCTGTGCTGAGTAAGCTTTCACCAAGACTTTTGTCCAGTGACAATAAGATAAGCAGGCAGCTGAGTCGTCGACAGAACTCGGGGATCAGGATTGCCGTTGTATGGCACCCAATTAAAGCTTCGTGGGCTAGGTGTTCCGTCTACATTGCGGAGGGCTTCTTTCTTACAACCGTGTATACGGTACGGCGCATATCACCAAGGAAGTGGGCGAAACGATGGTTACGAGGAAACACGCCTCGATGCAGTCCGCGCCTCGCACAAGACCGAGAGCGAGTGATTTTAGGTGCATACTTCCGGATCTTCCGTTAATTGTCTCACAAATTATGATGCAGTATGTCCCCAGAAGAAAATGTGGTATCATACCCACGGGGGATTGAGAGGAGATGTGCGGGTAATTGGGGCATCCCAAGGGAGAAGAGAGAATGGGGCATTGAGAGTAGGATATATATGTGGCTGGAAAGAGGGGAGCAGTGGGAGGTGCGGGGGTGTGCGGGGAGGTGAGCCTGAGCGGAGGGCACGAGGCGGCGATGAGACAATAGGTAAGGGGATTCTCCCCCCGAGGAAATTCTTGTAATACCCGTGCCAAGGTTGCAGCGAGCAGCTACAGCCCTCGCATGTTCGTAGGCTCATAAGTGGGGGGCACTCTAAAGAGTGCCGGACAGCCTAATGTAACTTGACAATTCAACATAACTTTGTGAGTTACCAAAGCAACATTGTGGCTCAACATGGCTTCAAGGCTTAAGATGACCCAAGGAGTCTCCCATAGGAGCCGAGGAAATGGCAACCCATCCTCTACGTCAAAACCTCAAGCCATATGATATCTTACTGGGCCGGGATTAGGATATCCTAATCCGGACATGGTGAATTTTTTCAGCCCCAACGCCAAACTCTAAGGTCATATCAAGCCACAAATTTGTGCTACTGAGTTACTATGGCAACTCACAAAGTTACGTTGGGCTATCTTGAGCCGCCCAGCACTCTTTAAAGTGCCCCCGGCCACGAGCCTGCAGCAGGCGGGGGTCGTGACCACCCGCCGCAACCTTGGCACGAGTAGTATTAAAGTTGAGAAACAAAGCAAAACAAAACAAAACTTAATTATCATATCATTACCCCGATCATCAGATAGCAGAGATAACATTAAAATCCCCCCCAACCCGGAAAAACCGCTAGTAAATTTACCGGTATCAGAGGTAATTAACCGATGCACGACCCCCCGCAATTTCAACCAACCAACCAACCAATCCCACCACACATATTTTTAACCACCCGCGGCTGCGCTAGCGCTACAAATCTAACCCAAAGGGGGGGGGGGGAGGGAATATCATACGGTACGGTACTGTACGTAGAACTAATCGCTTATCAACGGGTCAGCGCTTTCCAATTAACCTAGACCGAACACGTATCATAAAGCCGGGCGCATATATGCAAGGGGCAAAGGGGGAGAAGTTTTTTTATAAAAAAAAAGTCTAGCCCATGGCACGGTACGGTATTGTATCATCCTGCATCGCATCGCAGCCGGAGAGCAGAGCAGGCTAACAAGCGAGCGAGTGAGTGTGAATAGAATAGATGCGTGCGTGCGGGGAGGGGGAGGGGTTGCACTTAACGTTACAGCTTCGCAATAGTTTTTTTTTTTAAAGATAGTATTGGTTTGAAGAAGTTGGTGCTGTGCGTTACCATTGGACCATCACCGGTGTTAACGCGGGCGCGTGCAAAAAGTTGTATGATATTTACTGGTATCAGACACCACAAGTAAAGTTAATCCCATTAACCGAACCTATATTCCTGACGCCCGACACCTAACCCACTTTCCCCAAGAGCATTCTACCACCCAACACAACCTCTCACTCGAAAACCGAGTGACAACCCCTCCTCCGCCCATCGCCTCATCCCTCCATCCACCGCCCAGGTCCCTTTTGCCCCCTTAATTTCGACCCTTGCGCCCCTGTTCCCGGAAAGTGACTTACATAGTGTCCGCTTGCTTTTCTTTTCGATATATTCTATTCCGCACCCTAACAAAGGAAAATAATAGATTCCAGGAAGGAAATACACAAAGGGGATTTTAGTACATGATTTAGGGGTTTTTCTTCAACATGGTGCTTTTTTTGGGTTTGCACAATTTTTTTAAATATAGGTATGATATGAGATTGGGGGGGGGGGGCTTTGATTTTTTTGGTTATGTGATGGGTTGAGAACTCTGGATGGTAGGGTTTTTACAAATGCATGCAAGGGGGAGGGGATAGCAATGGGGAAAAGGAAGAGGGGGTGAAAACAAAGGAAAGGCGTTGGGACAGGCTATTCTTCTCTTGTGAAGGAAGTATGAGGGGAAAGGAGGTGGGAGTAATGTGTGGGGATACCGTAGTCTAGTGACAATAGGACGTGGATGGATGTCGTAGACGATGATGGGGGTTAGTCCGGTTAAGCATATCACAGCGCTCAATATTAAGAAACCAACCCGGTAATAAGGTAAAAAGTAAAGTAGATATGGAACAGGAAGGAAAAAAAGGGGGATAATAAAGTGAGACCTGTAAGTAAATAATGAGAAAAACCTAACACAGGGAGCTGCTTGTGAGGAATCGGTATGTCAACACGACGGTAAAAATCGGATAAAGAGAACCCAAACCAGTGTAATGTTATCGCAGCCTCCATGCCCCTACAAGGAATAAATCAACTCAGTCACGCCTCCCCCCACCCATAAAGGAAAAGGAATAGGAATAGGCACAAGGAATAAAGAAAAGAATAGCATAAAGAAAACCAAAGCAATCCCTTGAAAACCGCGAATTGATGATCACAACCAATGGAAGGAAAAGGAAATAAAAACACAGAATGAGAAGATCACAACCAACGTAGAGAGTACAAGAAATTACACGCACTGAACTTGAGCGCTCGATCGTCAAATAAAATATTTGACCATCTAGGCAATACTCCAATGTTCATGCCATGAGATTCTGTGCGACCCCAACCTTTGCCGTTCCCTCATTGATCCGACTTGATTCATTGCCTGGCCATTCACAACCAACCTTTTCAACCGTATCTTAAAAAAGGACTTTTTTCTTTTTCACGTATCGTTCGTTATTAAACCCCACGAACCAATGCGACGCATGCAAGATGCCCAGAAATCTTCGTGCAAACAAGAGGATTCACTGAACGGATATAAAACAAGGAATGTCGGTCGTTGCCAGCCGATATAAGTTTATGTAAGGGAGAGAAGTGAAATTAAAATGCATGTATCGAATAGGTTGAATTTTTGAGAAAGAATTGTGCGAAAGGATTATCGGCTGTCATCGTGTGTTGTCGACTCGAGATTGACGCCGTGCGCACTAGCATTTCTCTTCGCCCATTGACGCGCATGGATGGAAGCTGTGCAAAGATGTTAGCATTGTCAAGTTAATTTCGATGAGAAGGAAGCGAAGATATACCTTTCATGAACTTCTTGCTTGCGTACTTCTTGAAGAATGCCTCATGTTTAACGGGGCGGGCAAGGTAGTCGATCATCAAGCGGAAAACGGGAAGGACCTCTTCTTCGGTATAATCAGAGTAGTGAACCAAATCGGCATCCTATAGTGGAAAAGTTAGCAACGAACAACGAACACAAATCAGGAATATTCATACCCAAGGCCCACGCTCTAACATCATTCTTGACAAGTACATGGCCGCAGCAGCTACGTGGCTGGGCGCGTACCCCATGAACCTATGATCCAACAAACTAATTTCCAAGAGATACTTGGCCACAGTCCTAGTCTCGTAATCGTACTGATCCGCCTTCGAAATCCTCCTCAAGAAGTTCATCGGGTTGGGATAAGATAGATTGTAGTTAAGAGTGGTTAGGACATAACGCTCAGCCTGTAGGATTTCTTCTTCTGTGAAGCCATCATCGGCGACAGAGCGGAAGTACTGGACCCCAGGGGAGAAGACCTCCTCGTATTTGGCCGCGATGAACATGGCAGTAACACCAACCAATTGAAGTTTGTCCAACTCGACAATTTTGGCGCTCAAGAACCTGTCGACAATGTTCACAGCAAGGAACAAAGTCTCCGGGAGTAGACGGAAACGAGTGTGGACCTCAATTAACCAATCGACAAGGATACCACGCATCTTCCATTGCAGATGTTCTTGGTTGGCCATATAGTCGGGGTTGGGCATAGTGGTAGTTTCTAGTCCACGTAGGTATTCGAAAATTTCATTAACATATTCGGAAACCATCAAAGGGTCATCACGATCCTCCTCATCGAGATCGTTATGCGCTAAGCGCTCCTCCACACGCGGCTTCTTGTTAGCACGAAGAACCTCAGGTTCGGATTTGGCTGGGGCTTCGATTTCGACGCTGGAAATGGTGACCTTTGCAGATTCGACTTCCTTTTCCCTATCCCCTTTTTTGGCCTTAGCACTGCTGGCACCGGGAACACCTGTGGCAGCCTTCTTTTTGCGAGCAGCTAAAACACCTGAACCGCTATTGGTTCTCTTGGTCTCCTCTGGTGCGGCATTCTTGATAGGCTGTGCCTTTGCACGCGTCTGCTTCGTAACCCCGTTGACAGTCTTTGTAGACAGAGCAGCTTTCCCACCCTTTTTCCCACCAGCCTTTTTATCCTCCACACCATCAGCCTTAACGACATTGCTCACATCGCCCAGAGCAGAACGTTTTCGATTGCCTGGTAAAGTACCGGTAGCGGTGGATTTTGTGGGCTGGGAGGTAATGGGATCAGATGAGGTGAGCGCAGCCGCCTTAGCACGGGTCAAACGAGTGGAGACACCCGTAGTGCCTCGGTTCTCATCATTATTATCGATATTGCTCGCGGAGCGCTGGCGAGTAGCTCGACGCTATGAGAAGGAGGAGTATTATTAGTATTGGAGCATCAAAGTATGTGTGACACGCGAGATTTCGCAAGAGATACAATAATCGCGTATTCTCGCGTTTATCACGTATATAAGAGATGGGGGGGATGATGCTTACCGCTTGCATTTTGATATAAAGTTGATGTAGTTATGTTGTGATGGTAATGGTTGGAAATTGATGCAACGAAAGCGTGGCGACCAAATAGGGGGGTAAATAAGGAATAATTGGCTTTAGGGTATATAATCCTCGACTCGGAGATCGGGTTTTATAATCTGGCCCTGTCGGAAGAAAAAAAGATATTAGCATCATAGACAAAAGTGTAGGTTTCACGTCCCGAACCTAAGAATAAAAGGCAGACGTAAAAGGCCACCGATTGGACGGCAGACCGGCTGGCGAGAAGGATCTTGTCTTTTTCTCGAAAGGCGTTCTATTACCGACACGACTGTACGTGTTTAAAGAACCAGCAACCAACGAGGACTTCTAGACTCGATGGCAAAAACGGTGTAGTAAACGACACGGTAGATGGCGATCGAGACCAAAGAACGATACGTGATTATAGACTTGTGAATTGATCACGAATTTTTCGATGAGAGAGAGGGAAAGAGTGGAATGGTCGAGGGGAGGAAGAAGGTAGAAAGAAGAAGGGAGGTTGAGGTTGAAGAGGGAGAGAGTGTGTTTGTGTTGTTGTGGGAGGAGAGAGAGAGGAACGCTGTGGTGGTGGTGGGAGGTTGTGTTGAGGTTCAGTCCCGTGGAAGAGGCATGTTGGCTATGGGGTTTTGGGCAGTCTTTATGCCAAGACCGATGTTTTTCATGTTGAAAACCTGACTTGCGGCAAGCGGGCCTCAGGCAACAGGCCAAAATTGGCTGGTAGCAACGCGCTTGAAGCAACTGGCGAGGGGTTACCACTACCTTTTTTTTCTTCTTCATTTTTTTTTCTTTCAATAACATGAATACCAATGCATTTTCTACCGTAGGCTACAAGTAATATTCTTTTACTGGACTTGGGAGCGCTGAAAGAGACGGGCACTATTTCCGGTTAAAGGTTAATTCAAAGTTTGTTTGTTTAGAGAGTTGAATTTCCACGGCGGGATTTATTCCCTTTTTTACCCTGCTGGCGAGCGAGGGGTACTTTTTGGGACTATTCTCTCACGTCAACCATCACAGGCACCTGATCCCGGCTCGAAGCAAGTAAACAAAGACAGCGCGTGGGCTGGGTTTCCAGAGCAACACACGAACACGGTCGATACCCGTAACACTGCCGGTAAAGAGGAAGGGGCGGAAGAAGTTCAGGTCGCACAGAGAGAAAGGGTCTCATCATAGCATTACTGGTATCATACAGTACCGGTACCGTATTCAACTCCCCTTTCGTTTCACAAACCAATGTATAATGTTATCAAATTGTTTATCAATATTTAAGATTGCCGGCTTGATAGGTCCAAGCCGTGAAAGAAAAAAAAAGAGAGAGAGAAGCTTCAAGTATCCAAGGATTGAATGGTGGAAATCCCTTCTCGCCTAACGAAAAAGTCCCTTTCTTTTTCGACCTCTCTCTCCTTCTCTCGCAAGATGGGACAGAGAATGCCCGTCTCGTGGCCACCGCTCCCCGCTCTGGCCACTAAACATAAACGGAACAGGACGTCACACGTCTTAATATGGTAAAGGCTCGTCCTGAAATCCGATCTCGGCCATTCAAAACACAAACATCCAATCTTGGCCCTGCAAATCACAGCCAAGACTTGAGGGGACAGAAGGAGGCGGGGTCTATTTTCGGCAAGGCATTGACAATAAACGAGGCAGGAGAGGGAATTCGTCAACAACTCCAGATCTTCCCCTCCAGCCTAAACGGAACCTGTTCGAGTGCTCAACCGGATGGAGCATCCTCACACTGTTTACCACACCGGTATAGTATTTCGCCTGCAGTTCCTGCAGAACGTTGTGATTGCCCTTCCCCTCCCCGCGTTCGCGTCTCTATTTTCCTATCCTAGCCCCGCCCACCCCCCCTTCCTTCCTCAGCTGGTTGGTATTTTCGCTCCGAGTGCCAAACTGCTACGGTAACTGGCACTGCAGCAATAAAAGTGACCAAATTCGTACTGCCCCTCCCGCGCTTCCCCGACCAGCATGTCGCTACGCCAAACATTGTCCCGCCATATTCAGCTGGATGAACAGGCTCTGAGGAGGAGGGGGCACAATACCCGGGAAAGGCCGAGTGTTTACTCCAGATCCCGTAACTCTCAGTCTTCATTCCGATCTGGCCAGTCACGTCCTTCTAGGGCTACTTCTGGCGCTAGGACACCCATTGATCCATACTCGCCAAGAGCTAGTGTTTCTGCCCTACAACTACAGCACCTGTTAGAAAACTTGGAACACGATCAGTATAACACATACGACGTTGAAGAGCTTCGGGATGGCTTCTTCGATGCGTCTTTTTATCGCCCCATTGAACAGAATTCTGGTGAAGATGGTGAAGCAGAGCCCCTTCTCCCCCCAGAAATTTCTACTTTCAAACGTCCCTGGTCCCCGAGGACCCTTATTGGCTCGCTTGTCCAAGATGTCAAATTCTTCTTCCGCTTAACATTCAGAACTGAACAGGGCCTCTCTCTCGCAAAATCTTTTCTTGCCTATTTCGCGGGCTACATATTATGCCTAGTGCCCAAGAGTCAAGGGTGGCTGGGGAGGTATCCATACTGGATCACGGTTGCCATTCTCTTCAATCACCCTGGACGCACACTTGGTGCTCAGATTGATGCAACTGTGGCATGCTCTATAGGGGCGGCATTTGGTTTGGCGGCTGGCGCCCTTGCCCTTGAGGTGGCTAGCTCTACTCATGGTGCTCAGGTTGGTCATGGTGGGGTAATAGCCGTGTTTTGGGTGGTATTTATTGGTGCCGCTAGCTGGATTAGATGTTCTCTCATGAAGCTTTATCAATTGATGATTAGCGTCGGATTGGCCATTATATTTCTTTGCCTTGTTGGCTCGGACGCGATAGCCAGCACCGGGAGTTGGGATCGAGGCATTCTTTGGGAATTTGGAATCCCGTGGCTGGTTGGTTTGGGGATTTGCTTGATTATCAATATTGTCATCCGGCCAGATGCTGGTGGGAAAGCTGTAGCGTATGATAACCAATTTCTATTCACTTTTCATTTATTGAGTTTGTGGATTAGGGTTGCACGTGTATTTCTGTCCATGCCTCCATTCTTTTCAGTCGTCACTGATACCTAGTAGGGCAGCATTGCATACAGCAGTCATGTCCGCTATGGAAGGCCTAGTTCTACCTAGATCATACTCTCCCGCAACTCATCAAAATATGAACCTGCAGCTCGTTAATCTCTCCGAAGCAATCAGAGACATGCGGGGGGAGATCGTTATATCTTATCTGAGACCTGACAGTGCAGAAAAACTGCGGAATCTCATGCAAGCTGTAATTAGAGATATTATGGCCATTAAACCGGATGGGAATTTTTTTGAAGATCAGTCGTCTCATAGGGCGGGGGGAGATGAGGGCGACGGCCAGCCGAACAATTCCGTCGTGATTGAAATCGAACCCCCTGGGGCGAGAAGTGCGGGGGCATCATCTCTTACCTCTTCGACGGAACCTCATTTGAAGATTGTAAGGGACAAAATGGAGGTTCCTGCTAGGGAGCTGATCAGCGCAATGACCGAGGTGCTGCTTGGATGCGATAAGGAGCTAATGAGCTATGCTGGACATAAAAAACTGCTAGGACCCTTGGACGATTATCGCGGTATTAGTCTTAGATCTTCGAGAGATCGTCTCCACGGGGCCATGCGTGTCTTTGACGAATCTGATATGTCCTTGGTTGATCACCAAAGTCTTCCATCTACCTACTCTGCTCACCCGGAACTTGTTGAAATGTTTCTGTTCATCCACCCACTTCGCCAGACTGCAGATTCCCTAGAGAATCTAGCCGAAAGTGTCCTCCAAATAGTGGGCACGCAAAGACGCAAACGAATGTTCCTCCCATCGTACCCTCTGCAAAAAGCACTATACCGAACAAATCCTCAAGTCCGCCACGACCGCGGGGGCCTGACAGCCGGCCACTACTTCAAAAGCAAGCAAAATATAGAAAAGGCAATGGGAACCTATCAGGCAAAGCCATTCATCCCATCCCCCACCTCCCCCATCGCAGGGGGCGAGAGGGCGCCAGGAACCGAACCGGGAGCCATGAGCTCCAGCTCACCAACAACAGCGGAGCCCCAGACGCTCCGGTACAGAGCCTGGCAAGTGCTACACAGACTTCAGCAATGGGAGACAAGATTTGCATTCAAGGTCGTCTTTGTAACAATTGCCTTGAGCATACCAGCTTGGGTGGAGAGCAGCCGCGTGTGGTATTTGGAGAATGAGTGTTGGTGGTCGGTGATTGCGGCCTGGTTCATGATGCATCCGCGAGTAGGTGGGAATACTCAAGATTTAATCACGCGGAGCATAACGGCTGCCGTTGGGTCCATATGGGCTGGCCTTGGGCACGCTGCTGGCGGCGGAAATCCATATGTTCTTGCAGTGTTCACGGCAATCTTTATGGTCCCTTGCAGTAAGTTGAAGTGTTTCGTTGTTTCAAAGCAGGTGATTATGCTGTGTTTCTCGATGTGAATCATTTTACCGGGAATACATAATATTTTTTAACACAACCTTTTTTTTTTGTTTACAGTTTTTAGATTTACTTCCTCATCGCATCCGCGTTCCGGTCTCATGGGTTGCATAAGCTATTCCGTCGTATCTCTCAGTACATATACCCTTCACGGTTCTACCGTAGATCCTCCTTCGCCAGCAAAGGTTGCCTGGACCCGAGGTGTCTCGTTGATCGTTGGAATAGTAACGGCGGTGGTAGTAAACTGGGTGATCTGGCCATTCGTCGCGAGACACGAACTTCGAAAATCGCTATCCTTCATGATGCTCAATCTTGGGATTTCTTACAGGGGCGTTGTCGCTAGGTAGGGTTTTCTCCATTTTCAATGAATTAATCCGAGTATTATTTTTTTTCCTTCATATACACATGCACCATCCACACCCGCGTAAGCATACTAACGCAGGAGTCCACCCCCGGTCCGCCATGCCGTCGGGATGGGCTTATGATTGCGCAGGTACATCTACTACGAGGCCAACTCCCAGCCAACCAAAGAAGATCTAGACAGATCCGAGACACAAGAAGCGAGATTGAGGGAAGGCACGTGATCCTGCATCAAACCCCATGCACAACGAATTCTGGGATTGCTTGTCCTGCGCGTTTGATTCGGTGTTTCCTTTGTAAAAGTGCGAGTTATGTTAATTATTCCTGCTTGGAATTTTTACAGGATTTGTCCGGATGAGAGAGTTGCTGGAAATGACTCGGCATGAAATTGTGCCCCCCCCCCTTTTTTTTGTCTGAAATCATTTCGTCGTCGCTTCTACTCGTATTCCATCCCCTCCCCTATTTCATACATGACATTAGCTGGGTTCTTCCATAATCCATCCCCAATTTACCCATCACCATATCATACCATGTCATACCCGCATACCGATGCCGCCGCCCCGAGCTAACCAGAACAGCGAATCCGAGCCCCCTTCGACCCATCCCCGTACGCCGCGGCAATATCCTCCTGCGAGCGGTTCCTAGAACATATAGTCGAAGTCCGCCTAGCAAGTCTCTACTTTCAACCATTCCTATTCAATGGTTCCTCCCCCTATTCTGCCTCCATATTCTCGCTCTGGGCTGACACAATTACCCGAAGGCTCCGAAGAGTTCACCAGAAAAATGGTCCCGGTCCGTCGCGACGCGGTAGCTAGCATACTAATGAACCTATACATTCTCGCTGGCGCACTCCGTGCTAAGCGGCCAGTGCCCAGGTACCTGCCCTCAGCCGCCGCAGCAAGGAAGAGGCTCTTGGATAGGATGGCGGAGATTGAGAAGGAGAGTGAGAAGGAGAGGGTTGTTAGGCCTAGAAGCGGTGTGCGGGGGAGGAGATGGGCAGATGTTTATCGTGGGGGTTTTCCCTTTTCCTCTTTTTTTCCGGATATTGGGGGAGAAGCTAACGTAGGGGGTCGGTAGAGTATGCCTATTCATCGGCTTTGACGGATATTGTTGAGCAGTTGGAGTTGCTGCAGAGATATACCAAGGCGATCACTGGGGAGATGGCGTTAGATTTTCAAGATTAGTTGGGTGGTATGTAGGTAGTGTGGGGTTCGTGTATGATTCTGGGAGATGGGGGGGATAGCTTGATGCCAATTTATCCTCGCTAATCGCCTATATACCTCGACCCCCGCTCTGTAGAAGTGAGCAGTCCTAAAGACCCACTGGCCTCCGTCCACTCTTCGTGGGCCCTCGCAGTTATTTGCGCTCTATAGTTGCGTGCGCGGGACGCTATCGTAGACAACAAGTCTTAGAGACCCCCCTCGTCCGCGCGGCCCGTTCCCTGATACTAGGCCGCGTGTTACCAATACGAGCTTTCTGCTTCATTATCTGCCTATCCTATCCGCCGCGCATGGCGATCAGCTATACTACCAAGGTCCATCCCATTCTTCATCCCATCGAGAACAAGCTTCTCTTCTAACTCCCACCGGGATGTATGTATCAAGTCATGAGCGGTCACTCGGGGTCTTCGCGGCAGACGGCAGAGGTGTAAATACTAGTGCTAGAACACACTAGAGCGTACAAGCTATGAAAACGTCTTCTCTTCATATATATTTCCTTTCCCTTCCCCCTCCCCTCCCCTCCCCTTTGCATACAATTTAATCGGCCTCCCCTCTTTAGTTCGCTTCAATGTGTGAACCTTTCGTTCGGATTATTGCCTGCCTTTTCAACGGATGCAGTGCAGTTAGCCCGCAGTAGTAGAAGCAGCGCTATCTCACCAGACGCAGATGCACTATTTGCTAAGAAGCTGTTTTGTTCGGGTGATGGAGTGGATAGGATAGTTGGGTGGCGAAGGATGGGTAGATAACGAGCTGGAGTAGGTGGGGAGTGTGTTCGGGGGCGATGTAGTCAGGTTTGCAGTCTCGCCGCCCGCACTAATGAAGGAGCGACAAGGTGAATATGACACAGAAGGATAAGAGTTAACGGTTATGACTAGGAGGGGTTACGAGCTGGTAGAGATCTCCGTGTGGCGTTTTGGAGTATTAGGAGGCTAGGGGATTAACGGTTGGTGGGGCATCCGGGACGGTCTCACCAGTGCAACTCCCTAGTTTGTCTGGCGGCTATCATACCTATAGGTACCTGCTGTCGGCCGCGTTCGAGAAGTATTGCCTGTGGAGCCCGGTGGTTTGTGAGCCCCGCAGCCCACTGAATAAAGAGAAGCTATCCGAATGTGAACAGGAACGGTCAAATAATATTATATCTTTTTACAGTTTTCTTTTATTTACAGTCGCACCCCGCTATAACGAACCGCTTATACCGGAAAATTCGCTATTACGAATGAACTCTCTGGGATTTTACACCCCCTGTCCCCATATAAATTGTCCCCGCTATAAGGAATTTCTTCCAAAACCTCGCTATAACGAACGAAAAAAATCCGAATTTTTGGACTTCGTTATAGCGGGGTGCGACTGTATATCTCCTGTATTCTCTCTTTCATTCTTCTCTTATCAAACCAGCCGCTTTGATACCGTCCTTCTGATCTTGAATTATGAGGGTGAGAACTGTTGAAACATACTTCTGGCACTACTGTGGTGCCACTCACACTATTGGTTTTTCCCCTTGCATCAAACCTTATCACACATCTACTGTACTGCACACCTCCGGCACTATTGAAGATACCTCCTTGCATTTCCTTCATTCTTCTTTTATTGTTATTGTTATTGTTCGCTCGACCTATTTGTCTTGCTCCCAAATGGTAAAATATCGGGGCCGTTCGCCCTTCTCTTTGAGATAGTTAGTGTGCTCCGTTTTCCTTCAAGCAATCAATTACTTCTTCGTTATCTTGTACTATCATTCAATTCTATATTTCCACAACAAGAACAGCCTCTAGTTACCGAGTGACCGTTCGTGACTTTGCTTAAGGGCTGATAATATTGGGGGGATTTCTCACGAGTTCCTTGTGGTCTGGATGTGTGCCAAAGGTCCTGGCATCTGTAAGGTCTTGCGGTCCATCTCAGGAATACTTTTTCATGGCTCAGTCCTCCATTTCTTTCGTGGGGGATGGATTGGACTTGGCCCTTACGATTGGGAGGGGGGGGGGGGTGCACATAGGCTAATGTAGCCTGGTATTCCCCTCTCGTTTGGGCAATTGCTATCAGTTGACGGAGTGAACCAGGGTGGCTGTATTAATTACTGAGCCGGTTGGGTAGGCTTCGTAAGGCTAGGGATTTGCCGGACGGGCTGTAGAGTTAGCGTTGAGGAAGCCCCTGTCTAAGCATCGCCCAATCTGAGGGTTATGGCACCATCCAAAAACTGGTGCTGTAGGTAATTGATACCTTACCGCCGATTATAGATGTAGGGTATAATACTGGAAAAGGCTATATCGCATAATAAATTTGATGCAGGGTGATGGGGTCTTTTGGCATAGGAGTTCATGTTGCCGAAAGTATGATACTGATTGATTAAGTTTCCTTATAGCAAGCCAATTATCCGAACACTAGCGCAACCTTCCCAAGTCCCTGGCAAAGTCGGAAACAATTCCCCGCGCAGGGTTACTATAAGTGGTAAATATCTTGACATCTGCATCGGTCTTCCTATTGGATGGGTGTGCGATGGTTCCCAATTGCCCAGCTGGTGTACGACAAACCGCCCCTTCGCGCATTCCTTCCCGGCCTAGTATCGAACTAGCCAACCAGCCAATCAAAGCTTGCTTTCTTTTTCAGTGCAGTAATGACACTCGTCCCAAAAGTAAGATAGAATTCTCCAAACTCAACCACCATTAATAAAACTTTTATCATAATAACCTTGAGCGTTGGAACTCGCCCCTCTAAGCATTGGTCCTCCATAATGTTTGGCTCGTTGTGGGGGTTTTCACATCTTATAAAACTTCCTTCCCCCCTTGCATTCCACCTGTCTTTTCAGTGTCGTAGCGCCCTCAGCAAGTGGCGGGGGTCTGCTTCCAGCAAGCAAGAAAGAGCGGAGTGTGAGCAATTTCAGGTCCCGAGCATAGAGCAGCAACCTGATCGAGCAATCCGGGCAGCGCACAATTTGTGGGTAGACAGAATACCGTAATTCACGCCTACAGCGAGTTACTATTGAACGATCCGTCATGCCGGGCAGGAAAACTGAGAATTCCTCAAATGCTGCCCCAGGGAACTGGGAGATTGGAGAACCCAGCCTTCATCAATATCAATAGTGCTGTGGGGCTTGTCAATCGTGCTACGAGGTGGCAGAATCCGACTCTAGACCGTGAGGTTGGCGATCGGCGGGGTATGATGGCAGAAAAGAATGAAAATTTTCTTTTGCTGCCTTTGTATTGGAAAGGCAGCTGTTTTCCCTGAGGGCTGTAGACATTTTGGTCGCTTTCTACTCTAGTAAGGTGCTCTCTCTCTATTTATTGCCTTGTATAAATAGCTTTTCTTTCTTTCTAGCAAAGCGAGGTATAGATAAGATTGGCAGAGGCAGGATAGGTACATACAGTACAGCTAGGAAAACACATGATGTTGAAATAAGATCCGTCCTGCACTATGCTAACTTAGCACCACGGCATCTGATTCGGTTACCGGGCTAACAGACCACGCTTTCCAAATCCCTAGTTCAGTATGATACGTAAGTAGAATTCATAGGTAGGATGGGCTAGAATATCTCCAAGCTATGGGCTGAGTTATAGCTTCAGCGTACGAATAGACTATAAACAATAGGCCGTCCCTCCCCCCCACCCCCGGTAAGCTTCAAACAGTTTCCCAGCACCACTCCACTGCCCCCACCAGGCCAAGACGAAGCGCTTAGAGCCTGCTTGGCAAGCGGTAACTTGTGCTGCTCGCTATCTCAAATCAAGATTTAGCCTCTTCCAGGTCATGATTTGAAATATCCATGGCGCCCGGCCGGGTAGCGTTTTCAAATCATGATCCGGGAAAATTTTATCGTGTTGCTCATGTGAACATTTAGGGCTATCATAGCGGGGGTCTTGAGATCTTCCCATAGAGTCAGCCCCAAATCATGATAGAGAAAATTGAAAATTGGAGTCATGTTTAGCAGAAGGTTGTTCCCCAAATCACAATTCCAGATCCAGCTACGATATCTCAAATCACGGCTTGCTGAACAGGCCACTTAATTCCCAGCTATGATACGATATAAGCTGGTTGGGTTCAATATTTTCAACCTGCCTGACAAAACCCCTACAAACTGATTTCCCATTCACAGAGTTCCCTTACTATGATAACAACCCTTGCGGCAGGATCCCGCTATCATACCAACACCCAAAGCCCCCAAACCGCCCTCCCATGTCTAATCTAAACCCTCAAACAATCTCACCACAGGGGCGTTCCAAACCCCACAAAGATCTGCATTGAAACCCCTATACACACTATCATATCTCAGGCAGAGAATCGTTACCCCCCTCCTCCTCCTCCCTCTCCCCACTCACATCGATAGCAGCCTACCACGCGCCTATCTATTGCCAGGCCGGTATATTAGGCGAGAGAGCATAGCTCATGGGCGCAACCGACCGACATCATATTGTTCTATGAAGAATATGGACGCATTCCTTGCACTAGCTGTCTTACTAACTTATGCGGAGGGTCTGGGCCCTAACACATCTCTCTGCTGAACAACGTTCCCATCCCGGCAGCCAAAAGACGAACTTGCCCAATCCACAGCACGGACACAAAACCTCTCGGCCCGGCCCGGCCCGCCTATCAGTTGATAAACACATCTTTAGCAAAAGTCCCTGGTAGCATTCTAGAATTCTGCCGGTAATAAGTGCAGGTTGGGTAAGCTATTCTTAGCTGCAATATTAAGTCAGCATGATACTTGATTATCACTAATCACTTCAAGAATATTCCCAACCCGTTTTAGGAATGGTGGACTAACTTACGATATGTGGCTTGTTGGTTGGTTAGTTAGAGGGTAGGTCTTGGCGGGTTTGCCAAGTGCAGAGCAGTGTCATGCTGTAAGGCACATAGCACCGATCCACATGGTGGGTGAGAGTAGGGGTGTTTCTTCGATTGTTGGTACGACTGGCAGAATACAACGTCTGCAGTTTTCAAAGTTTGCACTGGGGTAATAGTACTTTGTGCCACATCTCGCCTATTTCATTCGGCGTATGGTAAAATGCTTGTAAGAGTTGGTGTAAGGGAAAAATGAATCTCGCAGTGAATATATCAGAAAGTGCTTGCGCTGTTTGTCCTTAGACTCCATAAGTCAGGGGGGCGGCATAAAACGAGGAGCAATTTTGTTCGCGGTGTTTATCGGAGATGATTTTCACGAAAGATACTCTAGCAATAACCTAGATACATATGCCCAAGCGCAAGACTCCGTACAGCAAATAAACCCTGTTTCCGCTACCGTAATCATAGACAATGATGAGAGAGCACCCGACGTTCAACATCAGACACAAGAGTCGAGTGAGACCCCATGTACCAAGAAACACCCCTGTAGAAACACCACCGCTCGCTCAGCCACAGAAACCAAATCAGAAACAGCGGGGGGGAAAGAATAAATGGCGTCATCTTAAGAGAAAAAGGAAGAACAAAGGGTCGATATATATTGCAGAACACCCATGCTAAAGGTTTTCTACCCAACCCAACACAACCTCTCAGTATCCTTCCTCACAAACCCAACCTCATCAAGACACCTCTCAAAGCAAGCCCTCATAACCTCGTCCATATGGATAATCCCCCACCCTTCCTTCACTCTCACCTCTTCCTCCGCCGCTCCCAACTCGTAGGTGAGAGCTTGGGAGTCCAAGGCGCTAGCGCCACCGCGACCGTGACGCTTGCTCTTACTCTTCTTTTTCTTATGCACGACGGGAATTTCATCGCCGAAGCCAAAGTCGACGATTTCGCAGCCATTGAGGATGGTAGAGTCGTAGCCGGATGTGCCCCAGAGTTCCAATTGGCTCCTGAACGCGCGGTTCGGATGCACGAGCGGACGCTTGGACTTGACGTAGGCGTGCGCGGGGGCGAGGGGAATGTTCTGCTTTTTCATGACTAAGAAATACGAATTAGTCCTTGCCGGGAGGGGCTCATAGGAGTAATTACCATAAGCAACGACAACGCCCCCGCTGCGGGACTTTCCCAAGTAACAGTGTACAAGGATATTATTCCCTTCCCCGCTCAGGGCCTCGGTAATAAAGTCTAGGCATATGTCGATGACGGAGAGGATGTTCTGTGTCGGGGTGTCGAGGACCGGAACGTGCCGATGGATTACACCCGCCCCCTCAGGAATTTCCGGAAGGGCGTGGGTTAGTGATAGGATGTGTGTTATGTTATACGTTTTGAGGATATCTAGCGATTCCGCGGCTACGAGACTGGGAACATTGCGTTAGCGTGATAGGGATAACATCATGGGTGGCGCTGGGGAGGCCTGTGTTGCCCGCGAGGGTTTTGATAAAGCTTACTTTCCAAGGAATAGGCCTGGGAGAACCTCGTCTACATTGTTGGGCATCGGGTCCATGGATCGGTAGCCGGTTCTTTGGTTGGTTGGTTATACTTTGTTGTTATGACGGCAGTGGGGAGGCAAAGCGAACACCGGAGTACCGGGGTTCAACACGGCGCAGATAAGAAGCTGAGAGTCGTCTGGGATGAGTCTGAAGATGGAGGGCGGTGAGGGTGTTGGTGGTGATGGCGAAAGGTGTTGCTCAAAGACTTTGCGAATTCACTTCGGCTTTAGCTCTGGCACGCGAAGGCTCATCTAAAGTGGTCAATCAGGACTCCGGGAGCGGGACTTGCCGCCCGTGGCTAAAATAGCTTCCGCAGAGCCTCAACCCTTAACCCGGAAAGCCTCCTTTCCCTCATTAAAGGCCAAGTAACCCGAAAAACAGTGCGCCAAAGGAAACAACAATTGTGTCAAAATTGTTGGAAAAATAAACCATCGGTATTCATGGACTTGACTCTTTCTCTTTCTTTTCTTTTCTTTTTTTCCTCGCTGGTAAATTTTACCCCGCGATGCCGTGTCGAAAAACCTATTTTTTACTCTGTCGCCATCGTCGATCCCGAGCTGAGTTGACTCCTGAAGATCTAGAATATCGGTGCCCAGAGGAGCCTGTGTTTGTATTAGGAATGCGCATGCGAACAGCCCTTCCCTGGGAATGCCTGCCTGTCCGCCGAGTTGTATCGTCCCTTACATATTTCCCCCACCCACTCCCCTTCAACGATTCCCCGTTCCCCATTCCCATATCTCATTCCCAGCCAGCGGTAAATAGCCTCCCTCGCCCATAGTACTGCACTTTAAACGTAATAGAATTCCTGTGAAGAACCCTTAGCTGAGCCCCTTTTCTCATCCCCCGGTTGTAGAAACCTATTCACATTAAGACAAAACCCTTCCCAGCCCTCTTTTTCCCATCGGGAAGTCCAAAGCGATGCTCAACGAACCCAATTCGATTACCGCAAGACTGTCCTGATACTCAAGTACCAGTACCAGCTACCCGCATGTACTGTGATCGCCGTAGGTACAGTACGATACTTGCACGGTACCAGGTTACCGCACGGTATCACCGCTGCCCCCAACCCTACTATGCAGCACGCACACATGCATGCACACGCGCATGTCGGGAAACCCCCTTGCTCATGCCTTGTCACTCGAATACACTTGCCTCATCAGATGCAGCGGTGTGAATAGAGCCAGTGAGAGTATCCTGCGGTCAGTATTCTAGTCTCCGATGGCGATGATGATGACGATGATGGGGCGGGAAGTAATTTAGCATCCATCCTCTGGGCGGTTCGGGAGTTTTTATTATTATTTTATACACTTATCGGTTGGTTGGTTACCGTGAGAAGCTGGAGAGAAGAAAAATATGCGGGGACGTCGGAATTCCCCTTCTCGGCTGCAGGAGGGGGAAATACGGCAAACTTAGCCCTCGCTGAGACGAAAGGGAAGGAGTATGCAGGGTGCCTTACTAAGAGAGGCAACTACAACGTCGTAGTTGCATTTGCCCTCCTATTCGGGCCTTTGCGGTGGTTGGTCGGGAGGAGCGGGGAGGGGAGGGGTGGGGTGGGGATGTGGAGAGGAGTGGAGGTGGACTGACATCATCTGGCGTCTGGCTGTGGTGCAATACCGTAGACTAGACTAGACTGGGCTAAACTAGACTGCACTGCAGTGGAGCACGGGCACAATACCGCCATGGTAATCGAGTGCCAGAACCTGCTTGTGCCACAGCACCTTGCAGTATCAAGACTTCCTCAAAGGAGACTCTACCGTACTCGAGCACAACTAACCCTCCCCCCCTCCTTCACCCCCCATAACCCTAGAAAAATACCATTCCAATAACTTATCCCTTTTGTAAGAGCATAAGTGCTCATATCCTAAACCAACCCCAAATCTTCGTTCCACAAATAGACAGACGGACAACCAAACCCAGCCCAGCCAACCAAAAAAAAAAAAAAAGGAGGAAAGAAAAAAAAAGAGCCATGGACATCATTTTACACACTGGATTCAAGGTGCACATTTCCTCCTTCATCCTTTTGCTTTTTTTCTCCCACCACCACTATCATGGGAAAGGTTTCAAAACACCATGTCATGCCGGGGGCAATGCGATCGATCAAATTTTCGGTAAGCACGGTGGGTAAGTTCACGTATTACAGAGAAGTGAAGTGACTTTCAGCCTTACTGGGGCTCTTTTAAGGCAGGGAGGGGAGTCATCTGCAGGGCTGGGCGAGGTGGAGGATGAGAGGAAGAAGGAAGAAACGAAGAACGAAGAACAAAGGAAGTGAAGGGGGGGGGTGACCACAAGCCACTAGTAGCAGATTACGAGTTCGAATAGGATGGAGTCAGATGCTGAAATTTGTGGATTTGTTAAAGTGAGGGAATGGGGGGGGGGGGGGGGTGCAGAGTGGTACCGGTAGCAGGACCTTTTTTTGGTAGTGTATTTTACCTCCTGCTACTGCACTTCCCAATGCACATCCCTACCTATTGTAGATCCTAACGAATAAGTCCAGTAGCCACTGCAGTGGGACATCCGGAAGAACATACCGAACAATATATCACATTAGGTAAATATTACTCGAGTATTTGGGAGAGAAAAAAAACACCACTAAGGCATGGATTTTTTTCCTTCCTTTTTTCTTTTTCTTCCCCAAAACGCCAGGATGGGTGAGACCGATTTGTTCAGTTCAACCCCAGGCATATGCGGGATAAGTTAGATGGCGATAGGGAACTTATCGTCTGAACTTTTTAATTTAATTTTTAATTTTTCTTTCCCCCCTCCACGCCCGCCCGCCTGAGACATGTGGGTTTTGTGGTCGCTCGTACGATATTTTTATTTAAATTAAGGTATGATGGCGGCAGTAGATATCGGCTGCGAGTTGCCTTAGGCTGCTGGTACGGTACTGCAACTCTACCGGTACTCGACTACCGGTGCAACAGGTAACTGTACGAGTACGTACCAGGCAGGCGTACTTACTGGTGCTACGCCATTCTTAAGACCTGACCCCAGCGAACAAGTAACCGAAATACCGTACCAAAACAACCCCCCAAGGCACTACCGGTACCTGCCTTAGCGGTGGTGCGCATTTTACTAGAGACAGCTGGGGATGGGGCTTAGGGGCATGTGGCCCGGCAGGCAAAACCGGGCTTGTAAGAAGGGGCTGCTTCCTAGGTTTAGATTTTTACGACAATTTGCCACGGGGCGCTGTTTCTAAATTTCCCAAAGACTTTGACTCTTCGAAAGAAAGAAAGAGTGAGTGCTCCGTAGACTAATTTGGAGGTCTAGTTTCGCTCGCACATTAGGCCACACCTCGTCTGGTTGATTGATTTACCACCGTTCCCTGTGTCGCCTGGCATGACAATGTCTCGTCAAAAGACACCCCCCCCCCCCCATAGCCTCCACATCAACTTACCCTCCCCCTTGACTTATCTCTTCAACACGACTCAGTCAAAACCACAGCCCCTCACTCGCCCTAATCTAACCTGCTCCTTATTATATCCCACAATACGCTACCTAGACCCCCCCCCCCCACCCCCCCTTGGGTACTCACGTATTCACAAGACTAACTCACGTCCAAGCCATACATCATCCACAGTATGGCACGGTACAAGTATGATACAAAACAAACCGACAACGTGATGTACATACTCCAGCCCAGTGAAAAGTAGAAATAAAACTTACCGGTACCCTGTGACACAGCCGAGGAAGGGACATCTTGTCAACGTCATTTTCCTAAATCAGGCACGAGTACTGCGGCAGGGTTCTAGGTAAAGAGAGAGATCAGGGGGCCTATCGCTATGTTTCCTTCTGTAGGCTACCTGGGATGCGTTGCTCTCCCGCAAGTTGGCGTAGACCGACGGATGGATGGGCTGGCTGGCTGGCGAACGTCCTGCAAGGGTGAGGGGTAGGTCGACATGTTCTCCACGTGCGCGCCGGGCAGTGGGGTATCCTATTCTATTCAGATGGCTGGCTGGGTATGCGGAGGGAGTAAGTAATGGAGGTATAGTACGACGCGAGTACTCGGGCGAACATACTTTTTTTTTTTTTTTGTTAATTCCGTGGTATGATTTTAGGTACATGACTAGCACTTCCTAGGGTTCAACCGCTGCATTCGGGAAATATCCCATGGCAAATAAAAACCCAAAGCAAAAACAAAAACAAAAGAAACAAATCAAAAACTATAACTAATAATGCCATAAGGCATGGTATCAAAGTTAAAATTCCCCATGATTGGAGTTCCTTGCACTATCATCAAGCTTGCAGCTTATGATCTTTTAGTTGTGTTCCCCACCATACCTATGAGGTATCCAATAACTAGACCACCACCTGGGCTCCAGGGTGGTGAAGATTGCCGTTGTCATGCTTGGTGGGTCTTGTGTGTTGCCGGACTGGGGGTGCCGGGTTTTTCGTGTAACGGCAGTAGGATGCAAGCCGGTAGGGAGGAAGCAGTAGGGTGCCAGCCCGTAGCAGTAGGGTGCTAGCCTGTAGCAGTAGGGTGCTAGCCTCGAAGGTATATTGCCCGCCGTACTTCATACACAAGTGCTTCTGAAAGGACTTCGTGTAAGGTACCCGATGGGTATCGTGATTTTCGACAAACGTAATGAAGCGCTGCCGGTAATATGTGTAGTAGCAGTAGGGTGCCAACCATGGTGTTTTATCTCACGAGGAGGCCATCCCAGTCCACTTATGAAGCTTCAAGTTCAGTAGCCGGGATGATCGTGAGATTTGTGTTGTGTTGTGGTGTTGAACCCCGAATCGACCTTCCCGAATAGGAAGGAAAAAAGCGGGGTAGGAAAATTGAGGGAAAGAAGCTTTGGCAGATCTCTCGGCAGTACTTGGAGAGATATATACCGTGCAGTGCTGGTGCACCTTACAAGTACCCGAACACGGGAATCAGGGATTCGTGCAAGTGTGGCAAATTACGGTGTCAAATGTTCGAGTACTTCATACCGGATACATGCACGGTAGTACCGGGCACCGGGAACCGATCCCTCTTGTCAGTCATTTAGATCCTCCCGGTACCTTTTTTTGCCCGAAAAGTGCAAATTCTGAGTCGAAATTTGTGATTTTTTGAATGAGGAAGTAGGTGCCAAATGGCTCGACTTGCATTTTTCTTACTTGGATGGTAACACAGAAAAGCATCGACCTGGCGTAAGTTTGCATGTGCTCACTTTTCTTCAAAAATGCTCGATTACCTTTCTTGACTAATACTCTCTTTATTAAAATAATTATGGAGTTCATAGAATTAAAAGGAGTTGATTTTAAGAAGCTCCATATAGAGCTTTTTTTAATAGGAAAACTCTGTTATTGTTGGGCTGGTTTATTGTTGTATTTGGTCAGGGTGAGAGTTGATTTCAGATGCGCTGCGAAGTAGGGGGGGGGGGGGCATTTGAAGCTCCGCATGACCAGTTCCTGGCTGTCAAATACCGGTAGGGTGTAGCTCGACGGGCTAGTGAGATACCAGTAAGCCTGTTCAAGCAAACTCTCTCTTGTCGCCAAAATCTGACACCCGGTGTGGATTCTCTGCGAATCCCGCTCGCCTATTGAGCCACACTCTATTTGACCGTTATGCGAGGTTCAGGGATGAAATGATGGTACCGTGCATGACTGAAATGTCAGTAGCAGTGAGGGGCATGCCCTCATGGGAGCTCTATTCCCTCTTACCCTGGCCAATTTTAAAGAGATAGGATCGATAGACGGGGTACCTGATGTCTGGTTCAGTCCACTAGTGAAAAAATGAAATTTCTCTCTAGACTCTTGTTAGGCAATGGAAGGTTTGCGTCTCTAGATGGGCTGCTTGCGATATGCCGCCAATTTTGGCCAAAATCAACACCCACCCCTGGAATATTGTGCCGGATTGCTTCAGGGGACGCACGCCTTGGGTGCGGACACCGGATAGGTGTTGCTCCCGGGATTTGCGAAATATATATGAGATTAACCTGCTCCGTGCCACTTTTTTATGCCTCATCCTTGTTGCCCCATTTCCAGGCTAACCGGATAAGGCGGTTTCGTTCACAGGCAGGGTATTGGTTGGATTGACCCTCGACGGTATTAGTCGGAAGATAAACCTGATCATGGGTATCATATCGAGGTGGTGGATTCAATCTGATTTACTCAGGGGGGAGCCTTGATGGGGTGACATTTATTATTCATTATCTACCCGTACTATACCGGTAGCGGTGGACTGGCGCGGCGGCTATCCTGCGGTGCCGGCGGATGAATGTGGGGAATCACTAGCTTTGGAATTGACAGTTGGAAACAGTGGATCGGTGATGGCAAGTCTGGGACGCACTGGAGTATGATCCTTGGGGGGGGGGGTTTTCTTCGAGAACTGTATTTCTCCTAGCATTCGAAGGCTTTCGGCCAAGGGAACAAAAGCAACGAAAGAATATGTTACACTAAGATATCAATTACCTTATTGACCGCCCCGGTGAAAACGAAGTCGGGTTGGAGGCCTGCGGGTTGGGTTATGACGAGGAGAAAAAAGGTGCAGTGGTAAAGTATTTCGTTTGTGACAAGCGCCGTAAAATGGGAAAAATGCCGTTTCTCTGGCGTGTCGCCAGGGTCTTAAGTTGCGTGGGCGTTGGTCGAGAATTGGCGTATGGGTACGGCACTGTACGCATGATGCTGTACAGGACATGTGGGCAATTTTGCCGATCCATTAGGCCGGTGGTGCGCTGCTCGAGCGTGATAGACACGTGCCCGTTTGAGAGTTGCGATGGCTCTCCTAAGGAGAGATCGGTGGCCAGGTTGAAGGCTCTCGAGCATGCCCTGCTATGTGCTACCCTTGAAGGAGGGAGGAGTGGGGTGAGATAATACAATGAAAGAGACGCTATCAAATACCTGCTGGCATCGTGCCCAGTTCAAACTTCAACCTCACTAATCCTTCAGCTGGACTCACACTTAAATTGATATGAGAGGGTTGGTTCTAACTCTGCAAGAGATAACCTCCGCACCTGTCCTGAATGCAAGAAATCGGTTAGCACCTCTAGCGTAAGCCTGCCATTAGCAACCTCTGAACTTTAACCTTAACTTGGTCTTAGATTCGACTCGCCTCGTGCCCTTGCATTCTGGCCCACCGGCAAACTTGCGGACCTATCGGGAAGGATAAAGTGACTCAAAGCACTTTTTTTCAGTACGATATGATAAAGCTTAATCGAAATGTCATTTTCTGCCGACCGCCATACTGTGTACCTTGCAGCTTCCTAAATTTACGCTTGCTGTCAGAAGTCTGATAAATTTATAAATAGATGGAGGAACTATGTCCTAGCGTTGAGGGATTCAGTTTTACTCCGGAGTTTGAAACTTGTGGTACTGAATCAGCTTTAGGTTCTATATGGCGCAGGTACGGCATTTTCTTTTTCTGCATAACTCCCGGGAGGTTTTAAGAGTGCCGGTGGTGCTTTCGGGACTATGGTGGGAGTTTTGTCTTCGTGGCATCACGCAACTCCCACGAGCTTCTGATCGACCCACCCGTGCACTGATAAACTCGACCAATCATCTTCCCGCGCAGGCGTCGATGTGGGATGGTTTGAGGGCAAGCACCCGAGTGGAATACAACTGTGCGGTATGGGGGGGATTAGCTATGTTGGTTGGGAGGTGATTAAGTAGGTGGGCTCCATTTGTAGATTTACTGTACTCGGGGGTGGGAGTTAGTGATGGGGTGGGCAGGGGCTCGAGGTTGTCAAAGCTTTTAACTTTTCTTGGAATTATGTCTACCAAATTAAATCACTTTTTACCTCTGACAGATATGGGTGCGGGGACTTCGAACCCCTGTCCATCCCATTACTAACTTCCACCACCCGAGCACTGAACTTTTCTTCGAATGCTGGACACTTCTGAGATTAAGCGGAAAGTTTTTTCTTTATTTTTTTAATGCACGAATTTAGCTTGCATAGCTACACCTGTACCATACAGTACCTCCCATAGCTACGGCACCGCAAAGACCGGAAAGATTAGACCTCACGCTAGGACGTTGAAGTTGCCCCTCCTAGTATAGTAAAGTCGATATTTTTTCCTTTTTATTTGTTTGTCTCGGCGGAGTGCTGAAAGACAGATTTTTCGCACTGCCC